>Ga0105245_10001800_pt1 | contig 19533 bp, 17 predicted proteins | sample KBSM54metaG_FD_81523 | JGI IMG/M metagenome (GOLD analysis project Ga0105245, IMG submission 81523) | Miscanthus rhizosphere microbial communities from Kellogg Biological Station, Michigan, USA - KBS M5-4 metaG | ecosystem: Host-associated > Plants > Roots > Rhizosphere > Soil | place...
AGAGAGGGTGGGGTCGCAATTTAGCAGTTCGCGAACCACCGCCTCAGCTTCGGCAGCATGGATTTCCATTGCCTCGCGGTCTTGCCGGACTTCCAGCACTCCGGGTAGTTGGCGGACACTACTTAGTTCTAACCGGCTTACGCAGCGAATGCGGCGGCCGGCGGTTTGGGCCTTGATTTCGGCCGAGGTACCTTCCGCGATGATCGATCCCTGGTTGATAACTACCACCCGGTCAGCGAGTGAGTCTGCTTCCTGCAGGTAGTGGGTTGTCAGGAGAACACTTTTTCCGCGTGCCACCAGATTGCGAATCTGCTGCCACAACGCGCGGCGGGCTTCCACGTCCATACCGACTGTCGGTTCGTCCAGAAAGAGGATGTCGGGGTCGCCGCAGACGGCCAGGGCGAAAAGGACACGCTGCTTTTGACCTCCAGAGAGTTCTCCGAACTTGCGGTCTTTGATGGAATCGATCCCGGCGATAGAAAGCGTTTCCGTGAGCGGAAGCGGCTTTAGATAGTAGGAGGAAAACAGGCTGACGTGCTCGCGTACGCGCAAGGTTTCGGGAACCTTGCCAACCTGCAACATGGCTCCGGTGCGCATGCGCACACCCGGATTCACTGGGTTGCCACCGAAGACATTGACAGTCCCGGCAGTAGGGGCGGCGACACCGAGCAGAAGTTTGACGGCGGTTGTCTTCCCTGCGCCGTTGGGGCCGAGTAAAGCTACCAACTCTCCGGCGCGCACGGAAAAGTCTACGTTGTTGAGCGCCTTTATGTCCCCGTAGGTCTTGGTGACGCCGCGAAGGCCAGCTACCTCAACCTCCAGACTTCGCGGCTTCAAGGGTGGAACCTGTTGCAGGGCTGCCATCATGCAAGACTTCCTCCAGCGCACCCATCATGCTGGCTGCGCGAAAATCCCGCCAGTGGAGAACATCATTCTGGTTTCGTGACAAATGTCATTCGCGGCAAGCGTAAGCTGGCGCTCGGCTATATAATTCGTGGCAATCTGCTGGGGCGGCGGACTTTCTAGCTATGGGGCAAGGTTTGCTCTGCTGGAGAGCCATCCGCTAAGACTCCCGTTCCCCTTTTGCTGATTGCGGCCCGCTGATGGTGGGCTGAAAACCGGGCGTCAACATATCGAAGGCGAGGGCGCGGAGTGCATGCGGATGAGGCCAGGGGTTAAGCTGGCAGGGCTGAGCGACGTAGGCTGCCAGCGGGAAAACAATGAGGACAGGTTTGCTTACTGGGAAAGCAAGAACGATGCGCAATTCCAGGAGAAGGGCAGACTGTTCAGTGTGGCCGACGGCATGGGCGGCCATGAAGGTGGGGCTGAGGCCAGCCGCATTGCAGTAGATACAGTTCAGGAAATTTATTCTTCCGCCAAGGGCGGCAATATCCGCGCCATTCTGTTTACTGCCTTTCAGACCGCACACCGCAAAATTCTGCAGTATGCCGACAGTCATCCCGGACTTCAGGGCATGGGAACGACCTGTACCGTGGTGGTGCTGCGCGACCACGACCTTTACTACGCGCATGTCGGCGACAGCCGGCTCTATCTGGCGCGAGAAGACAGCATTCATCGGCTGACCCGCGATCAATCTTATGTCGGCAAGTTGGTAGAACAAGGGATTATCAGCACCGAAGAGGCGGGGTCGCATCCGCAACGGCACATTCTGACCTCGGCGCTGGGCGCTGGGGCGGAGGTGGCACCGGAGTGTCCAGAAGAACCGCTTTCGCTGGAACCGGGAGATACCCTGGTGTTGTGTACGGATGGGTTATGGAGTTTGCTTGCAGAATCCGATATCCAAAAAGTTGTGACTTCCAAGAAACCTGAGGCGGCGTGCCGGGAGCTGATCAAAATGGCGCGTGATCGCGGCGGGCCGGACAACATTACGGTTCAGGTTGCACAGGTCGAGTGACGCCCCGGCGTTCCTCTTTTTGACCTTTACAAATTTTTACCCTTCCCGCTCACAACCCTGCCTTCCCTATTGTGGTTCTCACTGGTACGGAGAAGAGTGCCTGTTGTGCGGTCCGGCGTGTCGATGTGAATCGTTTATGCAACCTAGTGTGTTCCCCTCGGGAAAATTCCCTGCTTTGCTCTCTGTGATCGCTTGTGCTGCGCTGGCCCTTGGACAGACGCCGGATGCGCAGCCGGTGACCACGATGTCCGTCCATGTGAAGGTGGTGAATGTGCTGGCCACCGTGCGCGATAAACACGGTGCTGTCGTCGCCAATTTGAATAAGGATGACTTCGCTCTTGCCGAGGACGGACGGCCGCAGAGCATTCGTTATTTCACCCAAGAGAGCAATCTTCCGCTGACGCTTGGTCTGCTGGTAGACACCAGCCTCAGCCAGCGGCGCGTGCTCGACCAGGAACGCAGCGCCAGCCATAGTTTTCTCGATCGCATGGTTCGCGAAGACCGCGATCAGGCGTTCATCATTCACTTTGATCGCGAGGTGGAGTTGTTACAAGACTTGACGTCGTCGCACCAGAAGCTGGAAGCGGCATTGGACAATCTGGAAACTCCGCGGCTGGAGCGGACCAGCACGGGAGGTGCAAGGAATCCTGGCTCTGATCCTTCTTCGTACCCGGGGCGTGGTGGACGCGGCCGTGGAGGTGGAGGGTTTCGTGGCGGCGGCACCATGCTCTATGACGCGGTTTATCTGGGTTCCGATGAATTAATGAAGAAGCAGGAAGGCCGAAAGGCGCTGATCATTCTTTCCGACGGCGTTGACACCGGCAGCAAAGAATCGCTCGAGTCCGCGATGGAATCGGCACAGCGCGCAGACACAGTAGTCTATTCCATTCTCTTCAAGGACGAGGAAGGCTATGGTGGCGGGTTTGGTAGTCCCAGGCTCGGCGGTGGAATCGGCGGAGGGGGCATGGGGCGACCGGGTGGCGGGCGCCACGGTGGAGGATACCCGCAGCTGCGGGAGCGTCCCGATGGTAAGAAAATTCTGGAGCGCATTTCGAAGGAGAGTGGGGGGCGGATGTTTGAGGTTTCTAAGAAGGAGCCGATCGATCTGATCTACAACCAGATCGAGGACGAACTTCGGCACCAATATAACCTCGGCTACACACCTGATCGGGCGGGCGCGGGGGACTCGGGCTATCACAAGATTCAGTTGACGATGAAGAAGAAAGACCTAGTTGTGCAGGCTCGCGAAGGATATTACGGAGACCGGAACTGAGCTGGCGAGGTCTCGTCACATCGCTGCCTTAGAGGCTTAGGGTTCCGCCGCGCAACCCAAAGTAAATTTTGTCCCTCTAAACCGCAGGAGATTTCTAATGCCGACTAAGAGGAGTTCCAGTAGAAAATATGGCACGGCAGCAGGCAAAACCGTAGCCAGCGCTATGCGTCGTAAGAAGAAAGGCACGCTCAAATCCGGCAAAGGCGGGAAGAGCGGAACCGTGAAAAGCCGCAAGCAGGCTATTGCCATTGGACTTTCTGAAGCCCGCAAAAAGGGAGCAAAAGTCCCAAAGAGGAAATCCAGATAATCACCAAGGAGACTAAGGTTCGCCAAGGAAATGCCCTTGGACCATGGTGGGGATGCCAGACGTTTGCTTGTTCCCTGACCGCCTTCGAGGGTAATATCCATAGCTCTCCGGGCATTCATGAAATGGAACCCCGGCAAGGACGCGGATGCCAGAGGTCGCGACTCCAACCAGGTTGGAAGTAAAGAACTCCGACTACCCTGCGCTGTTTCAAGCGGCCGACCGCGCTTCGATAGCGGCGCAAGGCAAGCATCTGCTTTTTACCAGCTCTATCCTTCTCTGCTTAGTAGTTGCCGCCGGCCTGGGGGCGTTGTCGGGAGTGATCTCCGGCGCTAAGACTTCCCTCGCGGTCGCGAGCACAGCGCTGGTCTCGCTCAGTTTTGTTCTTACGGCGATTCGACGCTCGCTGAAGCCGGAAAAGCTCTGGTACGGCGGGCGAGCCATCTCTGAATCTGCAAAAAGCATGGCGTGGCGCTATATGGCGGGCGCCGAGCCGTACTTCATCGGCTTACAAGGGGCTGATGTAGATACCAAATTCATCGCGGACTTGAAGGCTCTGGTGAAAGACTCCGATCAGCTCGCGGTTGGGGTGAGCAGCGAATACACCGACAAGCCACAAATTTCGCCGCGCATGCGTGAGGTGCGGGCGATGGCGCTCGACAGCCGACGGCAGACTTACCTTTCGCAGCGTATTGCCGATCAGCGCAGCTGGTATGGCCGCAAGGCGCGCAAGAGTCAAACCGCAGAGAGCCGCTATTTTGTAGTGATCCTGGTGAGCCAGGCGATGGCACTGGCGGCGGGCGCTTTCATGATTGCGTCGCCGGGATCCAGGTGGAATCTGGTGGGTGTGTTCTCGGCCTTAGCTAGCGCTCTGGTGGCCTGGCTGCAGGTGCGGCAGCATGAAGAGTTGGCGCAGTCCTATGCCGTGGCAGCGCTGGAATTGGGTTTCATAGAGGAACAGGGCAGCCATCTTGGTAGCGACGCGGACTTCTCCAACTTTGTAGGTGACGCGGAAAATGCTATTTCTCGCGAGCATACCCTTTGGATCGCCCGCCGGGACCGCAGTTAGAATGCATGAGTACTGGGCGGTGCCGAAAGCAGATTCTTCGCGGTACGGCCGCGCTGTGGAATAACAATTGTTTGGGTATGAGTTGAATCGGAATTTTCTGGAGGGTACGTGGCCTTTTTCTTCGTCCGTCGGGGAATTTTTCTCACCGCCGTTTTAGCATTTTCATTTCTTCCCGCCATGGCGGCCAAGAAGAAGGACAAGGAGGTAGCCAAGCCTCCGGCGCCGACCATCACCATCAGTCTGGACGCGACCGAAACGCCGCGTAAGATTTTCCACGCCAAGCTGGCGCTTCCGGCGAAGCCCGGCGACCTTGTTCTCTACTATCCGAAATGGATTCCTGGCGAGCATGGGCCAACTGGGCCGATCCAGGAATTGGCCGGATTGAAGTTTTACGCCGGCGGCCAAGAGCTGCAGTGGCGGCGCGACCTGTTGGATGGGTGGACGCTGCATGTTCAAGTCCCAGCGGGAGTGACTACCGTCGACACCTCCCTTGATTTCCTTGCTCCAGCGGGAGAAGAAGGGCTTTACACCGGAGGCCCGTCGGCGACCAACAAGATGGCAGTGCTGAGTTGGAACACGATGCTGCTGTACCCGGCGGGGTGGACCTCCGATGAGTTGAACTACCAGGCAAGTGTGAAATTGCCGCAGGGATGGAAGTTTGGAACGCCACTTCCCGTGGACTCGCAATCGGGCAGCGAGATTAAGTTCAAAGCGGTTTCGCTAACCACGCTGGTGGATTCCCCGATCATTACTGGGGAGTTCCTGCGAGTGGTGCCGCTGGCTGACAATCCTCCACAGGAAATGGATATCGCCGCCGATAGCGCGGCTGCTCTCGATGCTCCCCAGGATGTTCTCGATCACTACAAGAGCCTCACTGACCAGGCGCTGAAGCTTTTTGGGGCGCAGCACTTTCGCGACTATCACTTTCTTTACAGCTTGAGCGATCACGTCGCCCACTTCGGCCTTGAGCATCACGAGTCAAATGATAGCCGCGAGGGAGAACGCGCTTTGATCGACCCCAGCCTGCGGTTGTTGGCGGCTGGCCTGCTCACTCACGAGTACGTACATTCCTGGAACGGCAAGTACAGGCGGCCCTTTGACCTGGCGACACCGGATTATGAGCAACCCATGAAGACCGATCTGCTATGGGTCTATGAAGGCTTGACCTCGTATCTCGGAGATGTGCTCAGCGGGCGCACTGGAATCCGAACACCAGAACAGTTTAATGATTCGCTGGCTTATATTGCCGCTACTCTTGATCACAATCCGGGCCGCACCTGGCGCAATTTGCAGGACACTGCCGATGGAGTTCCGGCGATGCAAGGAGCTCCGGCGGAGTGGAACTCGTGGCGGCGCGGACTCGATTATTACGAGGAAGACGTTTTGAACTGGCTTTGGGTAGACACCATCATTCGTCAGCAAACTAATGGACAGAAGAGCATCGATGACTTCTGCCATTTATTTCACGGCGGGCAGAGCGGTCCGCCGGAGGTCAAGACCTACACTTTCGATGACGTGGTAAACACGCTGAACCAGGTAGCGCCCTACGACTGGCGCGGATTCTGGACGGAGCGGCTTACCAACCATGGGCCCGGAGCACCATTGACGGGAATTGAAAACAGCGGTTGGAAACTGGTGTATGACGGAACTCCGTCGGAATTACTCAAAGCGGAAGAGGGCCAGCGGGACCGAATCGAGGCCTCGTTCTCGGTAGGATTAAGGCTGAAGAAAGATGGCACCATTACAGACACATTCGAAGGAATGCCAGCTGCCAAGGCCGGGATTGGGCCGGGAATGAAAATTGTCGGCGTTAACGGCCGCAAATACACCGATGACGTGTTCCGCGATGCACTGAAGGCCACCAAAAACAGTTCTGCCCCGTTCGAACTGCTGGTCGAGAATACTGACTACTACAAAATCTACAAGCTGGATTATCACGGCGGGGAAATGTATCCGCACCTGGTGCGGGATGAATCGAAGCCGGATGTTTTGGGTGCGATCATTAAGGCCCGGTAATTTTCGTCATGCTCAACCGAGTCAACTCAGAATCGGCCGCCGGCGATCGACGGCACAAGAAGCACTTCGTCTCCGTCCTGGAAGGCATAGTTGTTCCCTCCCAGGAAGCGGATGTCTTCTTCATTGACGTAGACGTTCAGGAAGCGTCGAATCTGTCCGGTTTCGTCCCGCAGGTGAGGTTTGAGTTCGGGGAACTTTGCGTCTAGTTCCGAGAAGAGCCCGTTCAAGTCGGTCACCGAGCATGTCATTTTAGCGATGCCGTTGGTATGGCGGCGCAACGCTGAGGGAATTTGCACGGTGATCGGCATCAGACGGCCACCGTCTCGGGCAGGTTCAGGCTACGGCTCAAATAAGCCTCAAACTCCGCCAGCTTGGGTGCGATCGGGGACTCGACCTCATACTTTCCCGTAAGCGCGTCAGTCGTCTTCAGCCCGTTGCCCGTGATGCAGAGGACTGTGGTTTCGTCAGGAGAGATGCGTCCCGAAGCGTATAGCTTGCGGGCGCAGCCTACAGTCACGCCGCCGGCAGTTTCGGTGAAGACGCCTTCGGTGGTGGCCAGCAACTGAATTCCATCGACCACTTCCGCGTCGGAGACATCCTCCGACCATCCGCCGCTTCCGGTGATGGTCTTGATGGCGTAGTGACCGTCGGCCGGATTCCCAATGGCCAGCGAGCGGGCGATGGTCTTTGGCTTCTGCGGTTCGATTTCGGTATTGCCGGCTTTCACAGCGGTCGAGATCGGGGAGCAGCCGGTAGCTTGAGCGCCAAAGAATTTAACCGGCTTGTCTTCGACGAGTCCCAGTTCGATGAGTTCACCGAATGCCTTTTTCACCTTCGTAATCAGAGATCCACCCGCCATGGGAACGACGACATTGTCCGGAAGTCGCCAGCCCATTTGCTCGGCGATTTCGTAGCCGACGGTTTTTGACCCCTCGGCATAATAAGGGCGCAGATTGACGTTCACGAATCCCCAGTTGTGTTCGTCGGCAATCTGCGAGCACAAGCGATTGACCTGGTCGTAGCTTCCCGAAATGCGAACCACCTTGGCGCCGAACACCTGGGTGCCCACGATCTTGGCCGGTTCGAGGTCCGAAGGGATGAAGATCCAGGCCTGGAAGCCATTGCGCGCGGCATGGGCGGCAACCGCGTTCGCCAGGTTCCCGGTAGAGGAGCAGGAGACCACTTCGAATCCGAAAGCCTTGGCCTGCGCCAAGGCGACAGCCACCACGCGATCTTTAAAGCTCAACGTAGGAAGGCAGACCGCGTCATTCTTCAGGAACAGGTTCTTGCCTCTGAGCGACTCTGCCAAATGTGGCGCGTTCAGAAGGGGCGTAAAGCCAGTGGGCATGGCGGGCTTGAAGTTCTCTGGCAGGGGCAGCAGGTCGGAATAGCGCCACATGCTGGGCGGACCCTGGGCGATACGCTCGCGGGTAAACGTCGAACGGACGGAATCGTAATCGTAGAAGACTTCCAGCGGCGAGAAGCAATCGTCACAGATGGAGCGGGGCTGATTTCCCCAGCTCTTGTTACACTCCCGACAGCGCAATTCAAAACTTGCCATGGCCACTCTCTTTCGCGTTTCACGCGCGCCGGGACGAGCCGATTTTGCCAAAAATAAAACCTCTTCTCCAGGAATAGGAAAAGAGGCACGAGGTGGAAAAACACTCTCACCCCGAATCTCATGTTCCCCGCAACCGGGAGAGAGTTGACACCGGGCGACCAGAAGTAGACCTCTGATCCGGTTGTCGTGGCTTCTTAGGGCTCGTCCCTCAGCCACTCTGCATGAAATCCAAGGTCTGCTCGGTTAGAGCAAACTGTTACAAATGATAGCGAGGAAGGGTGGATGGGTCAAGAGCGTGGTTGCTGTCGCTTTAGCGGCGGTGCGCTCTTATTTCTCGACCGGCATCATGAATGATGATTTGCTGAGCCATCCCACTTCCGGGCAATAGGAACTCAATCCAAAGATCTGATCCATTGCAAACGGCAAACCTGTTTTCGGAGATCACGGTAAGCGAGCATTCTTGCTTCCCGCCAGTTTCCAGGGCAAGCTCGCCTGCGGTCATGGAAATCGAAATCGTCTCCCGGTCCGGAGAGTCAAGCACGTAGATTCCAACATAAGATTCCAGAATCTGTTTTGAAATGAATATTGTGGTAGAGGTCTGCGTACCTGGGGAAGGAACGGGAACGGCCGCATCAGGAACGACGTTCCTCATTGGCGCGGGAAGCCCTCGAACCTCCGTACGAGGCAAACCTTGTTCGGCGGGTGGCGCTGCAGCCGCTTGCATTAACAAGCGATGAAGTTTGGCCGCGATCTTGTTCTGCTCTTGATTGAGGGCCTCCGCCCTACGCTGATTCTGCCCGGGGTTGGGAGTCGCACTTTCTTGTGAGAGAGCAGTGTGCTTGGCTCTGGTTACCGATTCATGCCCGCTGCCCTCCGCAACGATGGAAGCGAACGGCATATAGACCGCGTGGTTGACTCCATACTTCATAATGAAACAGACGGCGCAAAATATCGCGAGAGATAGAACTGCTCCTTGCATCAGGGCGCTGTTGCGGGGCTGGAAGCTGTCGAAGGTGTAGAAGGCTGGCGCTCCGCTGCTTCGAAGAGTTTCTACCTCCGCTATCGGTTGTTCCCAGAATTCCGACCGTAGTATCCACTGCCGCGCCAGGGATGCTATTCCATCTAGTACCAGGCGGGCGGCTGCAAACTTGCTATGCGCCTCATCAAATATCCCGAGCATCTCTCCGGCAAACCTCTGCCGGAAACGCGGCGGGTGCACTGCAAGGATCGTCCGATAGCAGGAGCGGAGCATCAGGCCTCCTTTGGCTGTCGTTGTTGCATGCGCAATTTTGCTTCGCGCACCACGCCATCCAGCCTGTCGGTTTCAGCCGACAAGACGGAGAGGCCCAGTGTGCTTAGCCGGTAGTAACGGCGGCGTTCGTCGCCGGAACGCTGGCCGACTTCCCGCACCAGTCCACGGTCAATCAATTTCTGGAGGTTGTCGTAGAGGGTCCCGGGCCCGAGCTTGTAGCGCCCATCCGACTGCCGGGCTACTTCCTGCATGATTCCGTAGCCGTGCAGGTCTTCTCCAGCAAGCGATAACAGAATGTGCAGAGTTGCCGGTGACAGGGGTAGGAATTCGACCGGATTCCTCATACTCGGAAACCGTTATATCGGAATCCGAGTATTCCTGTCAACAGCTTCTCAGTTGCTAAACTAGGCGTTCAATTTCAACAAAGCTCAAGTCGGTGCTTGAAAGGAATTCATGAACGTCGATTTCGTGCGTGACCATTGTCTTAGCTTTCCGAATGCGAAAGAGAGCCTGCAGTGGGGCGAAACCTTGTGCTTCAAAGTGGGCGGCAAGATTTTTGCAACGCTTAGCCTGGATGAGATTCCTCCTCACCTTTCGCTTAAGACGACTGGCGAACGATTCGCGGAATTGACCGAGATCGAGGGCATCGTTCCAGCCCGTTATGTGGGCCGTTACAAGTGGATCACTCTGGAGAGATTGAACGTACTTTCTGCCCGGGAGGTCAGAGAACTGATTCAAAATTCGTATGACATGGTGATACAAAAGACCCCGGCTAAGAAGCAATCGGTCAAAGTGAGACGCAGCGGAGATACGTCTCTACACGAAAATGCAAAAGAACGCAAAAAGCGGAAAGCCCCGAGGAAATAGAATGGTTCGCCAAGAAATTCCCTCAGTTGACTCTGCCCGTATAACCAGCTAGCCTCATGAGTCCCCATTAAACTTCCGGCAAACGATCTTGATGCCATCCTGCAACAAGAAATCAGCACTGCTGATTGTGTTGAGCTTAGCGGCCGTACGACTGGCCTCAGCCGCGCCCATGCGCCCCGTCCATGCACCGCACGCCATGGTTGCCAGCGTGCATGAGCTTGCCTCACGTGCGGGAGTAGAAATCATGCAGTCCGGGGGCAATGCCGTTGACGCCGCAGTGGCCACCGGCTTTGTGCTGGCGGTGGTGCATCCTCAGGCGGGAAACCTCGGCGGTGGCGGGTTCATGCTGATTCGCATGACCGATGGCGCCACCCATTTCCTTGACTACCGCGAAAAAGCTCCTGCAGCCGCGACTGCCAATATGTATCTCGATGCACAGGGCGAAGTGGTGGCTGACGCCAGCATCATCGGATACAAAGCCATCAGCGTGCCGGGATCGGTGGCGGGCATGGTCCATGCGGAACGAAAGTACGGCAAGCTGTCGCTGGCTAGAGTAATGGCCCCTGCCATCAAGTTGGCACGAGAGGGATTTCCTCTTGCTTGGGAGGATGCCCAGGACCTGCAAGATAAAGACCTTGCCAAATTCACGGAGTCACGCCGCGTCTTTCAGCGTGACGGCAATTTTTTCAAACCCGGAGAAATATTCCGCCAGCCCGATCTGGCCCGCACCCTGCAGCGGATTTCTGAAAAACCGGATGATTTCTACCATGGCGCCCTCGCGCGGGAGTTGGCCGCAGCCCTGCAGAAGGGCGGCGCACTGATCACGGCAGAAGACCTTGCCAACTATGAGGTCAAGGAGCGTGAGCCCATCCGCGGCACCTATCGCGGATATGAAGTAATCGGGGCTCCGCCACCATCCTCCGGTGGAATTGCGCTGATTGAGATACTCAACATCCTCGAAGGCTTCAACCTTGGGCAGTTGGGAAACCGCTCTGCCGAGGCAATGCACTTAACGCTCGAAGCCTTCCGGCGGGCCTATTTCGATCGCGCGGAATTTTTAGGAGATCCTGATTTCTCGAAGATTCCGGTCGCCCAGTTACTCGACAAGAAATATGGGGCGGCGTGGCGGGAGACCATTGATCCTGACCATGCCAGTCACAGCAAAGACTTGCAACGGCCAACAGTTTTTTCGCAACTGGAACAGTACAGCCGGTTACAACCGATCCACGAACCCGAACACACCACCCATTACTCTGTCGTTGATTCCGAAGGAAATGCGGTAGCCGTTACGACGACCTTGAACGACAGCTTTGGGTCACGTGTCACGGTCGAAGGGCTAGGCTTCCTGATGAACGACGAGATGGACGACTTTGCCTCCAAACCTGGTGTGCCGAATATGTTCGGACTGGTACAAGGGCCGGCGAACGCTGTCGGGCCCGGAAAGCGGCCCTTATCGTCCATGGCACCCACCATTGTCTTAAAGGATGGAAAGCTGTTTCTGGTGCTGGGCTCGCCGGGCGGGGCGCGTATTATCTCCACGGTGGCCAACATTCTGATGGGGGTAGTCGACTATGGTCTAGATATCCAGCGAGCGGTGAACGCGCCCCGGTTTCACAACCAGTGGCTGCCGGAGTCGAGCGAGGTGGAAGCAGGGTTTTCGCCCGACACCCTCGCTTTGTTGCGACGGATGGGACACACGATTGAGGAAGAAAGCTCCTACTGGAGCGATGGCGAGTGCCTCGCGATAGACTGGAAGACGGGCGAGCGGCTGGGTGCAAGCGATGGCCGGAATAACGGCAAGCCGGTAGGCTACTGAGGAAAGCGACGATGCTTAAGGCGATGTCAACGTTTGTGATGGTCAAAGAGAGGCTGCATCCCGGCCTGCTCGACAGGCTGGTGCAAGGCGGCGCACAGGCAATTGAGATTTTCGCGGCGCGCCAGCATTTCGACTACACCAACCGCAAGCAGCACGTTCTGGAAATTGCCGACTGGTTTAAGAGTACGGGAGTTCCGTTGCACTCTCTGCATTCGCCCCTCTACTCCGACTATGAATGGGGAGGGTCGGGAGAGCCTCCGGTCAATATCGCATCGACCGATCGCGCCCACCGGGTGGATGCGATGGACGAAATAAAACGCGCCTTGGAAGTAGCCGAGGTGCTTCCCTTCCCTTTCCTGATCCAGCATATCGGGACGCCAAACGAATCTTTCAGCGACCACAAGTTTGAAGCGGCCATGACTTCGATTGAACATTTGCGAGCGTTTGCCAAACCGCTTGGAGTGCGAATTCTGGTTGAGAATATTCCCAATGATTTGAGCGCCCCCGAAAAGTTGGTGGAGATGATTACCGCTGCTCACTTCAGCGATGTCGGAGTTTGCTTCGATGTTGGTCATGCTCACATGTCGGGGAACATTCCTGAGGCATTCGAAAGCCTGAAGCAGCATATACGCTCGACCCACATCCACGACAACAAGGCGGACCGTGATTCGCATCTGTGGCCGGGAGAAGGATCGATTGACTGGAAGGAGTTCATGGACTTGTTGCGGACTGCGCCACATGTCCCGCCAGTTCTGTTGGAGATTGAGGGCGAGGAGCATCTGAACCCCGCAGACAAAATGCAGAAAGCTTTCCGGAAACTGGACGAGAGCTAGCGACGAATTTCTTCTTCCGTCTTAGGTTGGAAGTCTATCTATGACAGTAAGCACCATTTCTGATATCGGCAAACACGAAGGGCAGACGGTCACTATCCGCGGGTGGCTCTACAACTTGCGGGAAAGCGGCAAGCTGTTGTTCCCGATCTTCCGCGATGGAAGCGGGACCATTCAGGGCGTAATTCCCAAGAGTGCAGTTGCTCCCGAAGTTTTCGACGCCGTAAAAGGCCTGACGCAGGAATCAAGCGTCATCGTGGAGGGCAAGGTCCGCGCGGATAAGCGGGCCCCTGGCGGATTCGAACTCGATGTCAGCAACGTCCAGGTCGTGCAACGCGTCGCCGATGACGACCCTTATCCAATTTCCCTGAAAGAACATGGTGTCGATTTCCTGATGGAACATCGCCATCTCTGGGTGCGGACACCACGCCAGGCAGCAATCCTACGGGTACGGGCGGAAATCATCCGTGCGGTGCGAAATTATTTCGATGACAACGGATTCACCCTTACCGATCCACCGATTCTGACGCCGGCAGCTTGCGAAGGGACCAGCACGCTATTCCCAGTGGATTACTTCGACGAGCAGGCTTATCTGACCCAGTCAGGGCAGCTCTACATTGAAGCCACGGCCATGGCATTGGGTAAGGTTTATTCGTTTGGACCAACCTTTCGGGCGGAGAAGTCAAAGACTCGCCGCCACCTGACAGAATTTTGGATGGTGGAACCGGAACTCGCCTACGCGACGCTCGATGACTTGATGGACCTGGGCGAGAACCTGGTCAGCTTCGTAGTAAAACGATGCCTGCAAAATCGTCGTGCCGATCTCACCACCATTGGACGCGACGTCAGCAAGTTGGAGAAAGTCGAAGCCCCATTCCCTCGCATTACCTACGATGAAGCTGTACAGCGATTGCAGGAAGGCCACGCCAAGGGAGTGGTTGAAACCAGGTTTGAGTGGGGTGGAGATTTCGGCTCGCCTGACGAGACTTACCTTTCGTCGCAGTTCGATCGCCCGGTGATGGTCCATCGATATCCGGCGCAGGTGAAGGCGTTCTATATGGAGCCGGATCCGCAGCGTCCTGATTTGGCGTTATGCGTCGATGTTCTGGCGCCGGAAGGCTACGGAGAAATCATCGGTGGTTCGCAGCGCATGGCTTCCTATGATCTGCTGGTGCAGCGGATCCGCGAGCACAACTTGCCGGAGGAAGCCTTCAAGTGGTATCTCGATCTGCGGAAGTATGGCAGTGTGCCGCACGGCGGCTTCGGCATGGGAATTGAGCGAGTCGTCGCATGGATTTGTGGTCTCGAGCATGTGCGGGAAACCATTCCCTTCGCACGCATGCTACACAGGCTGTACCCATAGAGGTACAGCAGAGCTGAAGACTAGCTACCGACGACTCGTAAGTCCGATTCTGCTCTCCATGTCGCTGAGCAAAATTTATGACACGCATTAAGCCCACGTTTTCCAGTGTTGCCGCCAAGAAGATTCGAATCATGGGTGTACCCCTCGACCTGGGACAGTCGCGCCGTGGTGTCGACATGGGGCCTTCGGCTGTTCGAGTTGCAGGTCTCGAGGCCAGGCTCGAAGAATTGGGTCACGTTGTCGAGGATGGTGGCAATGTGGCGGTTGCCATTCCCGAACAGAAAACGGTCGGCGACCCTAACGCCAAATATCTGAAAGAGATCACGGCTACCTGCACCAAGCTGGCCGATCTAGTCCTAAAAACCCTGGACGCGGGCGTCGTCCCTCTCGTGCTTGGCGGGGATCACTCGGTCGCTGCGGGAACAGTGGCCGGGGTTTCCGAGTTTTACCGTCGACAGAACCAGCGCATTGGATTGATCTGGATAGACGCCCACACCGACATCAACACTCCGGAAAGCTCCCCTAGCGGCAATGTCCACGGCATGCCGCTAGCCGCCATCACCGGACTGGGACCGCCCGAACTGTCGCACATCTACAACTTCTCTCCCAAGGTGAATCCGGATAATTGTGTCCTGGTTGGAGTGCGTGACATCGATGCAGTGGAAAAAGAAAATGTCCGGCGCGCCGGCATCGAAGTGTTCACCATGCGGGACATTGATGAGCGCGGTATGCGTACCGTGATGGAAGAGGCGTTGCGCGCTGCCGGCCGCGGGACCGTGGGCTATCATGTTTCGCTCGACATGGACTGGATCGACCCCGAAGATGCCCCAGGGGTTGGAACCCCGGTTCGTGGCGGCGCCACTTACCGCGAAGCCCACCTTGCCATGGAGATCATGGCCGATCATGGGCGGATGTTGAGTTTCGAGATCGTCGAAGTCAACCCCGTGATCGATGAGCACAACCGGACCGCTGACCTGGCAGTGGAGTTGGCGCTCTCGGCATTTGGCAAGAAAATCTTATAGAGAGACCTAGCCGAGGTAGGTCTTTACACGGTGCTTTTCTTATCCCGAGGGCTTTCCGTCCCATATAATTCCACGCAACTTAGATGGTTCAGCGGAACCCAAAGCCCGTTTCCGATCAACCCTTCAACGAACCTAAGAGGGTAATTCTGGTCACCACTGACCGGGAGGCTCTGGCGGAGTTTCGCCAGGTTCTACCGGCGACGCTGGAAAGTGTTCTGGTACCAAGCGTCGAAGCAGCTTTCGCCGAGATCGAGCGAACGGCTGCCGATGCCGTCGTTCTCGACATGGATGACGTTGCCGGTACCGTTTCAGCCGCTGCAGAACGCCTTCAGGAACTGCGGTCTGCCTATCAAGATCTAGTGATTGTTGCCCTGACACGTTCCCGCAACCGTGCCGAGCGGCTCAAGACACGTGCGGCCGGTGCGGACGAATTTTTCGAAGCACCCATTGAGGCACAGGAACTGCGGATTGTCCTTGAACGAGCTATTGATCAAAGGCGGATTGAGGTCGAGGAACGCCAGCTTCGCGAAGAAGTGGCTGAGAAATTCACCTTCGGCGAGCTGATCGGCGGCTGCGAGGCCATGCAGGCGGTGTACGATTCGGTGCGCCGGGTCGCCCGCAGCAATTCAACTGTCCTGCTCCGGGGGGAAAGCGGCACCGGGAAAGAATTAGTCGCGCGGGCAATCGTGGCTTTGAGCGCCCGCAGCGAGAAGCCCTTCATCAGTTTGAACTGCGGGGCGCTTCCCGAAAATCTGGTGGAAAGCGAACTTTTTGGCCACGAACGAGGGGCCTTCACTGGGGCTGACAGCGCCCGTCCCGGGCACGTTGAGCTGGCCGACCGAGGAACTCTATTCTTGGATGAGATCTCGTCCCTGGGCCTCGGGCTGCAAAGCAAGTTGCTGAGGGCGCTGCAGGAGCGAACGGTCACCCGGCTGGGCGGCAAGAATTCACGCAAGATCGACTTCCGCCTGATCGCGGCCACCAATGACAATCTGGAAACGATGGTCGAGGCGGGACGCTTCCGCGAAGACCTCTATTACCGCATAAACGTTATTCCCATTGACCTGCCTCCGTTGCGGGAGCGACAAAGCGATATTCCGCTGCTGATCGACCATTTCCTGCGCGTCTATTGCACAGCCAATGACGTCCCCCTCAAACAGGTGGAGCATGATGTGGTCGAGGTGCTGGAAGACTATTCCTGGCCGGGCAATGTGCGGGAGCTGGAAAACCTGGTGCAGCGGCTGGTACTGATGGTGTCCGACCCGGTAATTCGATTGAAACATCTACCCCAGTCAATCCTCCATGCCAGCAGCGCCAAGCAGGAGGCGCTTCTGATTCCCGACGAGGGAGTCTCGTTCGATGAGGAGATGGCACGGATCGAAGTCGCCTACCTGCAAGCCGCCCTACAGCGTACCGGTGGGCGAAAGGCAGCGGCGGCGAGTTTGCTCCGCATCCCCTCGCAGAAAATGAAATACCTTTGCCGGAAATATGGACTATCGGACATCCGGAAGGGTTAAAAATTAACCATCGAGGGGTTAATTTTTAACTAACACACGCCGATTTGGACTTGGCCCTGATGAAGGCCAAAGCTTCCATCGTTGTTTTTAGGCGGATTCCGGCAGGAGAACGACGATTCGAGGGCTTGGTCGACTTTGGCCATTCGGTTGCTTCTATCAAAGGCAGATCGAGAGGCATCGATCGACACCTTAGCACTCAAAACAACTTCGAGGAGATAAAATGGCCATCCAAAAGAAGTCTCTCATCACTAACCTCAGCTCCACCAAGAAAGCCCTCGTTGCCACCAGTTCGTCCATTGCGTCCGCCAGCCCTACCACGAAGAGCCTGGCCAGCAAACATCTTGCCAGCAAGCATTTGGCGAGTAAGCACATGGCCAGCAAGAATGCCGCCAGCAAACACCTCGCGAGCAAGAGCGCTGCCAGCCGCAACCTGCGCGCGATGTACTAATCGGAATGGGGAAGGGAAAGGGGTCGCGGAAGCCACGACCCTTTTTACGTTACCAGACCTTGCGCCCCACGAAGCTTGCTACTCCACCCCACGCCAGTCCGGCCAGAGTCTTGCGTTGTCCATAAATGCGTGCAGTTCCAACCTGGCCTGGCTTCCAGGCACCGTCGCCGTTTTCGACCAACAAGTCTAAGACGTAGAACTTCGGGGCACGCAACCCTTCATACTTGGTCATGTCGATCAAGCCGGCTTCGATTTCGGTGCTTGCGGGCGAGATGGAAATCCTGCGGGCCTTCCGGATGCCGAAAGTCCCCTCGACTTGCAAGCGGGCAAAAGACTCAGAGCCAACGATATGCATGTCGGGCTCGGAGACATAAACCCGGGCATTCAGCCGCGAGACATCTCCAACCTCGATCAGTTCGGTACCCTCTGGGATGTACGCTCCCACACGCTCGTTTGGGCGTGGAGTCAAAACAATTCCAGAAAGTGGACTCTTGAGTTCTAGGTTTGCACGGGCGGAGGCGAGGTTTGTTTGTTGCTGGTTGAGCCGCTCACGGTCCTGGAGGGCAGCACCGCTTCCGGTGTATCGCAGAACCGCGGAAGTTACCTGCGTCGCGGCGGTCTTCAAATCAGCCTGGTTGTGTTCGAGTTTGGACTCCAACGCCAGGTTGCGCAGCCGGGCGAGAGGTTCACCGGCGACCACAGGCTGGCCCTCACTCGCATAGACTGCAGTAACGGTTCCGGGAACCATGGCGCGAACCATCGCCGTGCGCACGGGCTCGAGACGAAAGCGTCCTTCCGCGGTTTCATGCCACACCGGCAAAATCATTACAATCAGCATCGCCGCCGCAACAACAAATGAGTGGCGCGGGGTAAACCAGGCCCGAATGCGATCTTTCTTGTCGAGATAGAAAAATTTCATAAAGTTCACCAGGGTGCGAATGCGCGAGCGGAAGATGATACCGGCTGTGGCTAACTCCGGAATAAATGACCAGTCAGGGTTGAAATTACGGAATGCATTCCCTACAAAGCGCGCCAGAATGTAAAGCACTGTATAGCTGTAAATACCAGAGAGCAGGGCGTAAATGGTGAATCCTAGGCGGCGCCGCTTGGGGACATACGGCACCTCGACCGGCAGGCGCCAGATATGGCGTTTCACCCATGAAGAAACATAAATGGTGGAGGTTTCTTTCAAATCGCCGACGCCGAGAATCTCGCAGAGCATGTGGTACCCGTCGAGCTTCATCAGCGGATTCCAGTTGATGAGCACGACGCCAATCCCGGTAATCAAAATGATCGTGTAAGCAAAATCGTGCAGGGCAGTTCCAGGCGCGGTACCCCACCATAGCGGGGTAAAAATGGCGCAAACCATCAGCTCCGACCAGACGCCGGAGACGCTGATCATCAGCCGCTGATGGCGGCTGCCGGTGACCATGCCTTCGGTGGTATCGGTGAAAAAAGCCGGGCTCAGATAGATCAGGGCGAAGCCCATTGCCCGGACATGCCCGCCGTAGTGCTTGCATGTGAGACCGTGTGCAACCTCATGGATGCACATGAGCACGGTAGCCAGCAGCCAAAACGCAGCGACGTCCCCCCAGGTTTTATCGGCAAAGTTGTAGAACTGAAAAGTGTCGTGCCCCACTTCGCCCCAATGGGTCACAAAGATGCCGCCCATGAACAGAAATGCAGCCAGCGTAATTAGAGTGAACCACCAAGTATAGATAAAGCTGCCGTGCTCATGCACCCAGTCGAGGAATTTGTCAGGATTAACCGCTGGGAACGTAAGCATGGAGAGGTCGCCCCAAGCGTGCTTTTTCTGGCGAAGCATCTTCCGCCGCTCGGCGGCGGTTTTCTGCATGAGAGCAACATTTTTTTCGAGCGGCGTCTTATACCAGAAATCCATCGACTCGAGGTTCTCGGCCAGCTCGCGGACTTCCTCCTCGTTGTATTGAATTCCGGTTGCCTGGGCGTAAAACTCCGCCACCTCGGTGTAACTTCGCAGGCCGTTGAACTGCTGCACGAATGTCCAGTTCTGCGGAGTGAAGTTAAAAATGGCTTCAACCCCTGGAACGAACGCGCGCACTACGACCTCGCCATCCTGCACCTGTTCTTTGAACACGACTTCGGGATGAAGCCGGGGGAAGCGCTGGCTGATGATTTTCGCGGGTATTTCCGGTAAGACCTGGTTCAGCGCTTCGGTGATGTTCATTGCGGGTTGGGGACGAGGATGTTAGTGGACATCCCTGGGCGCAGCTGTCCATGATTGCCAGTCAATTCGGCAAG
>Ga0105245_10001801_pt1 | contig 19532 bp, 17 predicted proteins | sample KBSM54metaG_FD_81523 | JGI IMG/M metagenome (GOLD analysis project Ga0105245, IMG submission 81523) | Miscanthus rhizosphere microbial communities from Kellogg Biological Station, Michigan, USA - KBS M5-4 metaG | ecosystem: Host-associated > Plants > Roots > Rhizosphere > Soil | place...
AGTAAATCGACTAGACCCGATCATAACATGAGAACCCACCCCGATTTCAGCTACTAACAGAGTGGTATCACCGGTCGATGAGTCTTCGACGCCGGTTTTACTCCGTGGCGGACTACGGCGAAAGGCAGGAGCCGCCAGAAGTAGGAAGGAAGTTAGACCGGCCTGGGTAGAAAGCCCAAGGAGGACCACAAAACAATGATGAATGCTACTGACACGATGGCGATTTCGGGCGCTGTTCCGGGCGCTGTCCCTGGAAATGTTCCGAAAGACGGCTGGACGCCGCTCGAAAGAGGGCAGGAGGAAGTGAAAACGGTTTGCGTCTGCGACACGCAACCGGTGACGGCAGAGGGCATACGGACTCTATTGGGCGACAACCCCAACCTGCAGTTCGCGCAGGCTACTGATTCTTTGGCTCGCGCGAAGGATATTTTGCGGGATTCCGCGCCTTCGGTTCTTATGCTGGATAAGGCTTTTGGGATTCAGATTGTGCTCGAGTGGCTGGCGGATATACGGGTATCCGGACCGGTGGATTTAACGGCCAACACGGCGATTGTGATCTGGGGGGCGTCCATTACCGAGGCCGAGGCGTTGCGGTTCTTACAAGCCGGAGCGCGCGGGATCTTGCGCAAGACGGCGGGGATTTCAGTGGTGCTGGCGTGTTTGAAAACCGTGGCGGCGGGCCGCAGTTGGATGGAAGAATCGGTATTTGGGGAATCGGGACGGGGGGAGCGCTATCCGCGCAGCGAGCTGACGGCGCGGGAGCAGCAGGTGTTGGAACTGGTGGAACAAGGGTTCAAGAACAAAGAAATTGCGCTCGATTTGGGAATCCGGCCGGGCACGGTTAAGATTCATCTGAAACATATTTTTGAGAAAACTGGCGTGCGGGGTCGCTATGGGTTAGCGCTAAACGGGCTGAAGGAACGAGGGATGGCGTTGGCGCAGGCTTAGGGGGAACATGCCGGCCGACGGGGACGTCGGCTGCGGACCGGAGGTCCGCCCTACTTGGGGGGCTTGATATGCTTAGAGCGTGCGGAACCTTGTTCTTTTGGCTCTGATCGCTACGTGTGTTTCAGCGCAGTCGCCTCTCAGCAAAATTTTATCGAGCGAGCTGGATCGCAACTTCGCTGCGCTCAAAGCGAAAGGCGATCCAGCGCCCTATTTCATGGGCTACTCGGTGACGGAGAGCGAAGCCAATGTCCTTAGCGCGAGTGACGGCGCGATCTCTTCGCAAAACCAGAGCCACGCGCGGCTGCTCGATATAACAGTGCGCGTCGGTTCGCCGAAGTTCGACAACTACCGCCGTGTGAATGGGCAGATTCCGCGCTTCACGGTGACCACTACCATTGCGCTGGAGGACAACCCGGCGTCGATCCGGCAGGCGGTGTGGCTGGCGAGTGACCGCGTCTACCGCAACGCTTCGCAGCGGCTGATTCAGATCAAGGCCGACGAGAAGCTCAAGGCGGCGGCATCAGACGGCTCGGACGATTTCTCCGAAGAAGCTCCCCAGGTTTTCTTTCAGCAACCTCCGGCTCTCAAATTCAATTCGACCGACTGGGCTGCGCGTTTGCGTAAACTTTCTAAGGAATTCACGAAGTATCCAGGGGCGCTGAATTCCAGCATTACGCTGCAGACCGAACGCACTATGGAAACGCTGGTCACCACCGAGGGCACTCGGCTGGAACATGGCCGCCTGTTCAGCCGCATCATTATTACTACCGCCGGCAAAGCCGCCGATGGCATGGATCTGCAGACCATGGAGAGTTTCGAGACCGACGATTCGGCGCGCTTGCCGAAGGACGCGGAGATTCTGGCCGCCGTCGAGAAAGCCGGCAAGAATCTGCAGGACTTGCTGCGGGCGCCTCCTTCCGATCCTTTCGTGGGACCGGCGATTCTATCGGGCCGCGCGGCGGGCGTCTTCTTTCACGAGATCTTCGGGCATCGCATCGAAGGTCACCGCCAGAAGGATGAAGCCGAGGGACAGACTTTCACCAAGAGCGTCGGTAAACAGATTCTCCCGCCGTTTCTTTCGGTGGTCTTCGACCCCACGCTGCGCGAATATCAGGGGATCATGCTGAACGGGTCCTATTTATATGATGACGAGGGCGTGAAAGCGCGGCGGGTTCCTATCGTCGAGGATGGCATTTTGAAGACCTTCCTGATGTCGCGATCGCCGATTGACGGTTTCCCGAATTCGAACGGGCATGGGCGGCGGCAGCCTGGCGCCGAGATCGTCTCGCGGCAATCGAATCTGTTCGTCGAATCTTCAAAGAAAGTCAGCGACAAGGAGTTGCGGCAGATGCTGATCGACGAAGTGAAGAAGCAAGGCAAGCCTTACGGGCTGTTCTTCGATCAAGTCACCAGCGGCTACACCACCACGGCGCGCCGCGGCTTGCAGGCTTTCACGGTGGTCCCGCTGATGGTCTACCGGGTGTATCCCGACGGGCGGCCGGACGAATTGATTCGCGGAGTCAGTATCGTCGGCACGCCGCTGGCCAGTTTTGGCAACATCGTGGCAACGTCGGACAAGAGCGAAATCTTCAACGGTATTTGCGGAGCGGAATCGGGCAATGTGCCGGTGGCGGCGATCTCTCCGGAATTGCTGGTGTCGAGCATAGAGATTCAGCGCAAGGAACGGTCGCAGGATCAACCGCCGTATCTATCGCGACCGGAGGCGCAGCCTTAAATGCCTCCCCTTTCACGGCGTCACTTCCTGATCGTCACGGGTTTGTCCGTGCGCGTGGCCCGCTTGCTCGCGCAGGATCCTTATGCGGAAGACGTCATTCTGCGGGCTATGAAAGATGAACTGGAGCGCTCGCGTCAGTTGCGTGTGGTGGGCGGCAGTGGCGATGACTTGCCGTACTTCATCAGCTATACGCTCGACGATAACGACGCTTTCGAAGTGAACGCCAGTTTTGGCGCAGTTACCACCACTTCGCACAACCGCTTCCGGCTTCCCAATATCGAAGTGCGCGTGGGCAGCTACGACTTCGACAACACCGGACACATTTTTAGCGGTCTCTACAGCGGCTCGCGCTACGATACCGAGCCCTTGCCGCTCGATAACGATTACCGCACGCTGCGCGAAGGGCTGTGGCTGGGAACCGATTACGCGTACAAGGCCGCCGTCGAATCGATCGCTCGCAAACGTGCGGCGCTCACCAATGCTGCCGCGCCTGCGGACAAGCTACCGGATTACACGCGCGCCGACAAGTTCGAGAGTTTGGCGAAAGTTACGCGCACTAAAGTCGAGGAGGCCGCATGGTCGGCTCGCATGGCGAAGCACTCGGCGATTTTTAACGCTTATCCCGAGGTGCTGGCGTCCGGCGTGGAGTTCCACTTCAATCAGGACACTACGTATTATCTGGACACCGAAGGAACCGCGCTGCGCTATCCGGACGACGTGGCTTGGATTTACGCGCGGGCAGAAGGGCAATCGCCCGATGGCATGGTGTTGCGCGAGACGCTGTCTACGCCTGCATTCACGCTGGCGAAACTTCCTTCGGAGGCGGAAACTGAAGCGTCGATCACGGCTCTGGCTCGCGATATTAGATCTCTGGTGCAGGCGCCGGCGGGAGAAGGCTATGTGGGCCCGGTGTTGTTTGAGCCGCAGGCGGCGGCGCAGCTTCTGGCACAGTTGCTGGGCGACAATCTGCATATTCCGCGCAAGCCGGTTTCCGATCCCAGCCGGCCGGTGAACGTGATCGCCAGCGAGTTCGAGGGACGGACTGGCTCGCGCGTACTGCCGGAATGGATGGATGTGGTGGACGATCCCACCCAGACTAGCTATCAAGGCAAGACGCTGAACGGTTACTATCCGTTCGATTTTGAAGGCGTGAAGCCCAAGGCGGTGACGGTGATTGAAAAGGGAGTGCTCAAAACTTTCTTGACCACGCGCCAGCCGACGAAGAACTTGCCCTCCTCCAACGGCCATGCGCGTTTCCCGGTGGGATTCGGGACCCGCGGGGCGGCCATCGGCAACTTATTTGTGAAGCCGGCGCAGAGCACCCCGCTGGCGGATCTCAAGACGCGCTTGCTGCAGATGAGCAAGGAACGCGACAAGCCCTACGGCCTACTGATCCGCAAACTGGATTTCCCGTTTTCCGGAGGCAACGCCGAGATCCAGACGCTGCGCAATAGTTCTGGGAATTCCGGGGGCTCGCAGCGCCCGGTCAGCCCTCCGGTGCTGATGTACCGCGTGTACCCGGACGGGCGCGAAGAACTGATCCGGGGCATGGGATTCAAGGGGCTCTCGACACGCTCGCTGCGCGATATTCTGGCGGCGTCGACCGAGACCACGGTGTTCGATTACATCAACAATGGTGCGCCTTTGGCGCGTACCGGCGTGGGCGGGTACATAGCACTGACGTCGGTCATTTCACCGGGATTGCTGTTCGACGAACTGGAAGTGGACCGTCTACAAGACCAATTGCAGAAGCCGCCGCTGGTGCCGCCTCCGGACCGGACCGCGAATCGTTAGGCTTGCCATCATGCGTTTGCTGAGCCGCACCATCCTGCGCGAGTTGGTGGCCACAGCGCTGCTGTGGGCGGTGCTGTTCACCTTTCTGATCTTCCTGATGCGAGCGCGGCCGCTGTTTGAATTTCTGGTGCGCAGCACCGGGCCTCATTCGACAGTCATTTACTTATTCCTGCTGGTGCTGCCGCAGTCACTGCCGTTCACGGTTCCCATGGGAGTGCTGGTGGCGGTGCTAATCACGCTGACGCGCATGTCAACCGACGGCGAGATCACTGCGATGCGCGCGGCCGGGATCGCGGGACAACGCGTGGCGCCGCCGATCTTGTTGTTCGGCACGGCGGCGTTATTGATTGCCGCGGCGTCTTCTTTGTGGTTCACGCCGTGGGCCATTCGCGAACGGTATCGCGTGGAGAATGTGTTGATCGGCAACGGGCTGACGTCCGACGTCCAGCCGCGCGTTTTCGAAGAGCGTTTTCCCAATTCGATTCTCTACGTGACCGACGTCACCACCGGCGTCACCGGGCGCTGGAAGAGAATTTTTCTCGCGGATGTTACCCCGCCGGAGAGCCGTCCTCCGGGTTCGCCCGAGCGCGGCGACGAACCGCGCATCACGCTGGCAACCGAGGCCATCGTGGCAGCCGACCCGGTCTTGAACCGCCTGCAGTTGGCATTGCGCAACGGGAGTACTTACGAGGCCGGCAAGGAAACCGTCGACTATCGCATCACTGCGTTTCCGGCCGGTGACCAGGCGCTGGATGCGCGTAAGCCCGCCGAGGTCCGCGCTTCCCGGCCCACGGTGGAAATGGATTCGCGGCCGCTCTATCGCATGGCGTATCGTGACCGGACACTGGATCGCACCGCCAGGCTGGACGCTCGCACGGAATTCAATCAACGGCTGGCCCTGCCACTGGCCTGCGTACTGATGGCGCTAGTGGGCATTCCGCTGGGCATCACACAAAGGCGCGCGGGAAAATCCGCCGCGGTGGTGATGACGGCGGGGCTGGCATTTCTGTATTACATGGCTCTGATCGGTTTCATCGGCATGGCACGGCAGGGCGCGCTGTCTCCCGAAATGGCGGTGTGGCTGCCGAATGTGATTTTTGCGATCGGCGGCGTGGTGATGCTGGCGCGTCTTGAAAAGCCGGGGGACGTGGACTTGATGGGGGCCATCAGCGGGCGTCTACGGAAACTACGCGGCATCCGGCCGATTCGCAGACCGCTCGAACGTCTGGAGCCGCGATTTTGGCTGGCGCGCTTCTCGCTGCTGCCGCGCGTCACCGACACTTACGTACTCTCGAGCTTCATGTTTTACTTCGTGGTCCTGCTGGGCAGCTTCGTACTGATGTTCCAGGTGTTCACCTTCTTCGAACTGCTAAGCGACATCATCCGCAACCGGATCGGCATGGATCGCGTGTTGGAGTACCACTTCTTCCTGACGCCGCGCCTGATTTACGAACTGGCTCCGTTCGCGGTGCTCACGGCGGTGCTGGTGTCATTCGGAATCCTGACCAAGCACAACGAAGTGACCGCGATGAAGGCTTGCGGAGTCAGCGTGTACCGTCTGGCTTCGCCGATTCTAGTGGCGGGTGTGGTGCTGAGCGGCGCGCTGTTCGCCTTCGATCACTATTGGGTTCCGGAATCTGACCGCCGCCAGGACGCTCTGCGCGCGGAAATCAAAGGCCGCCCTGCACAAACCTTTCTCCGTCCGGACCGCCGTTGGATTTCTGGTCTCCACGACCGCATGTTCTACTACAAGTACTTCGATCAGGCGCAGCGCGTGATGCTGGGAGTGAACGTGTTTGAAATCGATCCGGCGCGCTTCCGTTTGAAGCGCCACATTGCCGCCGCGCGCGCCCGCTGGGAACCGAGCCTGAACGCCTGGGTGTTTGAGAACGGCTGGAGCCGCGACATGAACGGCAACAACGTGACGCGCTTCGACGAATTCTCCGGCGGGACGCGCACGTTCCCGGAACTGGAAGAACCGCCGGACTACTTCATTAAGGAAGTGAAGCAGTCGCGGCAAATGAACTTTCATGAGCTGGGCGCTTACATCGCCGAATTGCAGCAGAGCGGATTCGACACCGTAGCGCTGCAGGTGCAACTCCAGAAAAAGTTCGCGGTGCCATTGTTCGCTCTGATCATGGCGATGGTCTCGATTCCATTCGCGTTTCTCACGGGCAACCGCGGCGCAATGGCGGGGGTGGGAGTCAGCCTGGGAATCGCCATCGTGTATTGGTCGGTAGGGCAGGTATTCGAGCAGTTCGGGAACCTGAGCCAGTTGCCGGTGCAGATCGCCGCGTGGTCTCCGGATGTGGTGTTTTCGCTAGCGGGCCTGTATTTCCTGGCGCGCATGCGAACCTGAATGGCGGAGAGGGGGAGATTCGAACTCCCGGAACCCGTGAAGGTTCAACAGTTTTCGAGACTGCCGCAATCGACCACTCTGCCACCTCTCCGCGACAACCCAGTTTAACATGTCGCTAAGCTGCCGCCTGCGCAGCCAGCCGCTCCGCCTCGGCGATATTTCGCCATCAGTTTGTCCGGCAATCCGTGACGCTCTTTGAGATAGGCCAAGCTGTTGTAAGAAATCCAGACTTTTTGAATTGGCGTCTTCCCCGACGAGAATCTTCAGAGGGAAAACGATCGTGCTCGTGGGCGCCGCCAGCATCAACGGCGTTCCACCCTGCGGATTTCCGAAGATCAATAACCGGGTCGGCGCATCTTCATTCCGATTTCTTCCCCTTCGCCGCTGTGATCGTGATATATTACCACCCAGTGGTAACGCCGCTTCGAGCCGTGGGTTGGCTTATAGCAGTGCTGCTCGCGGCTTCCATTACGCCTGCGTTTCAAGGGCCGCTCCTGCTATCGCGGCCTCCGGCATCGCCTGCCCCGGGCGACGCTTTGCCGGTCAACATCCGTGTGGACACCACGCTGGTGCTGATTCCGGCTCACGTCACCACCGGCGACGGCGCATCGATCACCAATCTTTCCAAAGACGACTTTCGCGTGAGCGAGGACAGGGTCGAACAGAAGGTCACGTATTTTGCGAAGGACGACGCGCCCATCTCCATCGGGGTGCTGCTCGATACCAGCGGCAGTATGCGCAACAAGATGCACCGGTCGTCGGAAGCGGTGGCCACTTTCTTGCAGACTGCCAACCCGCAAGATGAATTCTTTCTGGTCGAATTTAGCGACCGGCCGAAGCTCACCGTGCCTTTCACGAACGATCCGGATGAATTGTACAGGCATGTGGTGCGCGCCCACCCTTTCGGACGCACGTCGCTACTGGACGCAGTGCATATGGCGTCCATCCAGATGAAACGGGCGCGCAACTCGCGCAAGGCCATCCTGATTGTGTCTGACGGCGGCGATAACCGCAGCCGGTTCACGCCACGGCAGGTGCAGGAGGAAGTGCTGGAGTCCGACATGCAGATCTACGCCATCGGAATCTTTGAGGCTGGCTCAACGCGGAAGCTTACGACCGAGGAACTGCGCGGCCCGGACCTTCTCGAGGAACTGGCGGAGGCGACTGGGGGCAGGCACTATCGGGTCGACGATATCGACCAGTTAGCCTCGGTCGCAGCGCGTGTCAGTACGGATTTGCGCAACCAGTATTTGCTCGGCTACACGTCCACCAACGGCGTGCGGGACGGCAAGTACCGGCAAGTCAACGTAAAGGTAACTGCAAGCGGCGCAGCAAAGCTCAGGACTTACTATCGCCGGGGCTATTACGCGCCGCTGCAGTAATTCATGGCTGGGCGTGAGTGGCGGCCACCTGCATTGGTTCCGGACTAGAAACTGCCGCCGCCACGCGCTTTGGCGGAATCCTCTTAGCGGCTTTCCGCAGCGGTGCGCGTTTCCTGGCGACCTGTTTTGGCACCGCCTTTTTCCCGGCGTGCGCGGTTTTCTTAGAAGTCGCTTTGGGGGAGGCAGGCGAGGCTTGCACTTTCACAGCCTCCTTCACGCTCGCCACCGCAGCCTTCAAATCCTTGAGCGCCTCGCGTAAATGCGGTGCGCTGGCCGAAAACCGATCCGCCACATCCGACATCAATGCCTCAATCTTGGCTAGCCGCTTGAGAGCTTTATTCGCTTTCATGACCACTCCTCTCAGACGGCCTTTACGATATCACACCACTGTCGTGAGCGCTGGGACTATGTGTTTCCCGCGATGCGCTTGGCGCGCACGATGAAGCGGTCGGGAGCGGGTCCGACGAAATAGAAGGGATAGCAGGTGACGAGCGTCAGGACCTCATGGTCGTCCGAACTTAAAACGGAGACGTCGGAGGGGCTCACGATTTCCGTGGTCACGACGCGGTAGCGATACTCGCCTTGCAAGGTAGTGAGCATGATGACGTCATGCTCCCGGATATTGCGCAAGGGCCGGAACAGCGTATCGCGGTGGCCGGCGATTCCGACGTTCCCGGGTTGGCCCGGCAGCGCGGTACCGCGAATGTGTCCACCGGCGCGGCGCAAGGTGGTTTCGTCGGTACCTTCGGCAACCACCATGGTCATGCCGAGACGCGGGATTTCCATTCGCCCCAGCAATCCAGTGATCGCATCCGCGCCGGGACCCGGCGGAGGAGCCGGCCGTAACTGACGGTCGAAGGCATGGCTCGCCTGTCTTTGGAAGTTCCAGGTGTCCGCCCACACGAACGCGCAATAGCCCAACAGGCAGGCTGCGGCGGCCAAAAGGGTTGCCTGCGACCAGCGCAATAGCCGGCGCAGCGGTGGTTGCGGCACCGCGACTCTCATTTTGCTCCGGCGCTATACCCTGCCCGGGTACGCACCGATAGTTTTCCGTCAGTCTTCGCTCGCGCCGTCAGACGAACCTTGTGATAGGTCCCGTCCTTCTTGGCGCTCATCGATGAATAGCCAATAGTGTACTGATCCCGGATGTCACGCGCGATGCGTTCGCAAATTTGCAGGGTTTCACGCACTTCAGCGGGGAAAAACGCTTCGCCGCCGGTCTCGTGCGCCAGGCGCTGCAGCACTCGCGGATTTTTGTCGGGATCGTCGGTCTCGAAGATGCCGATGGTGTAGATCATGGCGCTCGACTGTTCCGTCATCTTCAGGACTTGGTCGAGCGTGGCCTTGCTGGCGTTATCGCCACCATCGCTGATGACGATCAGAACTTTCTTGTCGCTGCTGCCTTTCTGCAGACGTTTGAGCCCTTCGACAATGGCGTCGTAGAGTGCGGTGGTGCCAACGGCCGGCGCCCCCCAGATCGCCGCACCCAGCCTGTCGGCGCTATCGCTGAAACCCATCCCAATGGGCAGCCCCAGGGACGCGACCTCATTGAAATTGACGACGAACATCTGATCGTTGGGATTGCTCGAATGGACGAAGGCTTGCGCACCGGCGGTTACATCGGCCAGCTTCTGGCGCATACTGCCGCTGTGGTCGATGATCAGGCCGACGGTAACCGGTGTGTCTTCGTGGCGGAATAAACGAATCGGCTGCGGGCGGCCGTCTTCGAAGACTTCGAAATCCTTGCTCCCGAGTTCCCTGACGGTGTGGCCCTCATGATCGCGCACTGTGGCTTGCAAGACCACCAGGTCGACATCCACGGAAATGCGGAACGCTTCCGGCTCCACGCTCTTCGCGGACGGCGGCACTTGCGCCAGGGACGCACATCCCACAAGCAGAACAAGCAGGGCTGCAGGTTTCATGATGTTTTAGCGCCCGGTTAAGAGGCCTCGATCTGGCGGTACTCGGGCTGCCACATGGCGTCCTCCACTTGCTGCACAATGTCCACCAGCCGGACGCCGGCCAAGCCCTCTTGGGTCGCAGCTTCGGCGACTGCCACCGCGACCGTGACGGTCACGCTGCGCAGGTCTTCGATATGCGGCAGCAGAGTCGCGCCCGCCAGACGCACGGCTACCAGACTTGAGAGCGCATTGGCCGCCGCCACGAGCATGCCGATACTAATGTAGCGCGCCCGCGACACGATCGCACCCAAGCCCACGCCGGGATAGAGCATGGCGTTGTTCAACTGGCCGATCACATGAGTGATGCCTTTGTAAGTAACCGGCGTGAAGGAACCGCCGGTAGCGATCAAGGCGCGGCCGTCGGTCCAGGCGATCAGATCGGCAGGTGTGGCCTCGGCCAGCGGAGCCGGGCTAGAGAGCGGGAAGATGATCGGCCGATCGGTATGCCAGGCCATTTCGCGGATAATCGGCTCGGTGAATGCAGCCGCGCAACCGGAAGTTCCGATCAGCATAGTGGGCCGCACTTGATGCACAACCTCGGCCAACCCAATGGCAACGGAATTCCCGTCGCGCCTCCAACCCTTCACTTCGGCGGCGGTTCGGGCGTAGGTCTCGTGATAATCCCGCAGTTGATCGCCCATGTCATCGATGAGCAGACCCTTGGAGTCCAGACACCAAAACCGCCGGCTGGCGGCCTCTTCGGACAAGCCTTCACGGATCATGGCGTCGCGAATGAAATCGGCGATGCCGATGCCCGCGGTGCCCGTGCCGAAGATCACGATGCGCTGATTTCGCAGGGGCGTTCCGCAGACCCGCATGGCCGATACCACGGCCGCCAGGGTAACGGCGCCAGTGCCCTGCAAATCGTCGCTGAAAGTGCGGAATTGACCGCGGCACTTCTCGAGGATGCGGCGCGCATTGCCGGGCGCGAAATCCTCCAACTGCAGCACCGCCTGTGGAAACAGTTTGGCGACGGTCTTTATGTAAGTGTCCATGAAAGCATCGTAACGCTCGCCGCGAACTCGGGCGTGGCGGTTGCCCGGATACGTCGGGTCGTCACGCAGGCTCTCGCGATTGGTGCCGACGTCGATCATTACCGGGATCACGCGCGCCGGGTCGATCCCGCCTGCCGCGGTATATATCGCGAGCTTTCCAATAGCAATATCGATCCCTCCGACGCCCCAATCGCCGATCCCAAAGATCTGCTCGGCATCGGTGGCCAGGATGAGATCGACATCTCCCGGAGCGCAGTCCAGATTATTGAACGCCGTTTCAATCCCCTCGGGCTGGTCAATCGAAAGGTACACACCGCGCGGACGCCGGCATTCATGATGGTAGTGCTTCATGGCCATGCCCACCGTGCGGTCGTTTACAATCGGAATCATCTCCCGCAAGTGCTCCGAGAACAGACGGAAGAACAGCACTTCATTGCGGTCGTGGAGCGCCGTCAGATAGATGTTCTTGCCCAGCGCGTCGGGCAGCCGCTGGTACTGGACATAGGCCGCGACCACTTGCGATTCGAGCGTGCTGATTACCGGCGGCAGCAGCCCGTCGAGGCACAGCGCTCCCCGCTCCCGTCCCGTGAACGCGGAGCCTTTGTTCAGGAGCGGTGTGGTGAGAACCGCCATACCGCGTTTCTTCGTGTACTGTGTCTCCGCTCCTCCAGGCTGAGTTTTCCGCAAGGGTGGCACCAATAATGGGACGACTTTTTGTTGCATATCGGACTCCTTCACGCCGCGGACCGCCCTACAGGGGGCGGGAGCGCCCATGCGGCGCGCCCGTTGACTTCCCTGTCCGGCATTCCTTAGAGCGCGCGCTTTTGGATCAGGCCCAAGGTCAAGGCCCCCGCCAAAGCCAGCATCCCGAAGAGCGCCACCAGGGGCAGCGAGCTTGCGGTTGCCGGAAGAGTTTCCGCCACCGGAGCGTTCTGCGCCAGCACCACCGGCGGAACCGGCGTCACTACCTGGGCGATTTCCACTTCCTCGCCGGTCGGTTGCACGGCCATCACGGGAGCCTTCTCGAGCAGCACCACAACCGGCTCGTTCGGCGTCTTCACGGCCACGGTAACTTCAGGAATGATGTCGGCCGAAGTCGAAAGGACGGTGGTATTCGTTTCCTTCGCCAGGATGATCGCTCTGGCCTTCGGATAAACGAATTCCTCGCCCCATTCCTTGCCCGGATAGAACCAGGCGCGCAACGCTTCGGGCTGCCCCGCCGGACGTTCGCGGAAGGTCATCACGGTTTTATCGGTGGCTTTCAGGCGCAGGTTGGGGATGGCCAGGATGGTCGCGTAAATCGTCAATTCGTCCTTGCTAAAAATCTGTACGATGTGGCGGTCCGACTTCGAATCCAGAACCTTGAATACATAGGTCCCCGCCGGTAAAATTCCAAAACCCTGTAAGTGGACGCCGGGGATCTCGACGGGTCCGCTAAACGTGATGGTGGTCTTTTTGTCCCACTCGTCGGCGCGGGCGCTGGATGAAACGGCTACGCCGAGCAGAGCCATGCAAAGTACGGTCGGTGCTGCTTTCAAAAATTTCATAAATCTCCTTGTTGTTATTCCTAAAACTCTCCGATACCAGGGGCGCTGGTCTCGCACTCTCAACTAGGCACGCCGGGGTCCGTTGGCGGCGCGAAAACGAGAACGTGCTCGATTGCCCCGAAAGTGCCATTTGTTGCTCAGCGGAAGGATTTGGATGTCCGGCATAACCCGGGGATCTGACCGCGCTCGGTCATATATGACCGGATAAGGTCAAAGAGTAGAGGTTTGTCTGCGACTCGAAATATCCGTCTCAAACGGTCTTCTTACTGTCGAAGACCAGCAACGCAATGCCGCCGAGCAGCGCGATCACACCCACGATAGGCGGCAGCGGCAGCGTATGGGTTTTCTCGGCGGTGACGTGGAGAGGGCCGAGATCCACAACGCTCTCCCGGCTTTTGTAGCTGATTCCCTGGTAGGCAAAGGCGATGATCCCCACAGCAATTAGGGCAATCGCTAATATTTTCGAGGCATTCATAACGTCACCGAGTCAGACGGTAGCTGCTGATGGGACCCCATAGTCCCGTGACCTGCAATACCCAAACCGACACCGCCACCACGACCACCACATTCAAGATCGCCTTGATGCTCGAAGCCATGGGGATGAAGCGGTTAATCAAGTACAACGCCATGCCGGCCACAACCAGCGCCAGCACGATATTAATCAAAGGCATTATGTTGCTCCTGCTGAAGTCCACAGGCAATTCATCATCCATTGCGGGATGGCGCCGCATTGGTTCCGACCGTGGAGAATCGAGGGAGCATGAACTCCACGGCCTCGTGAGCGCCAGTTAACCTTACCGGCGGCGCAACAATGCGAGGCCCAACAGAGCGCCTCCCACCAGACTCAGCGTCGCGGGCTCAGGGACTCCACTGACACCGCCCAGGGCGCCCTGCACCGTGGTGCTGCCGATCTGCGCGCCAGACGTAGGATTCACAATGATGGTGAAAGGCGTGACCGTGAAAAACGTCGTCCCAAAATTGCCGCTGGTCGCATGGTTGGTGCCGGTCCCGATTTGCGCCGGAGCCCAGGCGATCACGATGGTGCTTTGATCGAGAAACACCGAGCCACCCGTCGAGGTGCCGACAAATGTGCCGGTGGCGCCGTCGGTCACGTCGGTGATGACCATGTTAAATGTGAAAGCGCCGAAAGTCGCGCCCACGCCGCCCGAGAGCGTCGTGCAACTGGAGCACGCCAGCGTGAAGTTCCCGAAGTTGATGCCCGACGGGATGCCCACGCTGGCGTTGGGATCCGCCACGAACCCGAGCGTCGCCGCCACGCCGGAGGACTGGCTCAAGCTCAGGTTGCCGCTGCTGTTGAACCCCGTGCCAGCCGCCCCCGTGGCGGTAGTGTTGAAGGTGATGGTGGCAGCGCTAGCGCTCGCCGCCAGGCTGAAGATTGCCACCCCGAAAATCGACGCGGCTTGGACTAGACGTCCGAGTTTCATTTTCCTTATCTCCTTTATTGTGTTGGTAGTAGCCCATTCTCATGTGAGAGCGGATGCGGATATAAATGCAGTCTTCCACCCAAAGGAGCGGCGGGTCGTCCCACTTTGGTGAAGCGCTTCAATTCACTGGATTTGTATGGGGCGACGCACCTCACGTGCGGAGCCGTGACTGCGGAATGCTATTGACCTTGGGGTGTCGAATGACCATTCATGGTCAACTTGAAAGTGCTGAAGTCCACGCCAATCAAGTAAAAATCTGATAGTCCGTACTATTCCGTGAGGAGATTTCCGCTCTCCCAAAAGTGAGATGTGGCGATTTATGGTCACAATAAACGTTCGTTCATCTCCATTCAATGCTACACTGGACTTTCACCGCCATTCTCGGCGTCCCACTGTTTGGAGAGCACGTCTTCTTCAGGCCGCCGGCTTCCTAGATCGACGGGGCAAGGAGAAACGCGTTCTGAACTCCACGGCCTCTCAACCGCAGACTAGCCTTTGGCTCGCTGAAAATGGTCCGAAGGAACTCGAGTCGTTGTTCCGGGCGATTGTGTTCCATCCTTCCGCGCCGCTTCTGCTCGCCGACGACAATCGCAACTACACCGAAGCGAGTGTCGGCGCGAGCAAGTTGCTGGGTATACCCAGGGCCAAAATCATCGGCAAGAGTCTGGATGATTTTGCAGAGCCCGGCTTCAAGCCGGTGCTTTCCGAGCGCTGGCAGGCATTTCTCGAAGAAGGCGAGCAAGTGGGTACGCTCCCGCTGCTGGGCCCGGACGGCGTAGCGCGCGAAGTCGAATACACTGCCAAGGGGAGCGTGCTGCCAGTCCGCCATCTTCTCGTGTTGCGGGACAAGAGCAAGCGCGACTCGGAAAAAGACGCGACTCCCAATATCATTCCGCCGTGGGTGCAGGATTACGCCTTGTTCCTGCTCGACGCGGAGGGACAGATTGCCGCGTGGTACGCCGGAGCAGAGCGCATATACGGATATAAGAGCGGAGAGACCGCAGGCCGCCACGTGTCCTGCCTCTACGCCGGTGACGACGGTCTGCGCGCCAAGCTGGATGATGAGTTGAAGCGGGCGGCCGCCGAAGGACACCTAGGCAACGAAGGCTGGCAGGTGAAGAAGGACGGGTCGCGATTTTGGGCCAACGTCATCACCATGTCGCTCAAAGACGAGGACGGCGTATTACAGGGCTTCGCCCGCGTGGTGCGCGATTTTAGTGACCGGCATGAGAGAGACGAAAAGTTACGGCGCAGCCGCGCGCGCTTGCGGCCGCTGCCGGCCGAGTCGACCATCGCGGGGATCGTTTCCGGCGAGTTTGACCGGATTCCGGAAGCCAACGACGCGTTTCTCGATCTGGTGGGCTACACCCGCGAGGATCTGGTCGCGGGCCGTCTGATCTGGCCCGATCTCACGCCGCGCGAATACGAGGCTTTGGACGAATTGGCGCACGAAGAGGGACTGCGCTTCGGAGCCTGCACTCCCTTCGAAAAAGAATTGATCCGCAAAGACGGAACCCGCGTGCCGGTACTGGTGGCGACCGCGGTCCTGAAGCTCTCGCCGTTCCGCTGGATTACGTTCGTCACCGATCTGCGCGAACGCGACCGGCAGGAGAACGTCGACGAGGAAATCTCGCATACTGAGCATCAGTTTGAGGAAATAGTCGGAACCAGCGCGGCTTTGAAGCGCGTGCTGGGGCAGGTGGAAGTGGTGGCTCCCACTGACGCAACGGTACTGATCCTGGGCGAAACCGGGACCGGTAAGGAATTGATCGCGCGCGCGATTCACCGTTTGAGCCCGCGGCGCAATCTCCCGTTCATCAGCTTGAACTGCGCGGCGATTCCCACCGGGCTTCTGGAAAGCGAACTATTCGGCTACGAGCGCGGAGCTTTCACCGGGGCGCTGGGGCAAAAGATAGGGCGCTTCGAAATGGCGCATCGCGGGACTTTGTTTCTGGATGAAGTCGGCGACATTCCGCTGGATCTGCAGCCCAAACTGCTGCGTGCCCTGCAGGAGAAATCGTTTGAGAGACTCGGTGGCACCCGCACCATTCCCATCGACGTGCGCCTGGTAGCTGCGACCAACCGGAACTTAACTCAAATGATGGGCGACAAACTTTTCCGCAGCGATCTTTACTATCGCCTGAAAGTGTTCCCCATCATCGCGCCGCCGCTGCGCGATCATCCTGATGATATTCCCACGCTGGCGCGCCATTTCACCAAGAAATACGCAGAAAAGATGGATCGCAAAATCGACAGCATTCCGTCGGAAACCATGAAGGCGTTGGTAGCCTGGTCCTGGCCCGGCAACGTGCGCGAGCTCGAGAACTTCATCGAGCGCTCCGTGATCCTGTCGCGCGGCCCCGGTCTGCGCGCGCCCCTGGCGGAACTACGGGCGGACGCTCCCGAGGCCGGCGGCAACTCCACTCTCGAGAACGTGGAGCGCGATCATATCCTGCGCATCTTCCGCGAGACCGGCGGCGTGATCAGCGCCGCGGCCAACCGCTTGGGGGTGCCGCGGACCACGCTGAACGCCATGATGAAGAAGCTGGGCATCTCGCGCAGCGATCTTTAGCTACACTACACGACGATGGTGACCGCCAGCCGTTCGTAGGGATAACTGCTGTTGTATAAGTAGTAGCCATCGCCATCCCAGTCAATATAGAGATCGTCGGCGTCATACCAGTTGGGGTCCCAGTCACTCGGCCAGGGATCCAGCAGCAGGAACGAATACCCACCGTACTGGAAGCGCGGATATCCCAAATACATGGACGGCTGCACGCCGATGCGGAAGTAGTGTCCGAACCCAAAATAGAGGCCGAAGGTCTGTTGCGGAATGTAGTAGCCGCCATAGCCGCCGCGCTGCGACCAGGTGCGATGATCGGAAGCCCAACGTTGCGAGCGGAACTGCTGGAAGCTGTTCTGCCCTTGCCAGGCGCCTTGTTGTAGCCAGCCACGCTGTTGCTGCCACCCGCGGGCCTGCTCCTGTGTGCGCTGCTGTGGTACCCGGTATGGCTGGGTGCGCTGCGGCGCTTGCTGCTGGGCGCGTTGCTGTTGCTGCTGCGGCTGTTGAACCCGCTGCGGCGCCTGTTGCTGCACTCGCTGCTGTTGCGGTTGTTGCGTCTGCTGAGCCCGCTCGGGCCGTTGTTGGATTTGTGGCGACTGTTGCTGCACTCGCTGTTGTTGCGGTTGCTGTGCCCGCTCCGGTCGTTGTTGCTGGACTTGTGGCTGTTGCTGCACTCTCTGCTGCTGCGGTGGGGGTTGTTGCGCACGCTCCGGCTGCTGAGGCCGGTCGGCATGTTGCTGCTGCGCCGGTTGCGCGCGCTGCTGCTGTTGTTGAGCCGGCCGGCCGCCCTGCTTCTCTCCCTGTTTGTTTTCCTCGTGTTGCGCGTACACTGGTATCATCGTTCCCATACACAGGAAGACGGCGGCGGTACCCCTTACAGTCATAAATCGCATGGTAATCCCTCCTACCCTACGCTTGTACGCGCACGTCGACTGCCAAGCGCGGCTCTCCGCCGTTGCAGTAGTGGGAATGGCCGATGCCGTGCACACAGGCAGCAGCATGTTGTCGCGCCGCTCGCTCTACTTCACACCGTCCCTCGGCTGCTTTAAAGGAGCTTGGCGCGTGCTGCTGACGGGCATGCTGGGGCTCCTTTTCACGGGCGTAAGCCCCGCCCAGCAGGCAGATCCTATCTCCTGGGAAAGCAAATTGAGTTTTCACGCCTCGGCCGCGTACAGCCCGTGGTCTCTGGCGGGCACGGCCGCTTATAGCGGATTCCTGCAGGGAATCGACTTCCCCAGAGAGTGGGGGCAAGGAATGTCGGGTTATGGCAAGCGCCTCGGCTCGGGACTGGCCTATGCCGGAGTGCGCAATACTATGAGCTTCGCTCTGGACACAACTTTGCACGAGGACCCGCGATATTACCGATCGGCAGATACGGGCTTTTGGCGCCGCATGAAGCACGCCTTCCGCGGGACCATCTTGACGCGCACCGATGCGGGCGGCGAGACGCTGGCCTGGTGGCGCCTGGGAAGCGCCTACGGCGCCACTTATCTTTCGAACCAATGGTATCCCGACCGTGTGAACACGGTAAAGCTGGATCTGACTGAAGGCACGACACAAATTGGCTTCGATTTCCTGGCCAATGTCGGCGCTGAATTCTGGCCGGACGTTAAGAAGAAGGTATTTCGCAGTAAGCCTTGAGGCCATGACCATCGGCGGTCACTTGACTGCAGGCGGCCATCTCCACCAGAAGATCCCCGGTCCGGCGTTAGCGGCCATTCGCGCTTTCGGTAACGGCCCACCGCGTGCATCGATCTCACATGATAGAAGGAGATTTAGACCATGCTCTGGACCATTGCCGTCATTCTATTTGTGTTGTGGGCGCTGGGCATAGCCACCGCTTACACCCTGTCTGGTTTCATCCACCTTTTGCTGGTGCTGGCCATTGTTTGCGTGCTGATTCGCGTGATTCAGGGACGCTCACCCGTTCTTTAAATGTCTAAATGAAGCCACGATCCATGCTCGCGCGGACGCGGATTCCGCTGCTGATCCTGCTGAACTTTGCCGGGTTGGGGCCGGCGGCGAGTTACGGCCAGAATGCGATCCCTACCCTCGATCTCATTCTGCTGCGCATGGCGCGGGCCCGTACCGACAACCAGGCTCACCTGCGACCTTATAGCGTCACACGCCAATACCGCTTAGTCGGATCGCAGGAGCAAACCCGTTCCGAGGTGATCGCGGATGTAAGCTTCGTTCCGCCGGCGTTCAAGCAGTTCGTGATTCAGAAATCCAGCGGCATAGGTTTGGGCGAGCGCATCGTTCGTCAGATGCTGGAGCACGAAACCGACATTGTGAAAAATAACGGCGCCACCGATATGACTTTGGCCAACTATGATTTTCGCTACCTGCGCGAGGAGGAACTGAACGGCCAACCCTGTTACGTGCTGGAGATGCGTCCGCGGCGGGTCGATAAGATCCTGCTGCACGGTCAAATCTGGGTGGATTCGCTCACTTATTTGCTGCGCCGCACCGAGGGCGAACCGGGCAAGGCGCCCTCTTGGTGGCTGCGCAACGCGCGCATCGCATTGGTTTACGGAGATGTCGAGGGAATGTGGCTGCAGACGGCCTCGGAGTCGACTGCCGACGTGCGCTTTCTGGGACGGCACACCATGCGTTCGCAGGATGTAAGATACCAGATCAGTGAACTGGTTGCGGCCGCGGGGCAGTCCGTAGGATCCGTGCAGCCGGGCCGTTAAATGACGATGTCGATCCAGCTCCGGTTTCCGCGCGCGGCCCGTATCGCTTTGCTGCTACTGCTTTCGAGCTCGGTGTTTTACGGCTACTCGGTGCTCACGCACGAAGC
>Ga0105245_10001804_pt1 | contig 19521 bp, 15 predicted proteins | sample KBSM54metaG_FD_81523 | JGI IMG/M metagenome (GOLD analysis project Ga0105245, IMG submission 81523) | Miscanthus rhizosphere microbial communities from Kellogg Biological Station, Michigan, USA - KBS M5-4 metaG | ecosystem: Host-associated > Plants > Roots > Rhizosphere > Soil | place...
GGCTCGATCATCGACTCAACCCCTGGCAACTCGCCCGCCAACGATATCATCGGCATCCCCGGCGCGGTGCAGACCACCCTCGCCATCGACGGTTCAGTTCGCGAAGGCGGCAACGGCGGCGGCAACCCCGTCCCGCTTCCCGCCGCCGCTCTCCTCGCCCCCCTGGGCGCTGGAATCGCCGGTGCATATGCCCGTCGCTTCCGCAAAGCGAAATAAGCAGACCGCTTCAATCTGAATATTCCAACAGCCCCTGGTCCATGACCAGGGGCTTTTTTTGTCCAGGCACATATAAAGCACCAACGACATACCATCGGCGCTTTAATTCCCTCAACGCCCGCCCAACGAGATGGGTAAAATCAAAATAGATGCCGGATCACAAAAAGATGCAACATTCCTTTGTTTTTATACTTGTAGCAATCCTCTGTCTGCTCAATAGAGCAGGCGCAGCCGAACTGCCGCATCACTCACCCGAATCACTCGAATTCTTCGAGAAAAACATCCGCCCGATCCTGGTAGACACCTGCTACAAATGCCATTCAACCAGCGCTGAAAAACTAAAAGGCGGCCTCTACCTCGACACCAAATCAGGCACGTTAAAAGGCGGCAAGACGGGCCCCGCAGTTGTCCCCGGCGATCTTGAAAAATCGCTCCTGATCAAAGCCGTCCGCTACACCGATGAAGACCTGCAGATGCCCCCCAAGCAGCAGCTATCCAAGGCGCAAATCGCTGCCCTGGAAACATGGGTAAAAATGGGCGCACCCGACCCGCGCGCCGATGCCCCCGCAACCACCAGCCCAATCGTCGCGCTCTCTCTAGCCGATTCAAAAAACTTCTGGTCCTTCAAAAAACCAATCGCAGCCCCCGTTCCCGCCATCACCAGCACCTGGGCGAAAAACTCGATCGACGAATTCATCCTCGCGAAACTGCGGGAACAACATCTTTCCCCCGCGCCCATTGCCGACAAGCGCACCCTCATCCGCCGCGCGACACTCGATCTAACCGGCCTCCCACCCACCGCAGAAGAAGTATCATCCTTCGAAGCCGACACCTCCGCCGGCGCATTCGAAAAAGTAATCGACCGCCTCCTCGCCTCACCGGCCTACGGTGAACGCTGGGCGCGCCATTGGCTTGACCTGGCCCGCTACGCCGACACCAAAGGCTATGTCTTCCAGGAAGAGCGGAGATACCCCTTCGCCTACACCTATCGCGATTGGGTCGTCAATGCGCTCAACGCCGACATGCCCTACGATCAGTTCCTGATCAACCAAATCGCAGCAGATCGCGTGGTCGCGGAAAAGAAGTCAGAAGCGAGTAGCGAGAAGCGAGAATCAGAGGGGACAACCACCGGCGGGCCAGCCGCTTCCGCGGCTAGCGTTTCCCATGATCCGCGCAACCTCGCCGCAATGGGCTTCCTCACCGTTGGCCGCCGTTTCCTCAACAACCAGGCCGATATCATCGACGATCGCCTCGACGTCCTTTGCCGCGGCACCATGGCCCTTACCGTCGCATGCGCCCGCTGTCACGATCACAAGTTCGACCCAATCCCCACAGCCGACTACTACTCGCTATACGGCGTCTTCGCATCAAGCGTAGAACCCAAAGACCTCCCGCTCCTCACCTCCGCTGAAAAAACGCCACAGGTACTAGCCTACGAAAAAGAACTAGCCGCCCGCGAGGCCGACATCGTCAAATTCAAACAAGACCGCCTGACCAAAGCCGTCACGCCTCTCAAAACCGCCAAGAGCATCGAAGCCTACTTAATCTCCTCCAGCAAACCGCGCGCGCCCAACGATTCCCCCGCCGACGCAACTCTCAATCGTTTCGCCGCGCGCCGCTGGCGCGCTTTCCTCGAACGCACCGCGAGCGAAAAAGATCCCACCTTCGCCCCCTGGCACAAATTCGCCGCGATCCCCGAAACCGATTTCGCTACTAAAGCCCCAGCCATCCTCACGTCATCCGTCGGCGGCGATAAACCGCTCAACCCCGTTCTTCTGAAAGCGCTCACCGCCACTCCTCTAAAATCTCTGAAAGACGTAGCCGCCGCCTACGCCCAGTTTCTCGAATCCGAAATCGCCAACCCCAAATCCACCATCGCCACCGCAACCGACTTCCCCACCAATGTCACCATCGCCAACGTGGAAACCATTTTCACCGGCGACGATCGCGGCGCGTACAACGCCGTCCTGCAAAAGCGCGACGCCGTAAACGCCACCCATCCCGGCGCGCCTGCCCGTGCCATGGTCATGGCTGAAGGCAACCCCGTCTCGCCCGTCATCTTCAAACGCGGCAACCCCGCGATGCGCGGCGCACAAGTCCCCCGCCAATTCCTGGCAGCCCTTGCCGGCGATAATCGCAAGCCATTCAAAGAAGGTTCAGGCCGACTCGAACTCGCCAAAACCATCGCCTCCAAGGACAACCCACTCACCGCCCGCGTCTTCGTCAATCGCGTCTGGCTTGAACATTTCGGCAAAGCCCTCGTCCGCACGCCCAGCGATTTTGGCGTTCGTGGCGAACCGCCCACCCACCCCGAATTGCTCGACTATCTAGCCGTCCAATTCATGGACAACAACTGGAGCATCAAAAAACTCCAAAAGACCATCATGCTCTCAGCCACGTATCAGCAATCAAGCCAGGCCTCCCCCGAAGCGCTGCAAAACGACGCCGACAACCGCTGGCTATCTCATCAAAACCGCCAACGGTTGGATTTTGAATCAATGCGCGATTCGTTGCTCTTCGCCGCCGGTCAACTCGACACGACGCTGGGCGGCCGAGCGATCGATATCCTCACCCAGCCCTTCAGCCACCGTCGCACGATCTATGGTTTCGTCGATCGCCAGAACCTCCCCAACATGTTCCGAGCCTTCGATTTCGCCAGCCCCGACCAGCACGCCCCCATGCGCTTCGCCAACACCGTCCCTCAACAAGCCCTCTTCATGATGAACAGCCCCTTCATCATCGAACAATCAAAAGCATTAGCCGCGCGATCTTCAAAAATCACAGATCCCACCGAGCGAATCCGCCAAACCTATAAAATCGCCTTCGCCAGAAACCCATCCAGCGAAGAAATGGCGCTAGGCCTCACGTTCATTAATTCTCAATCCGATTCGGCACCGGTGGACGCAAAATCAAAAGTGACTCCGCTAACGAATTGGGAAAAATACGCCCAGGTACTTTTGCAGACGAATGAGTTTGTGTTTGTAGACTGAAACAAACCCTACGACCGACAATTGAATCTTGATCCGGAATAAAAAATGTCCCAATACGATCATCGCCCCAATATCCGCAACTCCTTTCTGACCCGCCGCCAACTCCTCCAGCGAACCGGGATGGGCCTCGGCGCACTCGCCCTGGGTTCCCTCTTCCCCGAGCTCAGCGCCGCCGCACCGATTAACAACACGCAACCCGCCATCGGCAATTCCGTAAACCCTCTCCTCCCCAGAGGCCCGCACTTCGCCCCTAAGGCCAAGCGCATCATCCACCTCTTCATGAACGGCGGCCCCTCGCAGGTCGATACCTTCGACCCCAAACCCTCGCTGACCAAAAATCACGGCAAACAGCTTCCGCTCGACCTTCGCACCGAACGCCGCACCGGCGCTGCCTTCAAATCTCCCTACACCTTCCAAAAATATGGCCAATCCGGAATCGAAGTCTCGGAAATTTTCGCCAACACCGCCCAGAACGTAGACGACATGTGCGTCATCCGCTCGATGCACGCCGACGTCCCCAATCATGAACCTTCGCTGCTCCTCATGAACTGCGGCGAAGCAAGACTCATCCGCCCATCAATGGGTTCATGGCTAACCTATGGCCTGGGCACCGACAACCAAAACCTCCCCGGCTTCGTAGTGATGTGTCCCGGCGGCTACCCGATTCAGGAAAGCCAAAACTGGCAGGCCGGCTTCCTTCCCGGAATCTATCAAGGCACCTACGTCGACACCAAAAATACCGACATCGAAAAACTGATCGAACACATTCGAAACCGCTACGAAGACAAAACCCAGCAGCGAAAACAGCTCGATCTTCTGATGCAGCTCAACGCCAAGCATTTAGAAGAACGCCAGAAAGATTCACAGCTCGAAGCCCGCATTCAATCGTATGAACTGGCTTATCGAATGCAGATGGATGCGACGGATGCGTTCGACATCACCCGCGAGCCAGAACACATCCGCGAAATGTACGGCGCGGATAAGAGTACGCAGGCGCGGCAGATTCTAATCGCACGGCGGCTGATCGAGCGTGGCGTGCGCTATGTGCAGGTCTGGCACGGCGAAGGACAGCCGTGGGATAATCACGACGATATTGAAGTGAACCATCGGCGGCTGGCCAAGCAATGCGACCAAGCCATCGGTGCACTGATCAAAGATCTGAAACAGCGCGGCATGCTGGATGACACGCTCATCATGTGGGGCGGCGAATTCGGCCGGACGCCCGTCGTCGAACTGCCAACCCCAGGCTCCAACGCCGGAAAAATCAACGGCCGCGCTCACAACCACTACGGCTTTACGATGTGGCTAGCCGGAGGCGGCGCAAAAGGCGGCTACGTTCACGGGGCAACCGACGAATTTGGCTTCAAAGCCCAGGAAAAACCCGTGCATGTCCACGATCTCCACGCCACCATCATGAAGCTTATGGGCTTCGATCACGAGAAATTCACCTACCGATATGCGGGGCGGGATTTCAGGCTGACGGATGTGCATGGCACGGTAGTGAACGAGATTATCGCTTGATACAATCACCTCCATGACGATCCAGAAAATTCACCGCCTTCTCGCCGCTCGCCCGTTCGATCCATTTCGGGTGCTCGTCGCAGATGGTCGAACCTATGATGTCCGCCACCCCGAAAATATCGCTCTCGGCGGCAAAGGCCGCCTGATCGCCATCGGCCTTGATGACGATTCTTTCGTCACGCTCGACCTGCTCCTGGTAACGGGCATCCAGCGTTCCATCCCCAAGCGCCAGGGCAAAACGCGACGCTCAGCGTAGTTCGATCGCGCGCCTTTTTTCAATCGAGAAACCCATGCGACCATCCCGCCGCATCTCCCTCCTCCTGATCGCCCTCGCTCTCGCCGCAGGCGTCAAACTCCTCGTCACCTACCTCCCCTCCGCTGACACCTCAACCGCAGCCACCAACCTCGCCTCCACCTCCCCCTGGCTCCCAACTTCCCTTCCTCCCGATACCGACCGTTGGTCGACGCCGCCCGTCATCTATTCCGATCCCCGCCTCACTCACGAAACCTTCCACTCCAAATCGATGAACCTCGAAGTCGGCTTTAACATCTACCTCCCCCCCAATTACCAAGCCGACAAAACGCAAAAATACCCCGTCCTCTATTGGCTCCATGGCCTCGACCAATCCGAATCCACCAACCAATACCCCATCCAATATCTCGACCAAGCCATCAAAGCCAAAACCATCAAACCCATGATCGTAATCTACGCCTCAGGAGGCCAGCGCACCTACTACACCGACAACTCTGCCATCAATTCCCTCTCCGAAACCGCCGTCATCAAAGAACTCATCCCCCACATCGACGCCACCTACCGCACCAACGCCACACGAGATCAACGAGCAATAGCCGGCATGTCCATGGGCGGATTCGGCGCACTCAAACTAGCCTTCAAATACCCCGACCTCTTCTCCTCAGTAACAGCCTTCGCCCCCGGCATTCGCGACCCGCTCTCCTTCAAAAAAGAACGCCCCGACATTTTAAAACGAATGTTCGACAACGACCCCGCCAACTATGAAGCCAACCATCCGGCCACGTTAGTCCAGCAGAACAAAGAAAAAATCAAACACCAACTCCCCATCTCCATCTACGTAGGCACAACCGACTATCTCCTGGCCGGCGCCCGAGCGATGGATCAAACGCTGACAGAACTAAAAATCGATCACGTCTACCAGGAGTTTCCAGACATCAATCACAACCTGGTGAAGCTCTCAGAAAAAACCAAAGAAACGCCGTTCGCATTCGCTGCGAAAAATTTCAAATAGTTGATTTTTATGCGCCTTCTCTGGTGATGATTTTGTAGTCTTCGCGTTCGCCTACTCCGCGCAATGGGTAGTCTTTTCTCAGGGGGTATGAGCCGAACTCACTCCAGGTGAGGATTCTTCTGAGGTCGGGGTGGTTGGTGAAGATGATGCCGAACATGTCGTAGGCTTCGCGTTCCATCCATTCTGCGCCGGGCCAAACGCTGGTTACGCTTTCTACCTTTAGACCTGGGTCGCCTTGTTCGATTACGTCTTCGTCTTTTGGGGCAGTTTTGGGGGCGGTGTCCATCGTGGGGTCGAGGAAGACTTTTAGCCAGAGGCGGTTGTTATTGGGGATGCTGGTCAGGCCGTAGTTTACGGCGAAGCGGTGTTGTGCGCCGGGGTAGTTGAGGTAATCGACGCCGTTGAGTTCGGCTAGCATGTCGTAGCGGAGGTTGGGGTCGTCGTGGAGGAACTTTGCTACTTCCACGATGTTTTCTCTGGGGACTACGATGGTGACCATGTCGCGGAATTCGCCGACCTGGAGTTTGGTGTTGAAGAAGCGGGCCTTGAGGGGGGCCAGGGCGGGATGGGTGATGGTGCGGGGCATTTCTGGAGTGGGTCCTTTCGTTGCTTTGGTCGGGGTAATTGTTGGGATGTGGGGTTTTTCGTCAAGGGTTTAGTTCACAGGGAGCAGGCGACTATGGGTTCTGATTCGCCGTCTTTGCTTTGCATCCATCTTCTGCCGTCGTGTTCGATTAGATCCAGGCTGCGTTTGGGGCCCCAGCTTCCGGGGGCGTAGGGGTCGGGGAGGCGTTTGGATTCTCGCCAGCCTTGTTCTATGGGGTCGATTACGGCCCATGCGGCTTCGGCTTCGTCGCCTCTGATGAAGAGGGTTTGGTCGCCGGTCATGGCGTCGTAGATTAAGCGTTCGTAGGCTTCGGGGGCTTCTACTTTGAAGGCGGTTTTGTAGAGGAAGTCCAGGGCTACGGATTTGATGTTCATGGTGCCGCCTGGGACTTTGCCGTTTAGACGCCAGCTTATGCCTTCTTCGGGGGCGATTTTTATTACGAGGTCATTGGGGTAGACGGGGGATTCGCATTGTTTCTGGAAGAGGGTTTGGGGTGGGGAGCGGAATCTTACGACTACTTCGCTTAGTTTTTGTTCTAAGAATTTTCCGGTGCGGATGTAGAAGGGCATGCCGCTCCAGCGCCAGTTGTCGATGTAGAGTTTTAAGGCGGCGAAGGTTTCGGTTCTGGAATCTGCGGGGACATCTTTTTCTTTCAGGTAGCCAGCGGATTTTTGGCCGGCCCATTCGCCGGCGGTGTATTGGCCTCTGACGGTGTAGCTGTCGACTTGTTCGGGGCGGATGGGGCGGACGGATTTATAGACCTTGGTTTTTTCGTCGCGGATGGAGATGGCGTCGAGGGCGGCGGGGGGTTCCATGGCGACCAGGGCCATGAGCTGGAAGATGTGGTTTTGGATCATGTCGCGGGTTGCGCCGGATTTATCGTAGTAGCCGCCGCGCGAGCCTACGCCCAGGGATTCGGAGACGGTGATCTGGACGTGGTCGATGTATTTGTAGTTCCAGATGGGTTCGAAGATGGAGTTGGCAAAGCGCATGACCATCAGGTTCTGGACGGTTTCTTTGCCGAGGTAGTGGTCGATGCGGAAGACCTGGTTTTCGTCGAAATATTTGTGGATGAGGGCGTTGAGGGCTTTGGCGGTGGCGAGGTCGGTGCCGAAGGGTTTTTCTATGATGAGGCGTTTAAATCTTGATTGTGGGTTGGTCTTGGGGTCCATGGCGCGCTGGCCCAGGCAGGTGATGATGGGCTCGAAGGTGCTGGGGGGCGTGGAGAGGTAGAAGAGGCGGTTCTTTTCGTTGTTGCCGTATTGATCGTCGTAGGCGGTTAGGGTTTCGGAGAGTTTCTGGTGGACGTCGGTTGAGCCGTAATCGCCCTGGAAATAGTGGAGGCGGTTGATTAGGGATTTGAGGATGGTTTCGTCGACGGGTTTGGTTCGGGCGAATTTCATGACCGCGTCGTAAGATTCCTTGCGGTATTGCTCATCGGACATGGGGGAACGGGCGAAGCCTACGATGTAGGCGTGGTCGCTTAAGAGTTTTTCGCGGGCCATTTCGTAGAGTGCGGGGATGAGTTTTCGCTGGGCGAGATCGCCTGAGGCTCCGAAGATGACGATGGCGCAGGGTGAGGCAGTGGGCATGATTGTCTTCCTTGATAATGCGGCTGAGGAGTAGAGATACGCTGGGGTGGGGAAATGGTCAATTGGGTGTTGTTGTGGTTGGGAATGGGTTCGTTTGTGGGTGAGGGTGGAGGGGGTGTGGGTTTTTGGGGTTTGATGGGGGTTCGGTGGCTTCGTTTGGAAATACGGTGATGGGGTTTGGGTGGGAAGAAGCGACCGCGAAGGCGCGATGGCGCGAAGGTGGACGCGACGGAGAATGTTGGGGGAGAGTCGGAGGTTGCCTATTTTAAAGTTCGTTTTGCGCCGGCGGGATTGGTGTGGCGCGGCGGGGTGGGATGGGGTGGTGAGGTCTGTAAAGGGGGACATTGGGGGACATTTGGGGAAATGGGTGGGGGGGGGGGGCTTGGGGGTGATGGCTGGGGACGATGGGCGGTGGGAGTTGGCGGGGATGAGAGAAATTTTGATGCGCATGTTGGGCCTCCTATATGAGCGTTCGGCGGTGCGCCGTTGGTGTTATTTTTGCGCAGCAGAAATGGAGAAATGGTGAGTTTCACGGGGAATTTGAATGGAAATTTTTTAGAATTGTGTTGGTGGGGGGTTGCGCGAAAGTAGTGTTGATGGCGCAATGTTGCTAAAAGTTAAGTTGTGCTAATGAAGGAGCTTCACGTTGAACCTGGATGATGCGATTACGCTGATCTTGTCGGGAGGGGCGGTTGGGACCGCAGATGATGTGGTTGTGACTGCTGGGGCAGGAGGGGCTGAGCGATTGAGCGTGTGCTTGTCTGAAAGTTCGCTTGGGCGCGACGCACTGCGAGGCGAAGGAGGTTTTAATGGTGGGCGGTTTAAGCGGGTCATGTCACTTGTTGGGAGGATTGCCTGGAGCGGTTGGCAAGATGCGCTATCGACCTATTTGAGGTCGCCGCGTGGCGTGGTTCGCAGGATCGTTGCGAAGTCGCTGGTGAAGCGAGGTGATGAAGCAGGAGGACGTCTGCTAGCGCTGTTACTGGCGAAAGAAGATGATGAAGCGGCTGCCGGCGCACTGGAAGGTGTTGTGGCCGCATTGAAGGATCATCGGGCCGTTGAGGAATTCAGGCGGATCGCGTTCGAAGCGATTGTCACCGAGTGGGTGTCGAAGGAGAGTGGGAAACGTTTTCCAGTCTTCAACAGTCCACCGGAGATCCTTTACGTGTTAGACCCGTCGCGCGCGGCGGCTTTTCTGACCTCAGCGGAAGCATTGCGAAGTGACAATCCTGGTCTTAGCGATGTGCTGGATGCGATTGAGAAGTTTGAATTGAAAGTGGATTTGAAGACTCTTCTCGAGTTGCTTCCGAAGTTGAAATATCCTCGCTCGGTGCTGCGTTATCTTGCAAGGCACGACCCACAGAGCGGCAAGATCGTACGAGGGTTTCTGGAACATGGGGAGTTTAGCGTACGCACGGAGACTTTTGACATTCTGCTTGGTCTGCGGGGGATTAATTTGTTTGAACTGACAGCCAAGCAGCGTCGTGATCCGACGCTGAGCGCGCTGCATACGGTTCATCAGATTCTGGGAAATCTAGAATCGGACGGATTGCCGATGGCGATGGAAAATGTTGATCGGCGTAAATGGCCGGCGGCGATCGGCCTGCTTAAACAGGCGGGGGCGACCGAAATGGCGGCATGCTTTGAGGAGGCGCTGGATCGAGCACCAAGAACTGATCAAGACGTGGCGGAAGCGATTGAGGGCCGGATTTTTGAAGATGCGGAGCGAGTGCATCCGAAGTTGTATTCTTTCATGGAGAAATTGGGGAATAGGAAGTAGTGGATGAACTTGAAGCTTGAAGGTGAAATAAAGCTCCCGTCCCTTTTTGTGTTCGCTGTTTGCCTTCCCTGATTATGCGTTGGTGGTGGAGATACGCTCGGGTGGGGAAATGGTCAATTGCCATTGGCAGTGGTATGTTGGCGATAATTCAAACAGGAGGACTGGCATGCGTTTTAGGTTGGCTCAGTGGGTCGGGTATATTTTGACGATTTTGTTTGTTACGGCGTTGTGTAGCGGCGCTCGGGCGGCGGGTGAATTGTCGGATGCGGCGCGCTCGGTGGTCGGAGCGTGGACGATTGATGCGGGACTTGGCGCTGCGATCTACCGCTTTGATGCTGATGGCACTTTTACGCTCATGTTTGAAGGGCAATGGGGCGGGACCGCGGGCGGAAAATGGCGCGTTGAAGGGGGCAAGCTGGTCATGGACAATACGTGGAGCGATGTGGGGTATACGCAGGCTGGGGAAACTGAAAGCGGGCAACTGGTCAAAGTTACCGCGGAAGTTATGGAACTGCGAAGTCCCAACATCAAGGGTGTTGATGAAGTGCTGAGATTTCAGAAAATGCCGGCGGTGGCGCCTTGGACAGCAGGCAAGGTGGAACATGCTAAAGTCGTCGGAACCTATCGAGGCCGAACTAACGGTGAGCTTTTTTCGCTAAGTGCGGATGGGACGGCGATTTTTTCTTATGGTACGAGGATGCTTGCTGGGCAGTGGTCGGAGAGCGGGGGCGTGCTGGTGATCCGCTCGCGAGAGTTGGGTTGGCGGATGTTCCCGCCTGGACGACCTTCGACCAACCCTTCGGACCCTTCGAGGCTTTACGGAACGGGGCAATCGTCGAATGCCGTTATGCAGCCGACCAGGGCGACAACGCGACCGGGCGCGACAACCAGGGCGCTCGGGCAGGAAAAGCCTTTGGCGACGACGCGGCCATCAATGCGCGTTTATCTGCTTCCGCCTCCGGCCATGACGGGACCTGCACCGGTATTCAATCCGACAACGCAACGCGCGGCGTTGCGACCGACCCTTGCGCCAAAGATTGTGGAGATGAGTTGGCCTGTGATTCGAGTTGATGATCGGAGCTTGATTGTGGAAATGCAGCTTGATGGGGAAGCGTTTACACAGGAGTTTTTTCGGATCACTCCGTGATCTTCGGTTGTCTAAATAGGTTCCCTCGATTCAGCAACTTGTTGTGCAGCCTTTCAGGCTGCAAACGCAGGTTGAAAGCCTGCACCACAATTCGAGAATCGCGATTGGGTATTTAGAGGCACTGGCAATTACTTCCGTAAGATGATTGCGTGTCCGTCGGGCCCGTTTTACGATGTTGCATGTTTTCCCGCCTCGGTTTCTGCACGGAGCTAACTCCTATGCTGTGGCCGCGATCTTACCTTTCGGTGCTCCTTATACTCACATGCTGCACTTCGTCGGTGCGCGCGGCGAATCCTAACGATAGCTTTGAGGCGCTGTTTGGGGCTGAGGCTAAGAAGGTGCAGGGTACGGCTGATAAGCGGGATGATGTGGCGTTTGCTAAGAAACTGATGGCGGCGGCGGGGTCTGTTTCTGATGATAAGGCTTTTCAGGCGCTGGTTTATGAGAAGGCGTTTGATTTTGCGGTTGTTGATGCTTCGGGATTTGAGACCGCGCAGCAGGCGATGGTGGAGTTGGCGGCGGCGCAGCCTGAGCGGGGTGATGCTTGTGATGAGAGGTTGCTGACGTTGTTTGAGAAGCAATTTCGGATGGCTGGGGGTTCGGCGCGGAAGGGGGCGGCGGGGGTTCTTGTGGAGAAGATTTGTGAGGTGTCGGAGCGGAAGGCTGGCGCTGGTGGATTTGAGGAAGCGATTGCTTTGCTTCGACGGGGGTTGGTGGCGGCTGTGGCGGTGGGGCCTGAGAAGCGGCCGGAGTTGATTTCGCGCATTTCGGTGCTGGAGGATCGGCTGGCGGCGCGGAATCGTATTGCAGAGTTGACTGGGAAGCTGCGCGCTAAGCCTGATGATGCTAAGGTTGCGGGGGAATTGGTGACTGCGCTGCTGGTGGATAACGATGATCCGGTGGGGGCTGCGAAATATGCGGCGGTGGCGGATGGGACTTTGCGGCATATTTCTGAGCTGGCGGTTAAGGATGTGGCGGAGTTAACGGAGGGGGAGGCTGTGCAGTTGGGGGATTGGTATAAGTTGCATGCGCATGGATTTGGGAAGTCGGCGACGCTGGCTCGGGCGCGGGGGTGTTATGAGCGGTTTATGTCGCTTCATGCCAAGGAGGATGTGCAGCGGTTGAAGGTTCGGTTGGCGCTGGATGAGATTGGGGCGACGGTTGTTGTTAAGCCTAGCAAACCTGCGCCGGCGGCGGTTGCGGTTGAGAAGAATTCGCGCGTGGTGAAGTTGATTCCGCTGGTTGATCTGGAGCGTGATCCGCTGGCGGGAACGTGGCGGCGGGATAAGGATGAATTGGTGATGGAGGCGGGGATGAGGTATTCGCCGATTCGGTTTGCTTATCAGCCACCTGAGGAATTTGATCTGCGGGTGGAGTTTACGCGGGTTGAGGGGAAAGGGTCGGTGGGGTTGCTTTGGTCGACGGCGGAGGGAAGGCCTGCTTATTGGAATGCGGTTGATTCGAAATCGGCAGATGAGGGGCGGCATACTGCGCTGCTTCGGGTGCGGAAGGGTGAGATCAGTACGTTTCTGGATGGGAAGGCGGTGGCGCATGGGACGCCTGATGCGCCGGAGTGGGTGGGTGAGGCGAATACATCGGTGGGTGCGGGTTCGCTTGGGGTGGCGGCGCATGTGGGGCCTACGCGGTTTCATGTGATTGAGGTGGTGGAAGTGAGTGGAAAGGGGCGATCGGGGGCGCATGGGGATGCGGATTTGAAAGATTGGCGGGTTTTGCTTTGGGATGCGCAGGGTGGGCGATGGGTTGATGGGCCGCTGGAGAAGATAACGGTTACGGTGAAGGATGGGGTGCTGGAGGCGCGTAATACCGCGGCGGGGAAAGCGAAGGCGCTGGTTTATTTTGTGCGGCAGCCTATGGAGGCGAATTTTTCGGCGAATTTTGTCTGGAGCGGGGGCGGGGAGATTTCGCTGCGGCCTACGGATGGGGCGGATGATGCGATTGCGTATAGCGTGCCGGACGATAAATGGCACAGTGCGCGGTGGCGTCGGACGGATGGGCAGATTGGATTGTTTGTGGATGAGCAGCAGGCGCCGCTTAATGCTCGGAATAATCCGGATGGGGGGACGGCTAAGTTTTTCTGTTTTGAGTTGGAGGCCAATCAGACGCTTCGTGTGCGGCATTTTGCGCTGACGGTTCCGGTTAAATGACTGAGATCGAGATATTAAGGGAGTCAATCCGAAGGAATCGTGCGCGTATTGATTCTCGAAACCGCATGCGACGGACGTTGCGATTGGGCGAAGGGGCGTAATAACTAGCTTCACATCTTGCGATCTTCGGGTTTAGTCTTGGTTGTTACGTCGCTTTTTACGACGTTGTGGCCGCCGAATTGTTTTCTCAGGGCTGCGGCGAATCTGGCGGAGTAGTTTTCTTTGTCTCTGGATTCGAATCTGGCGAAGAGGCTGGCGGCGATTACTGGGGCGCTGACATTTTCTTCGATTGCGGCGGCTACGGTCCAGCGGCCTTCGCCTGAGTCTTCTACGTAGGGTTGAATGGTTTGGAGGGTGGAGTCTTCTTTCAGCATGGCTTCGGCTAGTTCCAGGAGCCATGAGCGGACTACGCTGCCTCGGTTCCAGACTGCGGCGATTTTGTGGAGGTCCAGGGGGAACTGGGATTTTCTCAGGATTTCGAAGCCTTCGCCGTAGGCTTCCATCAGTCCGTATTCGATGCCGTTGTGGATCATTTTGACGAAGTGTCCGCTGCCGGCGGGGCCGGTGTTGATCCAGCCGTCTTTGGGAGCGAGGGTATCGAGGATGGGTTTGACAGTGGCGACGGTGGATTCTTCGCCGCCGACCATCATGCAGTAGCCTTCGGAGCGGCCCCAGATTCCGCCTGAGGTTCCGATGTCGAGGAAATTGATGTTCTTGGCTTTGAGTGCTTCGGCTCGGCGCTGGGAGTCTTTGTAGAAGGAGTTTCCGCCGTCGATGATGATGTCGCCGGGGTTTAGTTTTTGGTGGAGTTCGGTGATGACGCCTTCGGTGGGTGGGCCTGCGGGGACCATGACCCAGATGACTTTGGGTGATGGGAGGGCTTTTAGCATTTCGTCTAGGGAGGTGACTACGGTGATGTCTTTGATGTTGGCCAGGTCGGGGTTGGGATCTTTGGCGAAGCCTGTGACCTGGTGGCCGCCTTTGACGGAGCCGTCGGGGGAGCCGATGGTCAGGCGCAGGGCCATGTTTCCGCCCATTTTGCCGAGACCTATGAAGCCTATGTGCATGGTTTTAGAGGGTAGGCATCGGGTGGGGGGAGATCAATTCTCGTAGTCGCAGACGCGCTCCGCTGCGCGTATCAGCTAACCGGGTTGCAGCTAACCGGGGGATTGGAGTTGAGAATTTGTGTTTGGGTTAGATTACGCCTCTGCCTGTGCGGTGGCGGGTTGAGCCTCCGTCTACGTCGTGGGTGGCGACTACTTTTCCTGATCCTTTGCGTTTGCCGGTTAGTTTTGCGGTGCCGCTGCTTTTGCTTTTGCTACGGGGTGCGTGTGACGATTCGCGTGCTTCATCGGCGGCGCGGAGGACATCAGCGATAAATTGATAGAGGGCATATCCGACCAATCCGTAAACAGCTAATCTGAGTAATTTAAACATAATCGTCTCCAGTTGAATCCTTTAGAGATGGTAGCGTGAAGTCGGGTGCGGCGCGAACGGGCAAAAGTCGACGTCGCTGAAGAAAAACTCTACCTGGCTTCACAGCAGGTTTTCGATTGTTGGGGTTATGTGTGCCCGTGGCGGTTGCTGGAAACGAAGCGGTGTATAAAATCCGCCGACGATGCGAGATCCTAGATTTACGAAATTGGCCGATGTGTTGGTGAATTACAGTGTCGGGGTGAAGAAGGGGCAGGTGGTGCGCGTCAGCGGGCCGCCGGTGTCTCAGCCATTGGTGGTGGAGATTTATACGAAAGTTTTGGAGGCGGGTGGGCATCCGATTGTGCGGATGGTGCCGGAGGAATTGAATGAGATTTTTTTGAAGAATGCGGATGAGGATCAATTGCGGTTCTGTTCGCCTATTAATTTGTATGAGTATGAGACGCTGGATGCCTCGATTGGGATCTGGGCGGAAGAGAATACGAAGGCGCTGACGAATTGCGATCCGAAGAAGATTGGGATTACGCAGGCGGCGCGGAAGCCTCTGATGGATACGTTTATGAAGCGGACGGCGGCGGGGTCGCTGCACTGGGTGGGGACGCAATATCCTTCGCAGGGGGCGGCTCAGGATGCGGAGATGAGTTTGCTGGAATATGAGGATTTTGTTTTTAATGCGGGGCTATTGGATCGGCCTGATCCGGTGGCGGCGTGGAAGAAGATCAGTGAGACGCAAAAGCGGTTGATCGATTTTCTCAGCGGGAAGAAAGAGTATCGGGTGGTTTCAGCTAATGGGACGGATGTGCGGATGTCTCTGGAGGGGAAGACGTGGATTAATTGTGATGGGCATGAGAATTTTCCGGATGGGGAGGTTTTCAGCGGGCCTGTGGTGGAATCGGTGGAGGGGCAGATTAATTTTTCGTTTCCGGCTGTGCATCATGGTCGGGAGTGTGATGGGGTTAAGCTGACGTTTAAGGGTGGGAAAGTGGTTGATGCCCAGGCTAGCAAGGGGCTGGATTTTCTTACTTCGATGCTGGAAATGGATGCTGGGTCGCGCTGTCTGGGGGAGTGCGCGATTGGGACGAATTACGATATTCAGCAATACACGCGCAATACGCTGTTTGATGAGAAGATTGGCGGGACCTGTCACTTTGCGCTGGGGGCTGGGTATCCGGAGAGCGGGAATAATAATCAGTCGGGATTGCACTGGGATATGGTTGTTGATTTGCGGAAGGGTGGGTATGTGGAAGTTGATGGAGTGAAGATTAATATTGATGGGAAGTTTACGCGGGACGGTTTTCCGGCGATGGGTTGAACGGCCAGGGCGGTGACTTGATGAGCGATATCTTGATTCGGCCTGCAGTTGTTGGTGATCTAGAGGCGATTAATGAGATTTACAATTATTACGTTTTAAATTCGACTTGCACGTATCAGACTGAGCCTGAGACGATGGAGGCGCGCGTGGCTTGGTTTAATCATCATGGGGTGAAGCATCCGATTATCGTGGCGGTGGAGGGGGATAGTGTTGTGGGGTGGGGTTCGCTTTCGCGGTTTCATTTGCGGGCGGCTTATTCACGGACGGTGGAGAATTCGGTTTATGTGGATCATCGGCAGCATCGGCGGGGGATTGGGCGGATGTTGTTGCTGGAATTGATTGAGCTGGCGGCGAAGTTGGAGCATCACACGATGATCGCAGGGATTGATGGGGAGCAGGCGGCTAGCGTTGCGCTGCATACGGCGATGGGGTTTGAGCGGGTGGCGCTATTGAATGAGGTGGGGCATAAATTTGGGCGGTGGTTGGATGTGATTTATATGCAGAGGATGCTGTAGAGGGCAGTTCATCTTCGATTGGAATTTCTCCGGCCGAACGCGAGTGTCAGTACGGCGAGACTGATTCCAGTGGCAGCGGGTTCGGGGACTTCGATGATGCGGGCGTTATCTAATGCGTTGGCCGCGGGCGTGCCAGTTGTTGTGCTCTCGAAGCGGATAGCTGTCGAAGGCGATGTGGCTGTGAACTGAAAAGTCTGGTCCTGCCATCCCATGGAAGCGAAGTTGTGACCGGTCTTGTCGAACTGGAAATTGGTTGGCGTGCCGTTGACCAGGACGTGCATTGTCTTTATCGCGGGTGGATCGCCGTTGGGATTGGCGGCGAGGGCAAAAGTGACCTGGTAGATCTTTCCAATCTGGGTCGCAACGGATTGTTCGACGCCGCCTGGAGTGAGGTTGTTGAGATCGAGGCTGAAGGAGCCATCGGCTGTCTGCCAATAGCCGCGTATCCAATCGACACCGCCACCGGTGATGGTCCAGCCGGTCAATGAGTTCCCTGGATCGAGCTGCATGAAATCCCCGGGGGCTGCGGGAACGAATGTCGGCCCGGTCTCGAATGATGGATTGGTGAAGAGGTTGCCGGCCGCCAGTGCTGATTGCGCGAGGGCGCAGGAAAACGCAAACCCGATGATCGCCAATTTTAACATGACTCCGCTCCTTGAATTGCAGTTCTTAACTTCCCGATAAGTTAAACGATAGTAAGGCGGCTGGATGACACCAACTTTCGCCGATGAAATCAATGAAATTAATGAAATCTTTGTTGTCGGAACGTCATCGAGAATTAAATGGACGGGAGCTTTCGTTTTCCTTGGCGAAAAAAAACTCCTCCCCCGGCGCATCGGGCGGGTGCGGCCGGGAGAGGAGATCAGACAACTGCGGATGCAATCAGAGATTGCCTATGATGTCGGTCTTGAGGGTTTTGATGTCGGCCAGGACTATGTTTCTGGCGCTGAGGTAGGCCAGGCGATCGGTGTTGAAGGTGGCGAGGTCGGTGGTGAAGGTGGCTTGATCGGCTTGGACGGCGGCGTAGAGCGGGGCGACGGTGGGATCGGTGTTGATGGCGTCCTGAAGGGCTTTTCGGTCGGCGTCTTCGGTGACATCGAAGGCGTCGTCGTCGGTTTTGAGCTGGGCTCTTGGAGCGACGAGGTCGGCTTGGAGGGTGGCTTGATCGGCTTTGAGCTGGGCTTTGTCGGTGGTTAGCTGGGTGGAATTGTGGGCTTTTAAATCGGCCAGGATATTTTGGAAATCGGTGAGGATTGCGGGGTTGTCTTTGGTGAAGACGGCCTGGATGGCGGCGTAGTCGGCTTTGAGGCCGGCCTGTTCGGCGGCTTCGTCGGCCTTAAGCTTGTCCTGTGCGGCGGTGATGGCGGCTGTGGGGGCTTCGAGGAGGGCGGAGACGGCTGCGCGGAGGGCGGCACGGTCGGTGGCGAAGGTTGCGCCGTCGGCTTTGACTTTGGCCTGATCGGTTTGGGCGGTGGTGAGGGCGGATTGGGCGGCGGTGAGATCGGTCTGGGCGATGGCGAAATCCGCGGTGGTTTTTACGCCCGGAGTTGCGGGGAGGGTTGGAAGTGCGGGCAGGGCCGGAAGTTGCAGGCCGTGGTGGTCATCATGACCGCCAAAGCCTTCAAAGTGCGAGCCTGAGAGCAAACGTCTGGATTCGAGTGCGTCCACATTGGGCGAGTACTCGTTGTGCATGAGAACCTCCATGGTGTGAAAATCGAGAACGATGGGCGAGACGTTCGCCGCGATCGGTTGGGGGGATTGTCATTATTGGAAGTGAAATGATGATGAGAGTGGGGTCAGAAAAATGGAAAGGGGTCAACTTTGTTATGCGAATTTCTGAAGACGTGCCTCACTGAAGTGAGCACGCCGGTGACATGGTGGCGCACGACAATGGGCAGGCTCGGGTGAGCCTGCCCATGTTTGCCTGCGCTGCGGGAGAGCGCGGGCGTCCGGGAATTTTTGGGTGAGGGTTACTGGATTTGGGTGGTGCTGAATGCTCCTAGCGATTTGCGGGGGCGGACTGATAGCTGTAGATCCTGAGAGTTGGTTGCGCCGTGGTTGTCGCTCCAGATCAGGTGGATTTTGTAGGTTCCTTTCTTTGAGTAGTGATGGGTTAGAGTGAAGGGGGTGCGGCCTGGGGCTAGTTTTTGGGGTTTGCTGCCGTCGCCCCAGTTGATGGTTAAATAGAGTTTGTCATTTTTGTTGGCGTCGACGAGGTGGCCTGAGAGTGTGGCGTTGTGGCCTACTTTGATTGAGGGGGTGAATTTCAGGTCGGCGATTTGTGGGGGTTGGTTTGCGCCGCCTGGGGTGCCGGTGACTAGGCCTCGGTTTAGTTTTGCGTTTTCTACGTCGCCGAAGGATGCGCCGGCGGAGTTGGCGCGGCCGATGCTGGTGGTGGTTTCAAGATAGTTTTGGGCGGTTTTGCTGCCCTGGTCATTCAGGGTTAGGGAGTCGATGCCGGTGCCGCCTGCGAAGACGATTCCGCCTTTGATTGGGTCGAGGGTGTTGGATGCGCTGCCGACGATTACGTTGTCATTTCCGCCATTGAGGTCTAGAGACAATTGGTTGTTGGTGCCTAGAACATTGACGCGGTCTGCGCCGTTGCCGGAGGAGATTACGGTGAAGCTTGGGGATTCGCCGTGACCTGTAGCGGTGCCGTCTACGGTGAAAGTGTTGCCGGTGATTCCGTTGCCATCGCCGGCGTTTATTCGGAGGAGGCCGACGGCGGCGGGGGAATAGCGGATTGCGCCGGGGGTTAGGCCGGTGATGGTGCCTTGGGTGGTGTTGTTGGGGCTGTTGGGGCCGGCAAAGGTGACCTTCATGTTGACGTCGCGGGATTGGAGGTCGGCCTGGTCGTTGATGGTGAGGTTGGTGGTGCCCTGGGCGTTGTTGATGAAGAGTTGGCCGTTAATGGCTTGGGCGTTGTTGTTCAGGCCGATGGTGACGTTATCGATGCCGGCCTGGCCGTCGATGTTTA
>Ga0105245_10001805_pt1 | contig 19516 bp, 11 predicted proteins | sample KBSM54metaG_FD_81523 | JGI IMG/M metagenome (GOLD analysis project Ga0105245, IMG submission 81523) | Miscanthus rhizosphere microbial communities from Kellogg Biological Station, Michigan, USA - KBS M5-4 metaG | ecosystem: Host-associated > Plants > Roots > Rhizosphere > Soil | place...
CGACTAAAAGAGGAAAAGCCCGTCGCCTTGCACGAGTTGCTTTATCCGCTAACGCAGGCTTACGACTCAGTTGCGCTTGAGGCAGATGTTGAGTTGGGTGGAACTGACCAGAAGTTCAACTTGTTACTCGGACGAAATCTACAGCGCGAGTATGGACAGGAATCACAGGTTGCAATGATCACTCCGTTGTTGGAAGGAACTGACGGCGTGCAGAAGATGTCGAAAAGTTTGGGGAATTACATCGGCATCAACGAACCGCCACAGGAGATCTTTGGCAAGGTGATGTCGATCTCGGACGAGATGATGTGGCGGTATTATGAGTTGTGCACGGATTTGACGCCGGAAGAGATAGCGGCCTTGAGAACTTCGGCTGAGAGTGGAGGATGCAATCCGCGCGACATCAAGGTTGAGTTGGCGAAGAGTATTGTTGCTGATTTCCATTCAAAGGAAGCGGCAGATGGTGCTGAGGAAGAATTCGTCCGAAGGTTTCGAAACAAAGAAATGCCGGACGACATTGAAGAGAAGCGCCTTCCCTCTAATCATCCGACTGGATGGGATCTTTCCAGCCTATTGGTAAACGTCGGATTGGCAGAATCAAAAGGAGAGGCGCGAAGGCTCATACAGCAGGGCGGTGTTTCTGTGGACGGTGAACGTCAGACCATTGCCAATTCAATTACGTTGTGGAAACCCGGAATGTCGACTGTCCTTCAAGTGGGGAAACGACGCTTTGTCAGGATAGTCTTTGATTCTTGAAACTGTTTCCTCGACTCTGGTGGCTCGTTTTGGTTTAGCAGTTTTGCGGCAGAGCAATGTCAGCAACCTTAGCAACTGAAGACATCCTGATCATCGAAACGCCGGAGCGCGTGCCGTTGCACTTTGCTTTGGCGTCGATTGGCAATCGCTTTTTAGCCTGTGCAATCGATCATGCGATTCAAGCCCTCGCGCTTCTAGTGATTGGCATTGGCTTTTACGTGCTAGCCAACGCCTCGGATATAGAAAGCGCTTTCTCCACGGCGCCGAAGTGGGTGATAGCAGTCATGATCATTCTTTTGTTCCTGATCCTGACTGGTTACTTTGCTTTCTTTGAATGGATTTGGAGTGGCCAAACTCCAGGCAAGCGTTGGTTGAAACTGCGCGTCCTACGTGAAGACGGGCGACCAATAACATTTTGGGAGTCGTCGGTACGAAACCTTCTTCGTACGTTCGACATGATGCCCGCCCCGTTCTACTCAATTGGGCTAATTGCAGTTTTCTCCACCTCGCGAGATCAACGCGTGGGCGACATGGTGGCCGGGACAGTTGTCGTTCGTGAGCGGGAGGCAGAAGCACCGGCATTCGCACAAGTTTTTGCGTCTCCGGTTAGTGATTCCGCACTTCGTCGTTCCTTCAAACCGGTTGACTTCACTGCCAGCCTCAATAGTTTGACCGAAGCTGAAATACAAGTCGTCGAAACATTCTTGCGCCGGCGTTGGGATCTCGCAGACGTGCCGCGACAATGGATGGCGTGGCGAGTTTCGATGCCGATCCTTTACAAGATTCGTCCAGCTTACGACCTCGCAACATTCACTTACGAAGGCTTTCTCGAAGAGCTTCTTCATCGTTATCTCGCAACACACAAGTTCAGCCAGTAGCGCGTGTCGGCAGTCTTCCACCCAAAATTGATTCTACAAAGACCCTCTGCTAGGCTCTTGTGTTTCTGCGAGCAGCGAATTTTGAAACAGAGGAGTTAAAGAACGTAAATGGCTAAGGAAGTTTTTATTCTGGGTGGGAAGCGCACGCCTATGGGTGAATATGTCGGAGCTCTTAAAGACGTTTCGGCGATCGACCTGGGAGTAGTTGCTTCTCGTGGTGCGCTGGAAGCATCCAGGGTTTTGCCAAGTGACATCGATCACACGGTAATGGGCAACGCACTCCAAACATCAGGGGACGCGATCTACGGTGCACGACACGTTGCACTCAAGGCCGGAATACCTTTTGATCGACCTGCATTGACCGTTAACCGACTTTGCGGCAGCGGTATTCAGTCGATCGTGTCGGCGGCGCAAATGATTCAACTCGGCGAGGCTAAAACTGCGCTAGTTGGTGGAATGGAATCAATGTCACAAGCCCCGCACGTTATTCGAGGTGCTCGTTCAGGATTTGCACTCGGCCAGGGCAAACTCGAAGACAGTTTGATGGTTGCTTTGCTTGACACTTATTGCAATACACCGATGGCGGGCACCGCTGAAAATCTTGCGCGTAAGTTCGTTATCTCACGCGAGGAGCAGGATGCTTACGCTCTGCGCTCCCAACAGGAAGCTAAACGTGCCTTCGACGCCGGCTACCTCGCGGAAGAGATAGTCCCCGTCGAAGTGCAATCTCGTAAAGGAACAACTGTCGTCGAGCATGACGATCACCTTCGACCTGAGACGACTCTAGAAGGTCTCGGTAATCTCAAGCCTGCCTTTGCAAAAGACGGCTTCGTAACAGCGGGAAACGCTTCCGGAATTGTCGATGGCGCGGCAGCATTAGTCATCGCTGACGAAGACTTTGTGAAACAACGCGATCTGAAACCATTCGGCCGCATCGTGAGTTGGGCTTATGCGGGTGTCGAACCTGAGATCATGGGAATTGGACCCGTGCCGGCTACTCGAGAAGCGCTTGAGAAAGCGAGACTGACCTTGAGCGACATCGACTTGGTTGAGGTGAACGAAGCTTTCGCTGCGCAGTATCTCGCTGTAGAAAAGGAACTGGGACTCGATCGTTCAAGGACTAATGTGAATGGTGGCGCTATCGCATTAGGTCATCCATTAGCAGCAACGGGAACAAGGTTAGTTTTGACAGTTCTGCACGAATTACATCGACGTAATGGTCGCTATGGACTGGCAACCGCTTGCATTGGAGGAGGTCAGGGAATCGCAATGATCGTCGAACGAGTTTAGTCCAATCTTTTGTTCGGGGCTCGGCTTAAGTGTTACGGTCAGATGAAGTGCCGGGCCTCCGTTGTTCTGATTTTCCAATCAAATCCAAATTATTGAGCAGAACATTGGTCGCCTATCACATCCGGGAGAAGTTAACCGCTGGTAATTCGAGCTTTTGTTTGAAATGTCGAGCGGTGACTTATTCGGCACGGGTATTGCGAAATTCCAGTCGAAAGAGCGGTGGCTATGACTTGCGCAATTATCGATGATCAAAAGGATTGTAAAGATTTAACAGCTTCGACCATGACTTAACTTTGCTCAGAGCAAGCTAGGCATGTAGAAGTTAGGCCTTCCGCGTTGCCAACTTTCTTCCTACTTGAATTGTTAACTTTTCCTGCTGCTAAGAGACAAAGTTCAAATGTGCGACGCGAACGGCGCGTCCAACTTTCACTTCAATCATAAGGAGTTCCCTGGTATGTCGAGTTTTATAAAAATATCTTTTGCGTTCCTGCTCGCATTGTTGCTGAGTGCTATCACAATGGGGCAGTCAACGACGACCGGCGCGATCGGCGGCGTGGTATCCAACCCTAATAAAGAGGTGGTGCCCGGTGCGGCTGTTACTGTTCGCAACATGGAGACCAACAAAGAAGATTCTGCCACCAGCGACAGTCAAGGTCGCTTCAAAGTGATTAATCTTCAACCTGGAAACTATGCAATCACGATCAATGGAGCCGGGTTCACTGCTTTTACTCAGGATAATATCGTTGTAGAGATTGGTCGCGAGACCAGTATTGAAGTTCCGTTGTCGATTGGTGCGGTGACCGGAACTGTAGAAGTCACGGCCGATGCCCCTGTCATTAACACTACGCAGCAAGACTTTTCCAGCAACTTAAATCAAACATCAATTAACGAGTTGCCGGTTAACGGACGTCGTTGGTCCAACTTTGCGATTTTGACGCCTGGCGCTGTCCCGGACGGTAACTTTGGCCTGATTAGTTTTCGTGGTATCTCCGGTTTGCTTAACAACAGCACCGTCGACGGTGGCGACAACAACCAGGCGTTCTTCTCAGAAGAGAGAGGCCGAACTCGCAGCGCTTATTCGATCAGTCAGTCTGCGATTAGAGAGTTTCAAGTAAACACGTCAAATTTCGCTGCTGAGTACGGACGTTCGGCCGGTGGCGTTATCAACGCTGTCACGAAGTCAGGTACGAACGAGTTTCATGGCTCGGCCTTTCTATACGATCGCAATAACAAGTGGGGTGCGCGCAACCCAAACACTTTTATTAATAAGCTGGTCAACGGAGTCTCTACGCGATTTGCTCTGAAGCCTGAGGATGTTCGCTACCAGTTTGGTGGAACTATTGGCGGCCCAATCGTAAAAGACAAGCTGTTCTTCTTCTTCAGCTACGACGAACAGCGACGTAACTTCCCTGGAGTCGCAGTGTTTGCCACTCCTGGCTACCTGAACACAGTTAACCGTTGCGCCTCTGCGACTGCTCCCGGTTGCACAGCTGCTCTGTTCGCTGCCTCATTAAAAAATCCTGCTCGCAATTTGACTGATGCCCAGATCGACACAGCGTTGAACTTTATTAACGACATGACTGGCGAAGTCCCGCGACGTGGCGATCAAAGACTCTTTCTACCAAAAGTCGATTGGCACTTGAACTCAAGTAATCAGCTGACTGCCACCTATAACCGATTGCGTTGGAAGTCACCTGCCGGAGTCCAGACAGGAGCGACCGTTACGCGTGATCGCGCCGGATTTGGTGATGATTTCGTTGAGACTGATTCGCTGAACCTGCGTTTGTCTTCAACGCTCTCAAGCAAACTCATTAACGAGTTTCGCTTCCAGTGGGCGGATGAACTCAACGCGCAGTTTGCTCAGCAACCACTTCCCGGTCAGCCGACGACCGCGAATGGCTTCTCGCCACAGGTAGCTTTGACCAACGGTCTCACGTTCGGTAAGGCGACGTCATTGGATAGAGTGGCTCTGCCGGATGAGAGACGTTTCCAGTTTGCTGATTCGCTTACGTACTCAGCAGGCAACCATACCTTTAAGTTCGGAACAGACATCAATCGTGTGAGAGACATCGACGACAACCTCTTCACCGGGTCCGGTTCCTACACTTACAGCAATATCAATGACTTTATCGTCGACCAAGTAAACTTCGCTACCAATGGTTCACTGCGCACGGCAGGAGCCGTTTGTTCAACCGGTACTCGTACTGCTGGTAAGTGCTACACCAGCAATTACGCACAAGGTTTTGGTCAGCCGCGGTTTTCATTGAATACCACGGACGTGGCTTTCTTCGGTCAGGACGACTGGCGCGTAACACCTCGCCTGACTCTCAATTTAGGATTGCGCTGGGACTACGAAAAGTTTCCTGAGCCTTTCCTCGTGAATCCAGCCTTGCCGCAAACCGGCAATAAACCGAGTGACAAGAATAACTTCGGTCCGCGTATCGGGTTCGCTTTTGATCTGACTGGTGACGGTAAGTCTAGCTTGCGCGGAGGCTACGGGATTTATTACGGACGAATCAACGGCACGATTATTATCAATTCTTTAATCAATACTGGTCTCAGTACGGGCCAGGCCGTGAGTTCAGTACCGGCTGCTTGTCCAGCCACTGGCGCGGGTACGGTTTGCCCGACGACCCCGAGCATACCGTTGGGTAATCCTGCTGCCCCTATTTTCCCAAACATCCTGACGACAGCGCCTGCGGGAACTGCTGGAGTGAATTACTTCAGAGCCGGTTTTCAAAATCCGCTCATCCATCAGGGTGACGTGATAGTCGAACGTGAAGTGGCCCGTAATACTGTGGTTTCAGCGAGCTATCTTTTCAGTTTCGGCAATCACCTGACGACTTTTGTTGATACGAACCTCAATCCACCTACTGGAACGAATAGGATAAGTATCCTGGATGGCCCGTTCGCTGGAAACACCTGGGTCTTTCCGTACTATCAAGGTCCCAGAAAAAACACCAGCTTCGGCAACATTCTCGAGATTCGTGACAGCGTTTCCACCAAGTATCATGCGTTGGTATTGCAGGCGAATCGTCGGCTCACAAATGGTCTGCAGTTTCAGAGCAGCTACACGTTGTCCCGGGCACAGGACAATGGTGGAGCACAGAGTTCGGCGACCTTTACTCCTGGTTTTTCAGCTCTCTTCGATCCGCTTGATCCGTCGGGAGACGATGGCCTGTCTCCTTTCGATCGCCGGCATAAATTCGTCGCCAGTGTTGTCTACAATACCGACTTCAAGAGCCTTGATGGAGCCAGCAAGGCGATTCTGAATGGCTGGACGATCTCACCAATCGTCAACATGTTTTCTGGATTCCGCTATACGGCCGTCACTAACGGCTTTAGTCTTCCTACAGCTGTTTTCGGCCAGACGCCTGCGGGTGGCGTCAACGGTTCGAACGGTTCGCTTCGGTTTGGGCTAACTCCAAACAACGCGTTCCATTCGCCCTCAATCAAGTACGTCGATCTACGCGTCTCGCGCCGCTTTACGATAAAGGAGAATGCGAAGATTGAAGTGCTGGCGGAGGGATTCAATATCTTCAATCGCACTCAGGTCACCGGGGTAAATAACCGAATGTATGTTGTCTCGACGTCTGGTACCAGCGTCAACGCTACTTTCGACCCCACATTCGGTACGCCAAGTGATCTGTCGAATGGCTTTTTCTTCCGCGAGCGGCAGGTACAGCTTGCGGTTAGATTTGAGTTCTAGTTTTCCTTGGTTTTCCAGGACGAGTAACTGCAGCGGGTGTGCTTCTCACGGAGCGCACCCGCACTTTTTTGTCCTGAGAAAACTGCATCAGTAACTCGCTCGAAACATGAACCTTAAATCTGAGTAAATTAATCGGTTTGTCAGGCAAATCGCCTTGCGTAACCTTCGTAAGCGTGGTAGAAACCCACCTAACTATCGCTAATTCAGAGTTGCAAGAATCTACATTTTATAAGGGTGTCTGCGTCTCGTTGTAGGCGCTTTCAACGTTAACTCAATCCCTAAGGAGTTCCCCAGTATGTCGAAAATTGTGAAGCTTTCTTTTGCGTTCCTGATGGCGCTCGCGCTGAGCTCTATCACCATGGCGCAATCAACGACCACGGGCGCGGTTGGCGGCGTGGTTACAAATCCAAATAAGGAAGTGGTTCCCGGTGCCTCAGTTAGTGTCAAGAACGGCGAGACCGGTAAAGAAGACACGGCGACAACTGACGATTCGGGTCGCTTCAAAGTGGCAAACCTCAGACCCGGACCTTATTCCGTTACTGTTAATTCGACCGGCTTCAGTGTACTTACTCAAGAGAATGTTGTGGTTGAGGTTGGTCGTGAAACGAGTCTTGAGATCGCCCTGACCGTTGGCGCTGTGACCGGCACCGTTGATGTGACGGCAGAAGCTCCCGTGATCAATACCACGCAACAGGACTTCTCCAGCAACATCAATCAAACGTCAATTAACGAATTGCCGATCAATGGTCGCCGCTGGTCCAATTTCGCGCTGCTTACGCCGGGCGCAGTGCCCGATGGCACGTTCGGTTTGATCAGCTTCCGCGGTATTTCTGGTCTCCTCAATAACAATACAATCGACGGTGGTGATAACAATCAGGCATTCTTCGCTGAGGAACGTGGCCGCACGCGTATCAGCTATTCAATCAGTCAGGCTGCCATCAAGGAATTCCAGGTTAACACTTCAAGTTACTCTGCTGAGTATGGTCGTTCCGCTGGCGGCGTTGTTAACGCAGTCACCAAGAGTGGTGGCAATGAGTTCCATGGCAGTGCCTTCTATTATCAACGCAATAACAAGTGGGGAGCGCGAAATCCGCGCAGCTTCGTCACGCAAAATGTTGGTGGTGTTTTCACGCCAGTAGCGTTCAAACCGGAAGATGTTCGCCATCAGTTTGGTGGCACGATTGGTGGTCCAATCGTCAAGGACAAAGCGTTCTTCTTCTTTAGCTATGACGAGCAGCGACGAAACTTCCCAGGTGTCGCAACTTACACGGCTTTGGATTTTCTCAATAAGGCTGACGTTTGCGCTTTGACTGCTCCGACCACCAGTGTTGTGACAACTGCCGCCGCATCTGGTACGCAGGTCTTCTGTCCGGCGTTCGGCGCGACTGCTGCGACCGCGAACAATAATCGTACGGGCGGGTTAGCTGTTGGTAAGGGGCTGACAACTGCTCAAGTGACCAATGCTCTAAACTTCCTGAACAGTTTGTCAGGTGCAGTCCCACGCACTGGTAATCAGCGATTGTTCCTTCCTAAAGTCGATTGGAACATCAACGACAAGAATACCCTTACAGCCACCTACAATAACCTTCGCTGGGATTCACCAAACGGTATTCAGACGCAGGCAATCAACCAGCGCGCTAAAGATAACTTTGGCAACGATGGCGTCAACATCGACTCGCTGAACGTCCGTTTGCTTTCTACGATTCAACCAACCCTGCTGAACGAATTTCGCTTCCAGTGGGGCCGCGACAATGAGTTTCAGCTGTCCACTGCACCCTTGCCGGGTGAGCCAACCAATTCCGTTGGTGGTCGGTCTCCGCAAACGTTCATTCAGCAAGGTTTCACTTTCGGCATTCCCGAGTTTCTCGAACGTGCTGCGTTCCCTGACGAGCGTCGCTGGCAATTCGCCGATACCGTCACGTGGACTGCGGGAAATCACAGCGTTAAGTATGGTGGTGACATCAACCTGGTTAAAGACATCATCAACAATCTGCGCTTCTCGGGTGGCGAGTTCAACTACACGGGAGCCGCCAACGCGCTCGCGTACTACGCTGGACTTACCGACTTCATTGTTGACTACACTAACTTCTCCACCAGCGGCGGTATCAATAACGGCACCGTTTGCTACAGCAGCACCCGCAACGTGGGACGTTGCTATGGTGGTAATTACAATCAAGGTTTGGGTGTTCTTGGTCTGACAATGAAGACCACCGACTTTAACTACTTCGTTCAGGACGACTGGCGCATTTCGCCGAGACTTACTGTGAATCTGGGTCTCCGTTATGAATATCAACGAAACCCTGATCCGATTAACGTGAATCCCAGCTTGCCACAAACGCAGAACAAGGTTAACGATCGAAACAACTTTGGACCACGCTTCGGTTTTGCGTATGACATGAGTGGTAATGGCAAAACGAGTATTCGCGGTGGTTGGGGAATCTATTATGGTCGCGTTATCAACTCGACCGTCTATAACTCACTCGTGAATACAGGTGTCGGCGTCGATCGTGCTCAGCGCCAGGTCAGCGTCGCTGCCTCTAACGCAATCGCGCCTGTTTATCCGCAGCTCATTTCGAGTGGTGCTTTAACGGTCCCCGCCGTCCAGTATTTCTCGCCGAAATTCCAGTTGCCACAGATTCACCAGTTGGACTTTGTGTTTGAGCGCGAAATTGCTCGAAACACGGTGGTATCGGCGTCCTATCTTGGAAGCTTTGGCAACTCGTTGCCTAACTTCGTCGATACAAACTTGAGTGCACCAACTCAATGGGGTACATGGACTGCGGTGGGTGGACCAAATAACGGTCAAACATGGAGAATGCCGTTGTTCCTGGGGGCGAGACCAAATACTTCGTTTGCGCAGCTTACGGAAATTCGCAGCGATGTCTTCTCCAAGTACAACGCACTCGTCCTTCAGGCCAATCGACGTTTGACCGAGGGGTTGCAGTTCCAGACCAATTACACATTGTCGAGAGCTTATGACAACGGTCAAAGCTCAGTGACGTTCACCTCCAACAACCTGCCATTCAATGCTTTCGATCAGCAAAATGAAAACGGCTTGTCGAACTTTGATCGCCGGCACAAGTTCGTTGCCAGCATTGTCTACAATACAAACTTCAAGACTGACAACACGGCAGCGAAGCACATCCTGAATGGATGGACGATCGCTCCAATCTTGAATGCTTTCAGCGGTCAGCGAATTACCGCAGCTATTTCGGGCTCAGTGAGTCCAGCGAATAACTTCGGTATCAACTCGGCAACTCAAGCCGGTGGCTTGAATGGTTCGTTGGGATCTTCTCGATTTGCTCTCTTGCCGCGTAGCTTCTACAAGCAGCCACAGATTTGGTATGCGGACATGAGGGTTTCACGACGCTTTAGCATTACCGAAAAAACCAAGGTCGAGTTTCTGGTTGAAGGCTTCAACATCTTCAATCGCACGCTCGTCACTGGTGTTAACTCCACCATCTACTCCGTCGATACAAGCGGTTCCCTGGCCAGTCCACGGCCGTTCTTGAACTTTAATAGCGGAGCGAATGGATTCCAGAGTGTGACCGGTGCTGACAGCACACTCTTCCGTGAGCGACAGGTGCAGATGGCCGCGCGCTTCGAGTTCTAAGGTGTCAGCGGTAATTGGGAAAATAATAGGGCGTGCTCCTCAAGAGCACGCCCTATTTATTTCAAATTAGTCGGACTTCAGCCTACCAAATCCCGTTAAACGTCAGGGCCTTCTTCAATCGGTGCGCCAGATTCCTGCCACGCTTTCCATCCTCCGGCCATGGAGAAAACATTTGTGTATCCCATAGTCTGCAAGACGTCAGCAGCAAGGGCAGACCGGTAACCGCCACCGCAATATAGGATCAACTCTGTCGACTTGTCTGGAACCAGCTGTTCGATATCACGTTCAATGATTCCTTTACCCAGGTGGATTGACTTAGCCGCATGGGCCGCGTCCCATTCTTTGTCTTCCCTAACATCGATCAATTTGACGTTGCTATCGCTGCTCAACTTCTTTTGCGTCTCGGCAACAGTTGTTTCTTGTATCCGGGTTTTTGCTTCATTCACCAACTTCAGGAAACCTTCTGAGTGCTTCATCGCTCATCCTCGATTGGGCTGTATTTGTTGATAATTCCTGCTCAGCATGCCTGTTTGGTGGCCGCGTGGCAAACGATTATAATGCCCGTCTTTCAATTGCTGACTTTCAATGAATAGCTTGAGTCTGCACGTTAAGTGACGAGCACCCGCGTGAATTTTCCCATCACTACTAACTCATCACTTTTAACCAAACACTGCTTTAACGAGAGGAACTTCTAAATTGGCCAACGAAAACTTTGACGTGACGATCATTGGCAGCGGTCCTGGCGGCTACGTCGCAGCCATCCGCGCAGGACAGTTAGGCCTCAAGGTCGCTATCGTCGAGAAGGATTCCCGCCTCGGCGGAACCTGTACGCTTCGCGGTTGTATTCCGACAAAGCAGATGCTCATGTCGGCCCATGTGTATGAACAGATGCAGCATGCTGCCGACTTTGGCGTGCAGGCTTCGGGAATACAACTGGCTTTTGCCGACGTTCAGAAACGTAAAGATAAGGTCGTCCTGAAGAACACGAAGGGTATCGAGTACCTGATGAAGAAAAACAAGGTCACTGTTTTCAAAGGTACTGGCAAACTTGCACTGCCCGGGAAAGTCGAAGTCACCGATGCCGAGGGCAAGAAGCAGACCATCGTGTCGAAGAACATCATCATTGCGACTGGCTCAGTCGTTCGACCGATTCCCGGATTCGAAACCGATGGTAAGCAGGTCGTTAACAGCGACCACATTCTTGAATTGAAGGACGTTCCCAAGTCGCTAATCGTCATGGGATCGGGAGCGGTCGGTGTTGAGTTTGCTTCGGTCTACTCACGTTTTGGTGCGGAGACAACAATCGTTGAACTGTTGCCGCGGCTTGTTCCCTTAGAAGACGAGGAAGTTTCAAAAGAACTCGAACGAAGTTTCCGCAAGCGCGGAATCAAAGCACAGGTGGACACTAAGTTAGAGAAGCTCGAGAAAACTGAGAAGGGTGTTCGCGTTACCGGCAAGACAAGCAAAGGCGAAACTGTGACGCTGGAAGCCGAGATGCTGCTTGTCGCAGTTGGCCGTATGCCCTACACCGAAGGACTTGGACTCGAAGGCACGAAAATCAAAGTCGATCGTGGTTTCATTCAAGTCGATGAGTATCAGCAGACAGCTGAAAAAGGTGTGTATGCGATTGGCGACTGCGTGCCAACACCACTACTCGCTCACCTCGCTTCCAAAGAAGGAATCGTTGCTGTTGAGCACATGTCTGGTCAGAAGGATGTGCGTCCGATCAATCTCAGACTCGTTCCAAACTGTACCTATTGCGATCCTGAAGTTGCCTCAGTTGGCTTGACCGAGGCGAAAGCAAAGGAGCAGGGCTACGACGTCAAAGTTGGTAGGTTTCCTTTTTCTGCCTCGGGCAAAGCGCGAATACTCGGAGAGGAAGAAGGTTTTGTAAAGATTGTCAGTGAGAAGAAGTACGACGAAATCCTCGGCGTGCACATCATTGGACCACATGCAACTGAACTGATTGCGGAGGCTTGTGTCGCGATGCAGCTCGAATCAACCGCCGACGAACTCGGGCGAACGATGCACGCTCACCCGACAGTTTCTGAAGCAGTAATGGAAGCAGCCGAGGGTGTTCACGACCTCGCAATTCACATTTAACAAAATGCCAGAGCAACCCAAAAAACCAGCTGCCAAGGGTCCACGAGATCAGCGCAGACGTCGACGTCCTCCCAACTCGCGTTTTCAGATGCGTATCAGCACGAAGTACGCGCCACACAAGACGAGCGATGGATCTCCGCTGAGTTGTTCGAGTGAAACCACTCTCAAGCCCGATCAATTGCTCGAGTTGTACCGTTACCTAAAGCTTACTCGTCTCGTGGAGGAGCGACTCGTCAATCTTTACCGGCAAACAAAGGTGGTCGGGGGCGTGTTCCGTTCGTTGGGCCAGGAGGCGACAGCAGTCGGTACTGCGTACGCGCTTCAGCCTCATGATTTCATCACGCCTTTAATTCGCGACTTAGGTGCTGTGCTCGTTAAAGGAATTCGACCGCGCGAAATTTTTGCGCAATACATGGCAAAGGCCTGGGGGCCGTCAGGCGGCAAAGATCTCAATATCCATTTTGGCGATATGGAGAAGGGGTTCATCGGTCCAATTTCACATCTCGGAGATATGATCCCCGTGATGACAGGGATACTCCTCGGCGCCCGGATGCAGAAGAAAAACATTGTCGCGGTGGCGTACATCGGCGATGGGGGGATGAGCACCGGAGCGTTCCACGAAGGTATTAACTTCGCAGCTGTCCAGCGATTGCCGTTGATCGTCGTTGCTGAATACAACCATTACGCATACTCAACTCCTACGAGTATTCAGACCGCAGTAAAAGATCTAGCTGAGAAGGCTGCTGGCTATGGAATTCCAGCCCATATCGTTGATGGCAATGATGTGATCAGCTGTTATGAAGTGATGAAGCACGCGGTCGAGTATGCACGCGGCGGAGGCGGTGCCGTTTTGATCGAAGCGAAAACCTATCGTCGCAAGGGACACGCTGAGCACGACGATCAACGTTATGTAGCGCCCGGGGAAATTGAGTGGTGGGAAACGCACAACGATCCGGTCGATCGCTTTGAAAGGTATTTGTTGGGACGAAACGTCACAACCAAAGAAAAACTTGACGAGATCACCGCGGTAGTCGCGAAAGAGATTGATGAAGATTGCGACTGGGCCGAATCTTCTCCCATGCCCGAAGCAGAGAAGGCAGCATACGGCGTCTACGACAACAGCATAGTGCCGCCGGCGTTTCGTCCGAAAGTGCTTGAGAGCTAACTGCGACTCTGCGGCTACCCGAAGTCTCCTTTAAGGCTCGGCGGCAAAGCCGCGAAGTTCTTTCTTGTTAGATCGGAAAGGCAAAGCCTTTCCGCACGGGAGGCGGCAGAGCCGCTTTCCCAATAGGACAATTCTCTAATTTGTAAATAAACAACATGTCAACAGCCGTTAAGAAGGAACACAAGTCCCCACGTCCGGAGCGAGGTGGCCCGGCCACATTGGTCGAGGCCATTCGTCAGGGTATCTGGGAAGAGATGGAACGCGACCCCACAGTTTTCGTGATCGGCGAGGACGTCGGTGCCTATGGTGGAGCCTTCAAAGTCACCGACGGGTTGATCGATCATTTTGGCAAGGAGCGAGTAGTCGATACGCCTATTTCTGAAGGCGCAATCGTCGGCGCTGCGTGTGGTGCCGCGCTCATGGGAATGCGACCGGTTGCGGAGTTCCAGTTCATTGATTTCATCTCCGCCGGCTTCGACTTGTTGACCAACTATGCGGCGAAGTGTCGCTATCGTTGGGGCGCCGGCCTTCCGACTGTATTTCGTGGACCGTGTGGTTCAGGCGTTCGCTCCGGGCCATTTCACTCGTTGAATGCAGAAGCATTTTTTCTAAACACTGCGGGACTGAAGATTGTCGAACCATCAACTGCTTACGATGCAAAGGGACTAATCAAGGCCGCCATTCGCGATCCTGATCCAGTGCTTTTCTTCGAGCACAAGAAGCTTTATCGCCTGCCGAGGTTACGCGAAGACCTGCCGGCCGATGACTACATCGTCGAAATTGGAAAGGCGCGCGTGGTCCGGGAAGGACGCGACCTTTCCATCATTACGTTTGGTGCGATGGTATTGACGGCACTCGATGCGGCAGAGGAACTGGAAAAGGAAGGACTGGATGTCGAAGTCATCGACTTGCGAACACTGGCACCCCTCGACAAGGAAACAATTCTGTCGAGTGTGAGGAAGACAAGTCGAGCGATCGTTTTGCATGAAGCTTCGCGAACTGGTGGTATCGGTGGTGAGATTACAGCGTTGATTGCGGAAGAGGCTTTTGAATGGCTCGACGCACCTGTGATTCGTGTGGCGTCAATCGATACGCCCGTTCCCTATTCGCCGCCCCTTGAAGATTACTATTTGCCGCAGATTAAGGACGTCGTCTCAGCGGCACGAAAACTAGCAGCCTATTGAACGATGTTCGATATGCTTTAGCTTGTCGCCTTCGTTTACTAGAAATCGTTTTGCACGGGTGGGCGGAAAACGGTGACAAGCTGAAGCATATCGAATACTAAGGGAGAACCGATGAGTACTGAAGTGGTAATGCCGCAGATGGGTGAGTCCATTGCGGAAGGAACAATTACAAAATGGCTAAAGAAGGTCGGTGAACGTGTCGAACGTGACGAACCGCTTTTTGAAATTTCTACCGACAAAGTCGACGCTGAAATTCCATCGCCTGCTGCCGGAACACTTACGGAAGTGCGTTTCAACGAAGGTGAGACGGTTGAAGTAAACGTCGTTGTTGCGATTCTTGATGGCGATTCAGCAGGAGCCGCAGCGCCAGCAAAACCAGCCGAACCCGTCGCACAACAAGCCAAGCCAGTTGAGCCACCTGCAGTGAAGGTGGAGCCAACACCAGCGCCACCACCGCCAGCTCCCAAAGCCGAAACAAAACCAGAACCCCCTCCCGCGCCACCTGCTCCCCCGGTTGCCGAAGCAGGGCCAACGCCGAAATCTGACGGTACCGAGAGTGCCGAAGATCTTCGACGCACCAAGTCGAGTCCCCTGGTTCGAAAGATTGCCCAGGAACACGGGGTTGATATCACTCGACTAGAGGGCACGGGCCTGAGTGGTCGAGTAACTAAGAACGATATCTTGAGTTTTATCGAATCAGGTTCCAGCAAACCAGCACCTGCTCCGCCAGTCGAAGCGATCCGTCCGTCAGCGCCGCCCGTCGTCGACAGTCCCGCTCCGCCGGCACCGAAACCAACAACCGGAGATCGCGTCGAGCAGATGACCGTCATGCGCAAGAAGATCGCCGAGCACATGGTGATGTCGCGTCGAACGTCGGCCCATGTGACGACTGTTTACGAGATCGACATGACGCGTATCGCCAAGCTTCGCGATTCGCAGCGGGAAGAGTTCTATCAACGTACAGGCACCAAGCTCACGTTCATGCCGTTTATTTTCGACGCAGTGAACAAAGGGCTGCGAAAGTTTCCGATTTTCAACGCCCAGGTGAGTGGTGATCAAATTATTTACAAACAGGACATCAATCTTGGAATGGCTGTGGCCCTTGACTGGGGATTAATTGTTCCCGTTATCAAACGAGCCGACGACTTGAGCATCTCCGGCCTGGCCCGCGCCGCAAACGATCTAGCCGAACGCGCTCGTACTAAACAACTGAAACCCGATGAGGTCACCGGGGGAACGTTTACGATTACCAACCCAGGTGTATTTGGTGGTCTATTTGGAACGCCAATCATCAATCAACCCCAACTCGCCATCCTGGGTGTCGGTAAGATCGAAAAGCGGGCCAAGGTGCTAACTACGGCAGACGGTGACGACTTCATCGGTATTCGTTGGATGGCCTACTTTGCGCTAAGTTTTGATCACAGGGTGATTGACGGATCCGATGCTGAGAGGTTCCTGGCTTTCCTAAAGGACCAGCTTGAAGCTGGTGACTTTTCGGTCTAGTTTGCAAAAAGGGAGAACGTAAAAAGAGCAATTCGTCGCTTTTCTGATCCAATTAACACAGAGCGGTAACGATCTATTGTGAAGATCGTTACCGCATTTTTCTTAACAATTGAGGCCGTTATTGCGATACAGTGGTGATTAGATGATGAATGGCGGAGGCTATTGACTTCACTGCGCGCAAGGTCTAAATCTTCATCTCCGCAAAATTACGAGCGGGGTCGAACCGAACAAAGCTTCGCCGACGGTTGGAAGCGGGAGTTCGATGGAAGGCGCCGAGGAAGGCGCGTTACTTTAGATACAAGGAGAGAAATCGATGGTATTCACTAAACAGAGATTGTTTGCCCCGGCAGTGCTTACTACCTGCCTCTTAGTCTTCTCGGCCTCCCCAGCCTTTGCGCAAGACACCACCAGCCCCAGTGGCTCGCGAACGGTTGTGAGCGGCCAGAAGATGAAGATTAAAGGCGTGGTAACACGACGTGACGCCGATACGTTTACGGTTCGCGACATGAACGGCGTGGATACCGTTGTTCGTCTTAGCGATACTACCAGCGTCAAAACAAATGGTGGCTTCCTACGTGGTGGCACCAATTACGCACAGACCAGTATCCTTCGCGGATTGAATCTAGAAGTTGAAGGTCGAGGCAACGGGTCAGGCGAGCTGGCGGCTGAGAAAGTTCGCTTCAGCGATACTGACATGAAAACCGCACGCGCCGTTGAATCTCGCGCCACACCGCTGGAAGAGCGAGCCTCATCCACGGAAACAAAATTGACCCAGGTTGAAGCAAATGCGCAGCGTCTCTCCGGACAGTTAGACGAGTTGGCTGCTGTTTCGAATGCAGCCCGCGGAGGTGCGAAAGCTGCACAGGCAACTGCTGATGCGGCGGTTGCGGGCGTTAACGCCACCAACGAACGCATTTCAGCTCTCGATGACTATGAACCGCAGACTATTGCGGCAGTGAATTTCAAGAGCGGCAGTGCAGTGTTGTTGCCCGATTCGAAGACCAAACTCGATGAGATCGCAACCAAGGCACTTAATGCCAAGGGATATGTTCTTGAAGTTTCAGGATTCGCAGATACCAATGGGAGTATCGACCGCAACCGCCTTCTCAGTCAGCGTCGCGCCGATGCGGTTATTCGCTACCTGGTTGAGAGTCACAATATTCCGCTGCGCCGCATAGTGACGCCGTACGGTTATGGTGAGAGCAATCCAGTCGCGGATAACACCTCGAAGGAAGGTCGCGCACAGAATCGACGCGTCGAGATCAAGCTACTTGTTAATAAGGGCTTGACTGCTCCTTCGCCAACGATGAATCCGGGTACTTCGGGTTCTGATAACTAACATTGTCTTTCTGTGGAGTTGCGCTTTAGGTGCAACTCCACACGGTTTGCCTCGCACTAAAGAGCCAGGAATCATGCCGTCAAGAAAACGGTAGGATAGAATCAAGCGAAGCCGTTAGACTGGCGGCATGATGAGAGGCTCGATGATGACTTTCGGAATCAGTAGAAAATCTGTGTGGCTGGCATTTGTAGTTGGAATGCTGGCCATTTTCTTTTGTGCAGGTTTCGCTCAGGCACAAACAGTTCGTGATCTACCGCCGCCGCCTCCGCCCTGGAAGGCCAAGCCGACGCCAACTCCAAAGCCAGCTGAACCAGAAGTGTTGGACGTTGTCCGTGTCACTTCAAACCTGGTGATGGTTCCGGTATCGGTGACCGACTCGCAGGGACAAGCTATTCAGGGTTTGCAGATCCCAGACTTCAGGTTGGAGGAAGAAGGAAAACAACGGGAGATTACTGAGATCGGGAATCCCGAGCAGATACCACTCGACATCGCAATTTTGTTTGATATTTCGAGCAGCGTAAGTCAAAAAGGCTTTTTCGTTTTTCAACAAAACGCAGCTGCAGCCTTCTTGAAGCAAGTGATGAAGCCGGTCGATCAGGCCGCAATCTTTACGATTGCCGCCAAACCGATTTTGGTCCAACCCTTGAGTTCAGCAGAAACGGCGGCGGCGAAAGTTGTTTCAATTCCTGCCGCCACTACATCGGTACCCACCGCCTTCTACGATACTGTTGAAGCAGCGGCCAAATATCTGGCGGAGAATTCTCCCAGCCGGCACCGGCGAGTAATCGTTGTTATTTCCGATGGCGACGACAATTTCAGCGAGCGGATAAGGGAAATGTCCATCGCCGAAGCTCGGGCGACAGTTAAGGGTGAAACAACTCCAGCACAATCGCTTGTAGCATTACAAGCGAAACATCGTCGCGCAATCGAAGACGTTCAGCAGTCCGTGTTAAAGGCAGATGCAACTTTCTATTCGGTAAATCCGGGCGGTTCGTCTCTGAAACTCAATCAGATCGCCATGAGGGCTCAGACGGGCATGGCCACAGTTGCCGAAGCCAGCGGAGGCACAGCGTTTATTCCTGAGACAGATAAAGATCTTGAGGTGGTATTCAGGCAAGTTGCCGCTGAACTAAGAGGACAATATCTACTTCAGTACTACGCAGACCCGGATGTCCCTTCTGGTTCATTCCGTCGCATCAAAGTAACAGTTCCGCCTCGGCAGGAAGCCCGGGTGCGAGCGCGGCAAGGGTACTACGCGAAGCAACAAAAGCAGTAGTGAGAGTATTGCCGATTGTCCGATATGCTTTTAGAGCCGCTTGTAAAAGTCAGGAGTTGTGATCAGATTAAGAGCGGAGGTCATTAGGCTCTCATTCTCCCCAAGCCTCAGCTTGGGGTTACAGTGCGCTCTCAGTACTCTGGAACCGTTTTAACGGTTTACCCAATGTGCAAATCAATAAGAACGCTAATGAAACTTCGGCGTGGAGCTTGATTGGCTCTAAACCGTAAACCGTTAAAACGGTTAGTCAACGGTGTAGCCCTACCGTAAACCCCAAGCTGAAGCTTGGGGAGAATGAGAGTTTTGCAAGAGGCTCTTTAGCTTGTCGCCTTTCACTCAAAAGGAAGTCTCTTTAGCTTAATACGACAAGACAGACGCATATCGGACATCGGCAATCACTTTAATATCTCATCAACAACAAAACATCAGTCAATCGATTCACAACTCCCAACAGTGATCTGCCGGCGGCATCAAACTGCTCTGTAGTTGCCTTTTGTTCTGCGTCCGCCGCTCCAGCAGCAACTCCCGCCAGCTTGATGTAGTAAGGCTGAAGCTCTGGCGTGTTGCGGAAATCGATCTCTAACTTATCAAGCGCTTCGCGAAATCCCTCGATACCTGATCGGACTTGAGCCTTGGCAGCACTGTTCTTCTGCGCGGCATCAGGACCAGCCTGGTTTCGTCTTATCGACTCATCGACAGACGC
>Ga0105245_10001807_pt1 | contig 19486 bp, 20 predicted proteins | sample KBSM54metaG_FD_81523 | JGI IMG/M metagenome (GOLD analysis project Ga0105245, IMG submission 81523) | Miscanthus rhizosphere microbial communities from Kellogg Biological Station, Michigan, USA - KBS M5-4 metaG | ecosystem: Host-associated > Plants > Roots > Rhizosphere > Soil | place...
CCACCTGGTCGAGGGCCTGCTCATCGCGATCCTCGACATCGACGAGGTCATCCAGCTGATCCGGTCCTCCGACAACGCCGCGGCCGCCAAGGAGCGCCTGATCGGGGTGTTCGACCTCTCCGAGACCCAGGCCGACTACATCCTCGACATGCCGCTGCGCCGTCTCACCAGGTTCTCCCGGATCGAGCTCGAGAAGGAGAAGGACGAGCTCGAGCGCACCATCGAGGCGCTCGACGCGATCCTGGCCGACGACCAGCTGCTGCGGAAGGTCGTCTCCGACGAGCTGGGCGAGGTGGCGAAGACGTTCGGCACCCCGCGTCGTACCGTCCTGCTCGAGTCCGCGGGCGTGACGATCTCGGCCGCCGCAGCGTCGATCGAGGTGGCCGACGACCCGTGCTTCGCCTACTTGTCGTCGTCCGGGCTGCTCGCCCGGTCGTCCTCCGACGAGCTCCCGAGTGGCGAGGGTGCCAGGGCCAACCACGATGTGATCGTCTCCGCCGTGCGCACGACCGCCCGCGGCGAGATCGGCGCGCTCACCTCGCGCGGCCGCGTGGTGCGCCTCAACGTGCTCGACCTTCCCGCCCTCCCAGGCTCGGCCAACCACCCGAACCTCCAGGGCGGCCTGCCGTTCGACCTGGTCCGCTCGCTCCAGCCGGGCGAGCGGGCGCTGGGCCTGTGCCGGCTGCGTGCCGACGGGCCCGGCCTGGCGCTCGGCACCCGCCTGGGTGTGGTGAAGCGGGTCAACCCCGAGGTGCTCGGCAAGGACGAGTGGGACGTGATCGCCCTCAGGGACGGCGACGAGGTCGTCGGCGCCGTCGAGCTCCGCTCGGGCGACGAGGAGCTGTGCTTCATCAGCTCCGACGCGCAGCTGCTGCACTTCGGCGCCTCCGGCGTCCGGCCCCAGGGCCGCAGCGGCGGCGGGATGTCCGGCATCAAGCTCGGCGGCGGTCAGTCCGTGGTGTGGTTCGGTGCGCTCGAGGCGACGTCCGCGGTGGTGGTGACCGCCAGCGGCTCGTCGACCGCGCTTCCGGGCACCGAGCCGGGCGCGGTCAAGGTGACGCGCTTCTCCGAGTACCCCGGCAAGGGCCGGGCGACCGGTGGCGTGCGCTGCCACCGGTTCCTCAAGGGCGAGGACGCACTGATCTTCGGCTGGGCGGGCCCGGCACCCGCCCGGGCGGCCGCGGCGAGCGGCTCGCCCGTCGACCTCCCCGAGGGGACCGGGCGTCGTGACGGCAGCGGTACGCCGGGGTCGCAGCCGATCGTGGCTTGTGCCGGTCCCGTGCCGAGCCAGCTCTGACGGCCGACGTGACCAGGCCGTGACCCGGGCCGTGACCCGGGCTGTGACCCGGGCTGTGACAGGGTGACCCCCATGTCGCTGCGACGCGTCGCCCCGGCCCTGCTGGTCTCGGTGCTGCTGGTCGGCTGCGGCGGGGGGTCGGGGTCCGGCGACACCGACCCGGCCACGGCGCTGAAGACCGCCCAGCAGAAGCTCGAGGACACCAGCGGTGTCACGCTCTCGCTGGGCACCGACGACCTGCCCGACGGCGTCCAGGGCCTGAAGTCGGCGTCCGGAATCGTCACCGACGCACCCGCCTTCGAGGGCACCCTCGGCGTCGTGACCACGATCGGCACCTTCTCGGTCCCGGTCAGGTCCGTCGACGGGCAGGTGTACGCACAGATCCCGCTCACCCCCGGCTGGTCCGAGCTCGACCCAGCCGACTACGGCGCCCCCGACCCGGCCCAGCTGATCAGCGCCGACCACGGCGTCCCGTCCCTGCTGGCGGCCACGACCGACCCGGAGAGCGGCCAGGACATCCGGGGCGGCGTGGACAACAAGGAGGTGCTGTCGACGTACACCGGCACCCTGCCCGCCTCGGCGGTCTCGTCGATCATCCCTGGTGCGACGGGCAGCTTCGACGTGACGTACGGCGTGACCTCGGACGGCGAGCTCCGGCAGGTGTCCATGCATGGCGTCTTCTACGCCGGTCACCCCGCGAACACCTACACGCTCGTCCTCACCGACTACGGCACGAGCAAGGACATCACCGCCCCATGACCGGCTCATGACCGGCCGGCCCCGGCTGCTGCTCGGGCTGGCCTCGGTCGCGGTGGCCTTCGCGGCCGCCGACACCTACGTCGTCGTCCTCGCGCTCCCCGACATGATGGAGTCCGCCGGCATCCCGATCGACCAGCTCCAGCGCGGTGCGCCGATCGTGTCCGGCTTCCTGCTCGGGTACGTCGCGATGCTCCCGCTGATCGGCCGGATCGCCGACCTGCGCGGCCGGGTGCCGGTGCTGGTCGGCTCGCTGGGGCTGTTCGCCCTCGGCTCCCTGGTGACCACCGCCTCCTACGACCTGCCGAGCCTGGTGGCCGGGCGCTTCCTGCAGGGGGTCGGCGGCGGCGGGCTCGTCCCGGCGACGCTGGCACTGGTGGCCGACCTCTATCCCGTCGACCGCCGCGGTGTGCCGCTCGGGATCGTCTCCGCCGTCCAGGAGCTCGGCAGCGTGCTCGGCCCGTTGTACGGCGCGGTCATCCTGGCGGTCTCCGACTGGCGGGTGATCTTCGCGGTCAACCTGGTCGTCAGCCTGGTGCTCGCGGTCCTGGTCCGTCGCGTGGCCGCCGACGAGTCCCGGAGCCCGGGCGACCCGCGGCTGTCGACGTTCGACTGGGGCGGGCTGGTGTTCCTGCTGGTCGGCGCCGCCGCCGCTGCTCTCGTGGTGCTCCAGCCGACGTCCCTCGTCATCGACGTGACATGGGGCCAGCTGTTCATCCCGGTCACCGGCTCGGGCCGCTGGCTCTCGCCGCTCGGCCTGGTCGCGATCGTCGCCGCACTGCTGTTCCTCGTGCGCGGTGGCACGGCCCGTCGCCCCCTGGTCGACGTCCGCGGCTGGTGGGCCGCCGCGCTGCGCGCCGACCTGGCCGGCGCCCTCTTCCTGGCGGCCGCGCTCGGCGGCGTGATCCTCGCCTTCGCCACCGCAGACCCCCGCACCCAGGTGTTCGCCCCGCAAGGGTGGTGGTACCTGCTCGGCGCCCTGGTCGCGACGGCCGTGTTCATCTGGCACCTGCGCACCGACGAGGCGCCACTGGTCCCCCGCGGCGCGCTGCGCCGTACCCCGGCCTGGGGGGCGCTCCTGGTCAGCTTCTTCGTCGGCGCGGCCCTGATCGCCGCCCTCATCGACATCCCGATCTTCGCCCGCACCACCGTCTACTCCGACTCCCAGCTGCTCGCCGCGCTGGTCCTGGTGCGCTTCCTCGTCGCGCTCCCCGTCGGAGCGGTCGTGGGCGGCTACCTGACGCGCAGCCGCCCGGCCGGTGCGGTCGCGGCCGCCGGGATGGTCCTGGCCGCGTTCGCGTTCGTGCTGATGAGCCGCTGGGACCTCACCTCCCTGTCCGGCTGGCCGGCCACGATCCCGCTCGTGGTCGGCGGCTTCGGCTTCGGCCTCGCCCTCGCCCCGGTCAACGCCGCCGTCCTCGCTGCGACCGACTCCGACGTGCACGGCCTGGCCGGTGCCGGCGTCGTCGTCTCGCGGATGATGGGAATGCTCGTGGGCGTCTCCGCCCTGACCACGATCGGGCTCCGGCGCTACTACGCCGAGGCCGGTGACCTGCCGCCGCCGCTCCAGGTGTGCGGCGGTACGACCACCCGCTGCGACGCCTTCGAGCGGCTCCTCCAGGAGGCCGGGATCGCCCAGGAGCAGACGGTGTTCGCCGGTGCGGCGGTCTGCGCGCTGATCGCGGCCCTGCTCGCCCTGGTGCTGTTCCGGACCGCGCAGACGCGGGCGTTACCCTCGCGTGCGTGGGTGGACCCGTGAGCGACGACGACTTCGCAGACCTCCTCGCCGCCAACGCGAGGTACGCCGAGAACTTCGACGAGGGTGGCTTCGACGGTGTCGCCCACGCCGGCGTCGCGATCGTGACCTGCATGGACTCGCGCATCGTCCCACTGGCGATGCTCGGCCTCCGGCACGGGGACGCCAAGATCTTCCGCAACCCGGGCGGTCGGGTGACGCCCCAGGCGCTCGAGGCGCTGGTGCTGGGCGTCCACCTGCTCGGCGTCGAGCGGATCCTGGTGGTCCCCCACACCCGCTGCGCGATGGCCTCCGCGACCGAGGAGCAGCTCCAGCAGCGCGTGTCGGCGTCGGCCGGCGTCGACGCGTCGTGGCAGCCGTTCCACGTCGTCGCCGACCAGCTCGCGGCACTCACCGACGACGTGCAGCGGGTGCGCTCCCATCCGCTGATCCCGGAGCGGGTGAAGGTCGGCGGCTTCCTCTACGACGTGGACACCGGCCTCCTGACCCGGCACGACTGACCGGCATCGAACCGCCGGGGTCCGTCCCCCGTATCTACGTCGGTGCGCCTCAACTCCTCGACCCGTGGAACCGACATGGACGGAGCCGGGCCGCGGGAGGAGAATCCCCGCGTGACGTTGCTCGAGAGGGAGTCACAGCTCGGGTCGTTGCTCCAGTACGCCGACGAGGCTCGCGCGCGTTCCGGACGCCTCGTGCTGGTCTCCGGCGAGGCCGGGGTCGGCAAGTCGTCCCTGGTCGAGGAGCACCAGCGCCGCCTCCCCGACGCGACCTGGGCGTGGGGCGCCTGCGACGGCCTGTTCATCCCACGGCCGCTCGCGCCCCTGCACGACATCGCCCGTGCGGTCGGCGGCGCCGTGCTCGACGCGGTCCGCGACGGCGCCCCCCGCGAGCAGGTCTTCGACGCGGTCCTGCACTGGCTCTCGGGTGCCGAGCGGCTGGTGGTTCTCGTGATCGAGGACGTCCAGTGGGCCGACGAGGCGACCCTCGACCTGCTGCGATTCCTCGGCCGGCGGGTTCGCGACCTGCCGGTCCTGCTTGTCGTCACGTTCCGCGACGACGCGATGGCGCCGTCCGACCCGCTTCGGGTGACGCTCGGCGAGCTCGCCGGCCAGCGCTACACGCGCCGCATCGACCTGCCGCCGCTGACCGCCGCCGGAGTGCGCAGCCTCGCCGAGGGCACGTCGTACTCCGCGGTCGAGCTGTACGAGCTCACCGGCGGCAACCCGTTCTTCGTGGTCGAGGTCCTCAGCGAGCACGGCACGCAGGTGCCGGTGTCCGCGCGGGACGCCGTGCTCTCGCGGGCCGCCCGGCTCAGCGACACGGCCCGAGCCGCGCTCGACCTGTCCTCGCTGGACGCGTGGCGGGTGGACCCGCAGCTGGTCGCCGACGCGGGCGGGGTGACCCTCGAGACGTTCGACGAGCTGCTCGCAGCGGGCCTGCTCAGAGCCGACGGCGACTCCCTGCAGTTCCGGCACGAGCTCGCCCGCCGCGCGATCGAGTCCGAGGTGCCACCGCACCGCCGACTGGCCGGACACCAGGCACTGCTCACGGCGCTGACCGGGAGTGGGTGTGACGACGAGGCGCGCCTGGCCTACCACGCCGAGGCGGCCCGTGAGCCCGACCTGGTACGCCGCTACGCGCCGATCGCGGCCCGCCGTGCGGCCGATCTCGGCGCTCACCGCGAGGCCGTCGCCCAGTACGAGCGGGCGCTGCGGTTCGCGCCGCCCGACGACCGCGACCTCGCCGAGCTCTACGACGGCTATGCCGACGTCCTCGCCATGGTGGACCGCTGGCCGGCGGCCGCCGAGGCACGCCAGAAGGCGATCGTCATCTGGCACGAGCTCGGTGAGGTACGCCGTGAGGGGCACGACCACCGCAAGCTGAGCTCGGTGATGTGGCGGTTGTGCCGCGGAGCGGAGTCCGTCGCCGCCGAAGAGCGGGCGATCGAGCTGCTGGAGCCGCTCGGCGACGACCCGGAGCTGGCACGCGCCCTGTCCTCGCACGCGTTCACCACCTGGTCCGACGACCCCGAGGCCACCGAGGAGATGCTGCTGCGTGCCGACCGGATGGCCGAGCGACTGGGTGACGACGCCCTGCGCAGCGACGTCGTGAACAACCACGCGTTCCTGCTCTTCAGTCGCCGCCAGGACTGGACACCACGCATGCGGGAGGCCCTGCGGCTCGGTCTGGAGTCGGGGGGCGAGGCTCAGGTCGGCCGGGCCTACGCCAACGGCTACACCTTCTTCGCCGCCCAGTACCGCTTCGCCGAGGGCGAGCGCTTCTGGCGCGACGGCATCGCATACTGCGACGAGCGCGACATCGCGACGTTCGCCACCTGCCTGCGCGGGCACCGGGCGATCGCCCTGCTCGATCTCGGCCGCTGGGACGAGGCGGCCGCCCTCGCCGAGCGCGTCCTCGCCACCGAGGCGAGCCCGGTCAACCTGCTGACCTCGCAGGTCACCCTCTCGCTGGTGCGCGCCCGGCGCGACGAGGACGGCGCCCTCGACATCATCGCGCCGGGAGTCGCGGCCGCGGACAGCCTGGCCGAGGCCGAGTGGATCACGACGACCCGGTTGGCACTGGCCGAGGTGCACTGGCTGGCCGGCCGCGACGACGCCGCGATCGCCGAGCTGCACGCGATGCGCTCGGTGATCACCGAGATGGAGTACGTCCTCGACGCCCAGCTGAGCGTCTGGGAGCAGCGGCTCCTCGGCCGCGCACGACCGGCGTCGCCGGCACCTGGTCCGTGGGCGACCTCCCTCGCCGGCGACCATGCCGCGGCCGCGGTGCACTGGGAGCGGCTGGGGTGTGCCTACAACGCCGCCCTGTCGCTGTACGACTCGGAGCGCGACGACGACCTCCGCGAGGCGATCACGCGCTTCGAGGCACTGGGTGCCGAGGCCGCCGCGCGCCGCACCCGGCAGCGGATGCGCGAGCTCGGCCACCGCGCCGTGCCGACCGGGGCACGCGCGAGCACGCGGCAGCACCCGCTCGGGCTGACCCGGCGCGAGGACGAGGTGCTGACTCTCATCTGCGACGGGCTGACCAACGACGAGATCGCCGACCGGCTCGTGCTGTCGACGCGCACCGTCGACCACCACGTCTCGGCGGTGCTCTCCAAGCTCGGCGTGAGCTCGCGTGGCGCGGCCGCCGCCCAGGCGCGGCGGCTGGGCCTGGTACCTGCCGCAACCTAGGCAGCGCGGACCCCCGAACCTGGGTAGTTCACCCGATGAGGCGGCGGGCGCTTCTTCCTACGGTCATCGGTGAGTCACCACGACATCACTGATCACCAGAAGGAGACAGCTCATGCCGCTCTACATGGACGTACACCGCCTCGACGGCCCCGTCACGGCCGACGACGTGGCGAAGGCCCACATGGCCGACCTGCAGGTGCAGGACAAGTACGACGTCAACTACCAACGTTACTGGGTGGACGAGGGCACCAACACGATCTTCTGCCTCGTCGAGGCGCCCTCGTCGGACGCCGCCACCACGGTGCACCGCGAGGCGCACGGCCTCGTCGCCGACGAGGTCCACGAGGTGAAGGAGGGTTCGTGATGCGAGCACCGCGCATGCTGGGGGGCATCGCGTTGGCCATCGTCGCGCTCCTCGCCCCGCTGACGGCCCCCGCCACCGCGGGGACCACCCACCAGGTCGCGGCCGCCAAGGCGGCGACCAAGGGGTTCACCCACACACCCGCGGCCCGCAAGGCGGGGTACGCCCTGCTGAAGGACGCCGCCGGGATCGCCTGCATCGACATGAAGGGCATGGGTGCCATGGGCGTGCACTACGCCAACGGCGCCCTGGTCGACGGCAAGATCCAGGTCAAGCACCCGGAGGCGCTCGTCTACCGCTTCACCCGGAACGGGCACCTGCGCCTCTCCGCGCTGGAGTACCTGGTCACCCGGGCCGCCTGGCGGGCCCACCACCCGAAGGGCCGTCCCGAGCTGTTCGGGCACCGGTTCAACTTCACGCCTGCGGGGAACCGCTTCGGGCTGCCGGCCTACTTCTCGCTGCACGCGTGGCTGTGGTACGCGAACCCCGCCGGGACGTACCAGATGTTCAACCCGAGGGTGCACTGCCCGGCCGGCATCTGACCCCATCGGTCGAGACCACGGGAAAGGCCTCGACCATCCGGGGACGACGGTCAGGCGCGTCGCCTGCCCAGGATGACCTGACCGTCTCGTAGACCCGGCCCGATCACCTTCCAGCCCGCACGGGCGTAGAGGTGCCGGGCCGGGTCCTCGGCGTCCCCGGTCGTCATCAGGACCCAGCGCTCGTGCGGCAGGTCGTCCGTCAGCCGCTCGAGCAGGGCCCGGCCGACGCCGCGGGCGCGGGCGGTCTCGAGGACGCCGATGCTGACCAGCTCGAAGTGCCCGCCCAGCCACTCCTGCGCGACGTCCGGCCCCAGCACGGTGACCGCCTGCTCGGTCCACCACTGGCCGCGCCGGCCGGTGTAGCCGTAGGCGAACCCGACGAGACGGGCTCCGTCGTAGGCCCGAGCCAGGCGGAAGCCCTCGCGGGCGGCGTGCCGGTCCCACACCCCGGTGCGCCAGGCCGTCTGGTCGGGCTGGTCGCCGAACACCGCGTCGTACACCCCGAAGACCTCACGGCCGTCGTCCTCCGACGCCTCGGTCACCACGTGGTACGTCGTCACAGCACCGATTCTGCGCCGCGGTCCACCCAGCGTCAGGCGTCCAACGCCTCGACATCGACGTCGTAGGCCCCCTGCACCAGGAACTCCTTCCGCGGAGCGACGTCGGAGCCCATCAGCAGCTCGAAGACCTCCGTGGCCGCCTCGGCGTCGTCGATGGTGATCCGGCGCAGGGTGCGGTAGCGGCGGTCCATGGTGGTCTCGGCGAGCTGCTTGGCGTCCATCTCACCGAGGCCCTTGTAGCGCTGGACGGGGTCCTTCCAGCGCAGACCCTTCTTGGCCAGCTCGGCGAGCTTCCGCTGCAGCTCGGCGTCGGAGTAGGAGTAGACGTACTTCTCCATCCCCTTCTTGGGGTTGGTCAGCTCGATCCGGTGCAGCGGCGGGACGGCGGTGAAGACCCGGCCGTCTCGGATCAGGTCGGGCATGTACTTGAAGAACAGCGTGGCCAGCAGGCAGCGGATGTGGGCGCCGTCGGAGTCGGCGTCGGCCATGAAGATGATCCGCCCGTAGCGACGGGCCTCGAGCTCGAAGGTCCGGCCCGACCCGGCGCCGACGACCTGGATGATCGAGGCGCACTCGGCGTTCTTGAGCATGTCGCCGATCGAGGCCTTCTGGACGTTGAGGATCTTGCCGCGGATCGGGAGCAGCGCCTGGAACTCGGAGTTGCGTGCGAGCTTCGCCGTACCGAGGGCCGAGTCGCCCTCGACGATGAAGAGCTCGGTGCGGTCGTTGTCGGTGGCCCGGCAGTCGGCGAGCTTGGCCGGCAGCGCAGATGACTCCAGGGCGTTCTTGCGGCGCTGGGTGTCGCGCTGCTGCCGGGCGGCGAGCCGGGTCTTGGACGCGGCGACGACCTTCTCCATCACCAGCCTGGCCTGGGCCTTCTGGTCGCGCTTGGTCGAGGTCAGGAACTTCTTCAGCTCCGAGGAGACGACCCTGTTCACCACCGAGCGCACGGCCGGGGTGCCGAGGATCTCCTTGGTCTGGCCCTCGAACTGCGGCTCGGCCAGCCGGACGGTGACGACGGCGGTCATGCCCTCCAGGACGTCGTCCTTGAGGACGTTGTCGTCGTTGACCTTCAGCGCCTTGGTCGCGCGCATGACCTCGTTGAACGTCTTCGTGATCGCGGCCTCGAAGCCGGCCAGGTGGGTGCCGCCCTTGGGCGTGGCGATCACGTTCACGAAGGACCGCACCTCGGTGTCGTAGCCGGTGCCCCACCGCACCGCGACATCCACCCCGAGCTCGCGCTCGACCTCCTGCGGCGTCATGTGCCCCTTGTCGTCGAGCAGCGGCACCGTCTCGGTGAAGGTGTCGGTGCCCTGGAGCCGCAGGATGTCGGTGACCTTCTCGTCGTGGGCGAGGAACTCGGTGAACTCCGCGATGCCACCGTCGTGGCGGAACTTCTCCTCCACCGGCTGGTCGCCGCGCAGGTCGCGGATCACCAGCTCCAGACCGGGCACGATGAACGACGTCTGGCGAGCGCGGCCGGTCAGACCGTCCCACTCGAAATGAGCGTCCTTGGTGAAGATCTGCCGGTCGGGCCAGAACCTGATGCGGGTGCCGGTCCTGGTCTTCGACACCCGGCCCCCCTTGCGGCTCAGACCGGACCGTTGTGTGAAGGACCCGGTCGGGCCGTCCCCGTCGAAGACGCCGGGCACGCCTCGACGGAAGCTCATGCCCTGCTGGGACGGGGTGCGGTCGACGTCGACGTCGAGCCGGGCCGACAGCGCGTTCACGACCGACGCGCCCACCCCGTGCAGGCCGCCGGTCGCGACGTACGACGAGCCACCGAACTTGCCGCCCGCGTGGAGCTTGGTGAAGACCACCTCGACGCCCGGGAGGCCGGTCTTCGGCTCCTTGTCGACCGGGATACCGCGCCCGTGGTCGTGCACCTCGGCCGAGCCGTCGCGGTGGAGCGTGACCTCGATCAGGTCACAGGCTCCGGCCAGGGCCTCGTCGACGCCGTTGTCGATGATCTCCCAGAGACAGTGCATGAGACCTCGGGTGTCGGTGGACCCGATGTACATGCCCGGTCGCTTCCGGACCGCCTCCAGCCCCTCGAGGACGAGGAGGTGCGCTGCGTTGTAGGTGTTGTCGGCGATCGTGCTGCTCCCGGGTCGGCGGCCCGCCGGTCGAGCCTGTCCAGATCTCGAGCCTACCGGCGACACGCCGGACGGTTGCGAAGGCACGCTGCCGAGGTGGACGGCGGCCCTGCTCTACCGTGGCGACATCACGAACCGGTCAAGATTCCGGAACAGATTTCGGGGATTTAGAACCGCGCCAGAGCAGGAACCGTCACACTCAACAACAACAGATCGTCTATCAGGGACCGGGCTTTCCCGAGGGGTGGAAACTCCCTGCAGGGGAACGAGGGACGTGATGGGATCGCGTGTCGGACGACACGTCGCGACTGGGGGGTCGAAGGAATCTTCTCCAGCCCGGCTACGTTGTAAGCGGCACCGAACGATAATGAGAAATGAGGCCGATGTGACCACTGCCGTTGCCACGAGTTCCGCGCTGAGCGCTGCGGACCGCTGCGACCGTTGCGGAGCCCAGGCCTACCTGCGAGTCGAGCTCCAGTCGGGTGGCGAGCTGTTGTTCTGCGCCCACCACGCCCGAGAGCACGGAGACAAGCTCCGCCAGATCGCCGCGCACGTCATCGACGAGACCGACAAGCTCCACGAGACGCCTGCCACGGCTCCCGGCGACGAGCACTGACGGCGACCAGACCTGGGGCTCAGCACGAGCCTTGACGGGGGCCCCGGACCGGTGAGGTCCGGGGCCTCCGTCGCTGCTCGGCACGACTGTGGGCGTGTGCCAGGCTTTCGGCCATGTCCGGCACCGTGGTCGTCTGCGGCCTCCTGGTCGTGGTCGGCCTCTTCGGCATCGTGGTCCCGGTCGTCCCCGGCACGATCCTGGTCGCGCTCGGGATCGGGATCTGGGCCTCCGAGCAGGGGTCGGTCACCTCGTGGACCGTGTTCGGGGTCGCGGCCGCCTTCCTCGTGTCCGGCGCGCTGCTGAAGTACGCCGTGCCCGGCCGCCGGCTCAAGCGCACGGTCCCGACCAGCACCTTGGTGGTCGCGGGTCTGTGCGCCGTCGTCGGCTTCTTCGTGATCCCGGTCGTCGGGGCGTTGGTCGGCTTCCCGATCGGGATCTATCTCGCCGAGCTGGTGCGTGTCGGTGTGGACCGGGCCTGGCCGTCGACGAAGGAGGCCCTCAAGGCGGTGGGCGTCAGCATCCTGATCGAGCTGGCCGCGGCTCTGGCGGCCACGACCGTGTGGATCCTGGGTGGGCTCCTGTCGTGATCGCGGTCCTCCTGGCGCTGCTGGGCGCCGCGTCGTACGGCGTCTCCGACTTCATCGGCGGCATCTTCGGCAAGCGGGCCAGCCCCTGGGCGGTCGCCGCCACCGGCGGCCTGGGTGGCGCGGCGAGCGCGACCATGCTGGCCCTGGTCAACCCGGGCAGTCCGGCGGTGGTCGACCTGGCCTGGGGAGCCGCGGCCGGGATCGGCAACGGCACCGGTACGGCGTTCCTCTACCGCGGACTCTCGTCGGGGCGCATGGGCGTGGTCGCTCCGGTGAGCGGCGTCCTCGCCGTCGTCCTGCCGGTCGTGGTCGGCGTGATGACCGGCGAACGACCCGGGCCGCTGGTCTGGCTCGGCATCGTCTCCGCGGTCCCGGCGATCTGGCTGGTCGCACGTGAACCGGCCGCGGGAGCGCCCGCGCCGTCCTCGGGATCCGGTGCCCGTGACGGCGTGCTCGCCGGCCTCGGGTTCGGGGCGCTCTTCGCCTGCCTCGGCCAGATCCCGGACGGTGCGGGGTTCTGGCCACTGGTCGTCAACCAGCTGGTCGGGATCGTGATGATCGCGCTGGCCGCGACCGCACTGGGCGCCACCTGGGTGCCGCGCACCCGGCCCGCCTGGGGAGGGGTCCTCGCCGGAGCCCTCGGCGGCCTCGCGACCGCGGCCTTCCTCCTGGCGACCCACCACGGGCTGTTGAGCGTCTCCGCCGTGCTCACGTCGCTCTACCCCGCGTTCACCGTCCTCCTGGCGGCGCTGGTGCTCCGCGAGCGCATCCACCGGGCCCAGGCGTGGGGCCTCGTGCTGTGCGGAGCGGCGGTCGTCCTGGTCGCTGCGGGCTAGGACGTTCGGCCCGTGCGGGTGCGCCGTTCGGACCCCATCGCAGCGTTTCGCTGCCGAGGGCGTCACCGTGCCCGTACCCTGCTCGGGGGTAAAGGGCCGCCCACGGGAAGGCAACGCGGTGGAAACAGCGGAGCAGGCACGCGTCGAAGCGGTGCGTGAGCTCGGCCTGCTCGACACCCCGCCCGAGGAGCGGTTCGACCGCGTCGTCCGACTCGCCAAGCAGCTCTTCGACGTCGCCACCGTTGCGGTGAACCTGATCGACGACGACCGGCTGTTCGTGAAGTCCGCCATCGGCTTCGAGGCCGGCGGCAGTGTGCCTCGCGACAACACCTTCTGTCCCCGCACCATCGACACCCAGAGCAGCCTGGTCGTCCCCGACACACGCGCCGACGCCGAATGGGCGGACCACCCGTTCGTGACCGGCGACGCCCAGGTCCGCTTCTACGCGGCGACGCCGCTGGCAGGTCCGAACGGCCAGGTCGTCGGTGCCCTCTGCCTGGTGGACCATGAGCCGCGCGAGCTCCGCGACTCCGAACGCGCACTGCTCGACGACCTCGCCGGCTGGGTCGAGACGGAGCTCGCGGCCGACGCCGACGCCGTACAGGCCAAGGAGATCCAGCGGCGACTGCTCCCGCGCAAGGCCCCGGAGGTGCTCGGCTACGACATCGCCGGCCGCTGCCAGCCGGCGTACCACGTGGGCGGCGACTACTACGACTGGCACCTGCTGGACGACACCATGCTCCAGCTCACGGTCGCCGACGTGATGGGAAAGGGCCTCCCCGCGGCCGTCATCGCCGCCGGGCTGCGCACGGCGATGCGCGTCACCTCGCGCGCCCACACGTTGATGGAGGCCGTACGCCGTACCGCCGAGGGCCTCCAGGACGACTTCGGTGACTCCGGCACGTTCGCCACCATGTTCACCACCCGGCTCCGGCCGCAGCAGGGCCACCTCGAGTACGTCGACGCCGGCCACGGACTCGCCGTGCTCGTCAGCCCCGGCTCCCCGACCCGGCAGCTGGCGTCGCGTGACCTGCCCCTGGGCGCCCAGCCCGGCAGCCTATGGACCAGCTACGAGGCCCGGCTCGAGCCCGGCGACACCCTGATCGCGGTCAGCGACGGGTTGCTGGACGCCTTCAGCGACCCGGTAGCGGCGGTACGCGCCGCCGAGCACCTCGTCGCGTCGGCGTCGTCCGCGGACGAGATGGCCGACCGGATCCTCGCCGCCGGCGCCCGAGCCCCGTTGGCCGACGACCTCACAGCGGTCGTCGTCTGCCGCGAGAATGCATGACCCCGCCCGACGACCGGCCGTCCGGCGGTCGTCCTCACGACAGGAGTGGCGCGACGATGGTGGCGCATGACCCGCAGTACGGTCGACACCGAGGTGACGGCCGCCCGGGACTGTTCCGGAGCACCACCCTCGAGCACCGAACCGTCACCGCGTACGACCGGGCCGATGGCGACCACCGAGGAGCTGCCCTGATGACCGACACGAGTACCGCCGTCCTCCAGCCGACGGGCCGGCTCAACATGGTCGCGGCCCCGGCGTTCAAGAACCTGGTGGAGGAGACCGTCGCCTCGGGCCAGACCCGGATCGTGGTCGACCTCGGCCAGGTCACCTTCATCGACTCCTCCGGCCTGGGCGCGCTCATCTCCGGGCTCAAGGCCACGCGGCAGGCGGGTGGCGACCTCCGCATAGCCGACGTGCCGGAGCAGGTGATGACCGTGCTGCGGCTGACCAACCTGGACCGCGTGCTGCGCGCCCACGCCACGGTGGTGGACGCGTCCCATGACTGGTGAGTACCTGCTCGAGGGCCTGGCCGTGCCCGAGAGCCTCAACCTGCTCCACGACCTGCTCGAGCGCGTCGGCAGCGAGCACCCCGAGATCGACTCGGGCGACCTGATGCTGTTCGAGACCGCCGTCATCGAGGTCGCCGGGAACGTCGTGGAGCACGGCCGCCCGCACGGGCGCGTCTCGTGGACGTTCCACCTCGCGGTCCTTCCCGACCGGCTCGAGGCGCGACTGTCGGACAGCGGCGAGGAGTACCCGGGCGGCACCTGGGGAACCTCGATGCCCCAGGACCCGATGCAGGAGGACGGCCGTGGGCTCGCTCTCGCGACCGCCGTGCTCGACGCCCTGGACTACGACCGCACGGGCGAGGTCAACCACTGGACGATGCTGCGGCGGCGCGGCTGAGCGGTCACCTCAGCCGCCCTCCTCCGCGAGCCGCTTGATGTCCGCCAGCCGGCGGTCCCAGGACTCGGCGATCCGGTCCAGGTCGCGGGCCAGGGCGCTGAGCCGGCCACCGAGTGCATGGTGCACCAGCTCACGGCCGTGCGTCTCCGCCTCGACGAGGCCGGCGGCGCGAAGCACCTCGAGGTGCTTGACGATCGCCTGCCGCGACACCGGCAGCTCCCGGGCGAGGGCGGACGCGGACGCGGGCGCCTCGCCGAGGCGGGTGAGGATGCCCCACCGGGTGTCGTCCGCCAGCGCGGCGAACAGCGCGGTCGGGACCGAGGTGCTCATGCGCCGCCCTCGACGTACGCCTTGGCGGCGGCCAGCTCACTCTCCCAGCCGGTGACGTTGCCCTCGCGGTGCTCGAGCCACTCCTCGCGGGCCTTGCCGAGACGCGAGAAGCCGCTCTCGGTCACCGACAGCGTCACGCCTCCACCGTGCCGCGGCTCGATCCGGAACTCGACCAGCGTGGGTCGGTCGACGCCGGCGTCGAGCCAGTGGTAGGCGACGTACGACGTCGGCCGCGACTCGACGGTGAGGAGTCGGAACTCGCCGTACGTCGGATGCGTGAGCACGGTGGTGTCCCCGTCCTGCCGGACGTCGGGCTCGGGATCGACGGCGCCCTCGTTGATCCACCAACCCGGCCGGGTGACCAGGGCCCAGACCCGCTCGGCGCTGGCGTCGATCTCGATGCTGCGATCGATCCGGTCCAGCGGGTCGAGGTCGGTGGCGGCGTGGTTCACGGTCGGCTCCCTTCGTCGAGGTGTGCAACCCAAGACTTGCATATTCGGAATCCGAACGCAACCGTCGGGTTGCAAATCCGTGCGCCCCGCCCGCCGCCCGGGGTCCTGGCCCCGCGCCGAAGGGGATGACCGGCGCTTCCCCGGCGTACCTGCCTGGAAGTCGCGGAAAAAAACTTCGAAATCCGCAGTCATTCCCACGTCACGGGGTGCTGGGAGTCGCGTCTCTTCTGACAGAGGAGGCAAAGACCATGAGCTCATCCCCCCGCGTTGGAGACCTGGGTTGCGCAGGCGACCAGGCCCGGATCGGACTGCGTACCCGTCTCGACGGCGTGCCGGAGCTCATCGCCGCCCCTGCGCCAGCACTCCCGATGAGGAGTGCGTCATGACGACCCTGCCCACGGCCTCCGTGGTCACGGTCGCCTGCCCCGCATGGTGCAACGTCACCCAGAGCACCCACCAGCGCGAGCTGCGCTGGGAGGGCCGCGCCCTTCACTGGAGCGATGCCCGCACCGGTGAGGGCTGGGAGATCCGCCACACGGCGGCCACCGACGCGAACGGACATCCGACCAACACCGAACCCCGGGTCTACGTCACCACGAACGGTGGCCTGACCCTGGCCGGCGCCGAAGCGCTCGCGCTGACGCTGCTGGCGACGTACGAGGAAGCAACTGGCTGACGGCGTCAGGTCCTGCGGCCGCGCATGGGGCGCCCGCAGGACGTGACCGCCGCCGACCAGGCCGCTCCACGGCGCGCGAACGCGTGGAGTGGCCTCGGGAACCGAGAGCCGAGTCGTCGGCCGCCCACCGGGCGACCCTCCTCCGACGACCGACCTCCGCCCCCCGCGAGCCCCGATCTACCCCGGGGCCTGCGGGGGGCGAAACCTTCTCGGACACCCCGCGTCCCCGATGGGGACCTTGGTCCTGGCCGTCGCCGACGAACGGCCCGACTCCTGCCGCGGCCCTTTCGCCGGAGCCGACGACCTGCTTACACTGATGGGGAAGCCCGCCGGTGACCCGAGACGCCGGCGGGCTTCCTCGTCGTCCGAGCACTGGCGCGACCGGTGGTCCGCCCTCGATCAGGACCTGCGGAACCGCCAGAACTCCTCCGCGGCCTCGACCACGGCCCGGCGCTCGAGCTCGGGGTCCACGGCGTCCGCCGCCTCGTCGACGGAGACGTACAGCTCGCGCAGCGCACAGTGCACCGGCTCCATCGTGCCGCGCATCCTGGCCTCGGCACGGCGGAGCACGGGGAGCAGCCGGTTCACGGCGAGTCGTCCGGCGAGGTAGGCCTCGAGCCACACGTCCAGGTCGCCGGGGTCGTCCAGCACAGCAGGCAGAGTAGCGGGCCGAGTCCGCCGCCGACACCACCGGACCGCCTCAGCAGCGGACTCGTCGGTCGAGGCGCGCACGAGGGCACCAGGAGGTTCGGCGCGGCCCCACTCCGGGATCAGGTCCGGGACCCGGCGCGGTACGGGTGCGCCGGTTCGCCGCCTCGTCGTCCCCGAAATTGGCGTACCGCGAGGCACTCCGGCTTCTCTACGGTGGCCACGCCCGGCCGCCCCCGAGCCGGAGCACCCGACGCCCGCCGGCACTCACTGCCGGCGGGCGTCGGCCTGAGGCTCACGAGCGGGCACCTACCATCAGCCAGCAGACCGGGCCGATGAACAGCAACCAGGCGAAGGCAGCCAGGAACCAGCCCTCGCGCTGCGCCTTCCAGCCGAGCCATCCGAGGCCGGCGAACACGCCGAGCCAGACGACCACGAAGGCGGCGGGCATGGCGGGGACCACGACACGCAACCTAGTCGAGAACCGGCCGAGGAGCGCCGCAGCGCTCAGTCGAGACAGTCGCGCAGCAGGGCCGCGTGAACGTTGCAGGGCTGAGCCTTGCAATGACGACCCCCTGGCCGTCATGGACGAGGTCGAGGCCGGGAGAGCTGCCCGTCTGGCCTGACCGCACGAGTGGGGCCGCCTCTCCCTCGCCCACACAGGCGCCACCCCGATGAGCGGATGTCCGTCGTTGTGTCAGCCTCCGGGGTGATAGGCGATCAACTCCTCGCGGTCCGACCCGCCTGAGACATCGACGGCGAGGACCGCCTGGCCGCTACCGTGCGCGTAGAACTTCAGCTCGGACACGTTGGGCTCGATGGGCGAGAAGTCCTCGGTCATCAGCACAGGCTTGAAGTGACCAGCGCCGACCTTGACCTGCTCGTCGAGAACCAGGACACGGGACTGGTCCTCGGCCAGGTCCTTGGAGTACTCCTCGCGGTAGGTCAGACCGACCTTGGGCTCGGCCGGGAGCGCGACGCCCGGCATGTTGCCGTGTTTGCCGGCCTGCCAGGTGCCGTTGTCCTGCGGCTTGCCGTGGCGGTAGGCGATGGTGTGCTCGCCGAAGTACCAGATGGTCCCGCAGAAGTCTTGGGCGTACCAATCCCTGGTGACCTCGACCGGCGTGCCGTGATGGGTGACGACGTCGCTGACGACTCGGGCGGTGATCCCGTCGGCTATGAGTTTCTTGCGGTGCGTCGCCCTGATCACGTCGTGGTTCACATGCCCGGTCTCCATGTTCGTGACGCGGTAGACCCAGCGGCTGCCCACGGTCATCGGCCAGCGCGGGTTGTTGATCTTCGCGCTGAAGTCCGCCGGATCGAGGTTCACGGGCTGGGCCAGCTTCGGTAGAGGCGGGCACGGCCGCCTGGCGAGGGCTGACGTCCCGGACGACGGGACAGTCTGCAGGACGAGCGCGACCAACGCGCCCAGCGCGACCGCGATCCCCATGGAGGTCGACCTCGGGTGCTTCACCGTGAACTCCTTCCAGCGAGCAAGACGCGTGACCTCACTTGTCTCACACGCGGATGAGCGCACCATGAGCGCCCGAAACGCACTCATCTGCTGTCAGGGTCGCTCATGCGGCATGACGCGGTGTTGGAAGCGCTCGACATGCTCGACCAGCTTGCGCGGTCACGACGCACGTTCCTCGACGTTGGTCACAGTGACCTCGAGCACGACGGGCAGACGAAGCGGACCTCGACGCAGCGGCTCATTCGTGGCCGTCCCGCTGGGCACGGCGGGCTGCGCGGACTTCGGCGCGAGGCGCAGGTGGTACGCCGTGCGCAGGTGCGCGGCCCGCAGGCGTCACCGTCGGCGCGGTCCAGGAACTTCTGCTCGAGGACCTCAGTCGAGGTAGTCGCGCAGCACCTGGGAGCGGCTCGGGTGACGGAGCTTCGACATCGTCTTGCTCTCGATCTGGCGGATCCGCTCCCGCGTCACGCCGTACACCTTGCCGATCTCGTCGAGCGTCTTCGGCTGGCCGTCGGTGAGACCGAAGCGCATCGAGACCACGCCCGCCTCGCGCTCGGACAGGGTGTCGAGCACGGCGTGCAGCTGCTCCTGCAGCAGCGTGAAGCTCACCGCGTCGGCCGGGACGATCGCCTCGGAGTCCTCGATCAGGTCGCCGAACTCGCTGTCACCGTCCTCACCGAGCGGGGTGTGCAGCGAGATCGGCTCCCGGCCGTACTTCTGGACCTCGACGACCTTCTCGGGCGTCATGTCCAGCTCCTTGGCGAGCTCCTCCGGGGTGGGCTCGCGCCCGAGGTCCTGCAGCATCTGCCGCTGGACACGGGCGAGCTTGTTGATCACCTCGACCATGTGCACCGGGATGCGGATCGTGCGCGCCTGGTCGGCCATCGCGCGGGTGATCGCCTGCCGGATCCACCAGGTGGCGTAGGTCGAGAACTTGTAGCCCTTGGTGTAGTCGAACTTCTCGACAGCACGGATCAGACCGAGGTTGCCCTCCTGGATCAGGTCGAGGAAGAGCATGCCGCGACCGGTGTAGCGCTTGGCCAGGCTGACGACCAGCCGGAGGTTGGCCTCGAGCAGGTGGTTCTTCGCGCGGCGACCGTCCTCGGCGATC
>Ga0105245_10001808_pt1 | contig 19476 bp, 16 predicted proteins | sample KBSM54metaG_FD_81523 | JGI IMG/M metagenome (GOLD analysis project Ga0105245, IMG submission 81523) | Miscanthus rhizosphere microbial communities from Kellogg Biological Station, Michigan, USA - KBS M5-4 metaG | ecosystem: Host-associated > Plants > Roots > Rhizosphere > Soil | place...
GCCCATCTGGCGCAGGCCGGTGCCAGCGTCGAGCGCCAGCACCGAACCATCCGCAAGCCGCACCTCGACGCAGGAGGTATTGCCGCCATAGCGAGCAGTCTGCGGCCCGGGTGACGGAACCGAACCCCGAACGCCATAAAAGGTGACGCGCATCGACTCGGGTCACTCTACCAGCAAGCCGCAGGGCGTGGCACAGCGCTTTCACCGGGCGAACCGGCTGCCCAGCTGAGGGAAATCTCCGGCGATCACCCCTGCAACCGCTCCCCACCCGGGTGAGGGCCGAGGCGCCGGGTGGCGGATTTCGCCAGTCGGGGCTCGGCTTTGGGTGGGCGAGTGGACTCGCGGGGGAAAGAGGCTCTACCTTTTTCGGATGTCGTCGTCGTTGGCTCCGGGCTTGCTCGTTGCGTCGCCGCCGCTCGGTGACCCGCACTTCGATCGCTCCGTCGTGCTCCTCGCCGCGCATGGGGAAGATGGCGCGTTCGGCTGGGTGCTCAACGGGAAGGACGCGCTCTCCCTGTCCGAGCTGTGGACCAAAGTCGGGATTTCCGATGCGCCGGAGATGGAAGGCATGGCTCGCTTCGGTGGCCCCGTCGCGCAGGAGCAGGTCTGGCTTTTGTATCCGAGCGGCGTCATCCCGGTCGAGCTCGAAGGACAGATGCACGTGGCCCCCGGCATCATGGCCAGCGCCGCGCGCCAAGTGCTGGATGCGGTCATCGAAGGTCCGGTCCCGCATGGGTTAATCACCCTTTTGGGTTATGCCGGGTGGGCGCCAGGCCAACTCGAAAACGAAATCCGACGCGGCTCCTGGCTACCGACGGACGTCACCGCGGACGTGCTCTTCGTGACACCGCCCGAGAAATTGTGGCACCGCGCCTACGAACGGGTCGGGGCAACACCGATGTCGTTCACGACACGCACGGTGGGTTCGGCTTAACCAGAGCCGCCGATCAGCGGCACGAACACGCACGGCACCGTGCGCGTCCAAATGACCTCATTTTCCTGGGTCTTCTCGGCGATCACCAGCGTTTGCCCGTGGCTGTCGCCCACTGGCATCGCGAGCCGACCGCCCTTCGCCAGCTGCTCGACCAGCGCCTCGGGCACGGCGCTCGCCGCGGCTGAAACCAAAATACGATCGAACGGCGCCTGCTCGGGTAACCCGCGACGGCCGTCACCATCCAGCACCTGGACATTGCCGATGCCAACGCGCGCCAGCGTTCGCCGAGCGCGTTCCGCGAGCGCGGGCCGCACTTCCAAACCATATACCTCGCGCACCAGCCGGCCGAGCACCGCCGCGGCATAGCCGGAGCCGGCGCCCACCTCGAGCGCGCGCTGCGTCGGCTCACACGCGAGCTCCTGCAGCATGATCGCGATCATGCTCGGCTGACTCACGGTTTGACCGTCGTCCAAATTCAACGCGCGATCCTCGTACGCCACCGCGCGCTGCGATTCGGCTAGAAATTCGTGCCGAGGGACGGCCGCGAAGGCGAGCAGAATGCGCGTATCGGTGATTTGCGTAGAGGCGGCGATGCGCTCGACGAGGCGAGCGCGCCGTGACGCTTCCGGATCCTCGCTCATGGCTCGAAGGTGCGGCCGAGCGCTCGAGATTGCAATCTCCCCGCGTGCGGTTTTGCTCGTCAAGCGGGGCAAAAGTGCGGCAATCTCCGCGGCATGCGCCGCCTGCTCGCTGTCGGTTTCTTCGTGCTCTCGGCGTTCAGCCTCGGCACCTTGCGCGCCGAGCCGCCCGCGGCGACCAGCCACCGCTGCAGCCCCGAGATGGTGCGCGTCAACTCGTTCTGCATCGATCGCTGGGAGGTGAGCACGGTCGACAACCTGACCTCCGAGCCGCTCTCCCCCTACTACCCGCCGAACCCCAAGCTGCTCGCCAGTGTGCGTGACACCTGGCTGTGCGAGCGCGAATCCTTCGGCACCCACGCCGCTCAGGCCATGCCCTTGCCCGAACTGTCGAGCTTGCAACGCGAGCAACCGTTCGAGCCGCGCGCGGTCTCGCGGCCAGGCGTGGTGCCGCAAGGCTACCTATCCTATTTCGTAGCCAAAAAAGCCTGCGAAAATGCCCACAAGCGACTGTGCAGCAAAGAAGAATGGGTGACCGCCTGCCGCGGACAAAGAGGCACTCAGTTCCCCTACGGTGACAGCTACCAAAACGCGCGCTGCAACGTGCACCGAAACCTCCACCCGGCCTACGTGCTCCACGCGGCCTCATCCATCGGCCTCTTGGATCCGCGCCTCAACCTGGTCGAAGAAGGCAACGACCCACTGCTTCACCTCACCGGCGCCACCCCGAGCTGCGCCAGCACCTGGCACGGCCAAGAGATTTTCGACATGGTCGGCAACCTCGACGAATGGGTCGAAGATGCCATGTTTCTCGGCGGCTTCTACGCCCGCTCCACGACCAAAGGCTGCGACGCCCAAGTCTCCTCCCACGCCCAAACCTACTTCGACTACTCCACCGGCACCCGCTGCTGCGCTGACCTTCCCTGACTCTCGGTCGCCGCCGCCGCCAATTTTCGCATTGTTCCCGGGCTCAGCTGCCCCCGAGTGTTCCGTCGCGATACGGCGGCCGTGCTCGCTCCGCTGCGCGCGGCCGGCCCCCCAAACGTGCTCCGCCCGTGGGGGGCCCACGACCTGATCGCGCCAAACGCCCCACGCACCCTTGCGGCGCCACGACAGTTTTTGCGACACGGAATGCCAAACGGTTTTCGCGTTCCGGAGTGGACAAACTCCTCGCGTCGCGTCCCGCGTCAACCCTTGTCGGAAATCCTCGAGATCCTACACATCGCCTTCGTCGAACCCGTGAACGTCGCGGCGCGATGCAGTGCGTTGGCAAAGCCGCTTCGATATGCCCGCCGCGCCGCGCAGGCCCTTCTCCAATTTCGGACATGCCCCACCGCGCCGCGCAGACCCTTGTCCAATTCCGGACATGCCCATCGCGCCGCGCAGACCCTTGTCCAATTTCGGACATGCCCCACCCGCGCCGCGCAGACCCTTATTGGGTTTCGCTCAAGGTTGATCCCATCCCAAGATCACACCACAAACTGCGTGTCGACCCGACAAGCCCGCTCGCGCCGCGCAGCTCTTGTGTCTTAGGCGGTGGCGCGTTTTTGGAGGACGCGGGAGAGGCGATTCATGGCGCCGTCGAGCTGGGCGGCTGTGTCGGCGTTTGGGGTCGTTCCCCAGTTGGACCAGGTGGCGACCAGCAAGCGCTCGCCGTCGGTGTCGGGCGAGGGCAGGGTACGGAGGGCGAGCAGGGAATGATTGGTTTCGCGCCAGGAGAGCAGCACGTCGCGCGGCGGGGTGTGAGAGAGCACTCGCCCAGTGAGCGGACGACCCCACGCGAGATCGAGGGCGATCTCGCTGCCCTCTTCACCGACGCCCGTGCCCGCGCGCGTCAACCAACCGCGCTGGGCTTCAGGCAGAGTGAAAAACGCGTGCGCATCGTCGATGGTCGTGGCTGAGCGTTGAACGGCCCAGTGCACCGTGCGCGGCCGGCCATCGTGATGCTCCAAGTAGTGCGCGAGGGTGGCGAGGGCGAGCCGCCACGACGACCGCGTGCCCTCGCATTCGTCTTCGTCGAAATCAGCCGTGTGCGTCAGTGTCACTTGGCCCGGCGTGATGGAAATCTCGAGCCGCGCTTCGTCACTGCGAAACGCGATGCGACGTTCGCCCTCGATGATTTCGACATCCAGCTCGACGGAAACGCCGAGCGACGGCCAGCCGAACACGAGCTGCTCGCCCACGCGGACGGTGCCGCTCACCTCATCGGCCTGCCACGCACGCAAGCCTTCGACTTGGGCGCAGGCACGCCAGATTCGGCTGACGGGGGCGGCAATGGCTTGTTCGACGACGACGCTTCTCACGTTACTTCTCTGTCACGGCCGACGCGGGCTTCGGCCGACCCGGCCGCCGCCGGATGGGGGCGCTGTTTCGCAAAGCGCCCTGGCACACCGACTCGACGAGTTTCGAGTCGGGGCAAGGTTCCTGAAGGGTGGAGCGGAGGGGGATCGAACCCCTGACCTCTGCATTGCGAACGCAGCGCTCTCCCAGCTGAGCTACCGCCCCAACAGGGACGCGGAAAGTAGCCGTCCGGTTCGTCCTGTCAACCGGAAATCCGCCGTCCACGCTGATTTGACGGTTCTTTTGGTCCGTTTCGCTTTGCGAACTTTTGCGCCTCGCCCTGCGCGCGCCCAGGCTCGGCTCAGCGGGGCGTCGCGGCCCGCGCGGGTGGTTCTCATTTGGTCCCCTCTCCCCGGTTGACCCCTGGGGGTCGGTGGTTATGTTGCTCGGCGTTCGAGGGTAAACCGGCGCTGGAGCCGACCTCCCACCAGCAACAAGTCTTCGCGGGGTCCCGCATTTTCGGACCTCGCACGAACCGAGCCCTCTATAGAGGAGGGCATCTAGACCCCTCGCCAAAAACCGAGGGCGACCTGAGGAGAACCAAGCATCATGGGCAAGATCATCGGCATCGACCTAGGAACGACCAACAGCGTCGTGGCAGTGATGGAGGGCAAGGAGCCCAAAGTCATCGTCAACGAAGAAGGCTCTCGCATTACGCCTTCCGTGGTCGCCTGGGACGACAAGGGCGAGATTTTGGTGGGCACGATCGCCAAGCGGCAAGCCGTGACCAATCCCGAGAACACGGTCTACTCTTCCAAGCGCTTCATCGGTCGTCGCTTCGAAGAGGGTGAGAAGGATGCCAAGCGCATGCCGTTCAAGGTCGTGAAGGGCCCGAACGGTGACGCTTGGATCGAAGCGCGTGGCAAAGCCATGGCGCCGCCCGAAGTGGCCGCGAAGGTGCTCCAGAAGCTAAAGAAGGCTGCTGAAGATTACTTGGGCGAGAAAGTGACCGAAGCGGTCATCACCGTGCCCGCGTACTTCAACGACGCCCAGCGCCAAGCCACCAAAGATGCCGGCAAGATCGCCGGTCTCGACGTGAAGCGCATCATCAACGAGCCCACGGCTGCAGCGCTTGCCTATGGCCTCGACAAGAAGGCCAACGAGATCATCGCCGTGTACGACTTCGGCGGCGGTACTTTCGACATTTCGATCCTCGAAGTGGGCGACAACGTGGTGCAAGTGATCGCCACCAACGGCGATACCCACCTCGGTGGTGACGACGTCGATCACTTGCTGATGGACTGGCTCGGCGCCGAGTTCCGCAAGGACACGGGCATCGACGTCAGCAACGACAAGATGGTCATTCAGCGTTTGAAGGACGCCGCGGAGCAAGCCAAGATCGAGCTCTCCAACAAGCAAGAGACGACCATCAATCTGCCGTTCCTCACGGCCGACGCGAGTGGCCCGAAGCACCTTCAGAAGCAGCTGACGCGCGCCAAGCTCGAGCAGATGATCCGCCCCCTCGTCGACAAGACGATGGAGCCGGTGAAGCGCGCTCTGGAAGACGCGAAGAAGAAGGCGAGCGACATCAACGAGGTCGTCCTCGTCGGTGGTTCGACGCGCATCCCGCTCGTGCAAGAGACCGTCACCAAGTTCTTCGGGAAAGAGCCGCACAAGGGCGTCAATACGGACGAGGTCGTGGCCATCGGCGCAGCCGTGCAAGGCGGCGTGCTCTCCGGTGACGTGCAAGACGTCGTCTTGTTGGACGTGACCCCGCTCTCCCTCGGCGTGGAAACGCTGGGCGGCGTGATGACCGTGATGATCCCGCGCAACACGACGATCCCCACGCAAAAGAAGGAGATTTACTCGACCGCGGCGGATAGCCAGACGTCGGTAGAAATCCACGTGCTGCAGGGCGAGCGCGCTGAATCGCGTTACAACCGCACGCTCGGCAAGTTCCACTTGGAGGGCATCCCGTCCGCGCCGCGCGGCGTACCGAAGGTCGAAGTCACCTTCGACATCGATGCCAACGGTATCCTCTCGGTCGGCGCCAAGGATCTGGCCACCGGCAAGGATCAACGCATCACCATCACCGCCTCGAGCGGCATCAACAAAGACGACATCGAGCGCATGGTCAAAGATGCCGCGGCGCACGAAGCCGAAGATGCGCGTCGTCGCGAGGAGATCGAGCGTCGCAACAAGCTCGACAACCTCTGCTACCAGCTCGAAAAACAAATCGCGGACAACAAGGACAAGCTCGCTGGCGTCGACGTGGGCGCTATCGAATCCTTGATCAAAGACGGCCGCGCAGCCGTCGAGAAGCAGGACGACGAGAAGATCCAAGACGTGCTCGGTCGGCTCGAGAAGGAAGCCCACGCCATGGCCACGAAGATGTACGAGGGCGCGGGCGGCCCGCCTGGCGCGTCTCCGGGTGGCTCGGAAGCCTCGGGTGACGGTGCCCCCGGCGAGAGCAAGAAAAAGGGCGACGTGATCGACGCCGAGTTCGAAGAAACGAACTAAGGCGGCTGAATAGTCCGACCTCGTTCGCGTGAGATCGGAAAGGAGCGCAGCGTGCGGTGACCCCGCCTACTGCGCTCCTTGTCGTTTTGTGGGCTGGCTCGAGCACGCTAGAGTCCCCCGCAATGTCGAAGCTGCGCTTGCTTTCGCTCCACTCGGTGTCACTCACGGCTCTCGTCCTCGGCGCCTTGCCGGCGTGCGGTGGAGCCCCGAAGCAGGAGGCGTTGGCCGTGCCGGCAGTCGCCGCCGCGCCGGTAGTGAAGGAAGAGCCGCCGGATCTCACACCAGTGGCCGCGCCCGCCGATCTGATCGCACTCGGTCGCTTTCGCACTCCGAAGACCGCGCTCGAAACGGTCTCGGCGTGGGCGAGCTTTCCGTTCAAGTTGCACGATCTACTGCCCTCCGAGATGCACGACCTGGAAACGGTCATCGCCTGGGATGCGCCGCTCGAGCTCGCGGTTGCCCTCGATCCCGATGGCGAAGGCAAGGTGCCCGAGCCGCTCACCGTCGCCTCGATCGGGTTGAATTCGCTCGACGGTGCATTGTCGGTCGCGCGAGCTCACGGTCAACCCGTCAAGGCGTTGCGATCGGGGGTCTATCGCGTGGGTGATGCCGATGGAATCTCGTGCGTCGCAGCACTCGCGCTCGGCACGACGCCCGCGCGCCTCGTGTGTGGGCATCGCTCGCGTGATGTCGATGGCTTGCTCGGCTACGCGACGCGCGGCTTACCGAACGAGGTGCTGCCGAGCCGCGATTTTCAGGTCGAATTGCGGCTCGCACCGGTGAAAAAGAAATACGCCGCGGAGATCGGCTCGGCGCGCATGATGGGCGGCTTCTTGCTGCGCCAAGCGCAACTCGACAACCCGCGCTTCGACCGTGCTTTGGCCGATACGGCCTACGGTTTGATCGACGAGAGCTTGGCGTTCTTGGGTGACTTGGACAAGTTGCGCTTGGAAGCCACGATCGACCCGACCAAAAACCAGGTCGACGCGCGCTTGGACATGAAGTTCGCGGGGCAGAAATCGTGGCTCGTTCAAGCGCAACTCGAGACGCTGCCGCTCGCCACGCCCGCACCCGATCTGTTCTGGCAATTGCCGGCTGATTCGACCAGTGCGGGGTATAGCGTCGGTTGGAAGCCGGGGCGTCTGAAGCCGCTCGGTCACGCGCTCGGTGAGCTACTCGACGCTTATCTCGACGCCCAGAAGGCGCCGGCCAAGTTGCGCGAGCAGGCATCGAAATCCATCGAGCTTGCGTTCGATCAAAATACCAAGCAAGTGCGCGCCCAGGGCGACTTGCCCGATGTTCCGAAGGACGCCTTGCTGGCCGCCGATTACCGCATGTTCGGGTGGCAGTTAGCGGGCATCGACGGCGAGCCCAAGCAGCTCTTGGCTTCACTCGATGCGTTCAGCGCCACGCTGAACAACCGGGATTTGAGCAAAGTCTTGAAAGAACGCATCTCGGGGTTCTTCGACCCGCACGTCAAATCCCTGGAAGAATACCTGCCGAAGGTGAGCTCGCACGCCGTCACGGTGAAGGGCTTCAAGGCGGGCGCCAAGGCCTATCGCGTCGACATGCCGCGCGCCTTGTTCGAGAAGCTCGCGAAGAATGAACTCACCACAGAGGGCGGCAAGCCCGGCAAAGAAGCGAAGTCCGTGCCCGTCGCGATGGTGGTTGCCTACGACGGTCAGCGCACCTGGCTCGGTGTCTCCCCGGACGAGAAGGCGTTGATCGGGCGGCTCGAAGCGCTGAAGGATCCCAAGGCCGCCGTGTTGAGCTCGCGCGCGGGGCTCGATGAGCTGAAGGCGAAACCGCGGATTGCGGGCGGCTTCCTCACGCTCACCCGCTTCGCTGGGCAACTGACGGCACTCGGCACTCGTCCCGATGACGTGCAACGCCTGCTCGCCGCGTTGCCGCACCACGGCGAGACGCCCATGATCATGAGCTACGATTTGAGCGCCCAAGGTCCGGACCTGAGCGTGAACCTTACCGTCCCGCGGGCCGCGATCGAGGACCTCGGAGCGCTCGTGCCGGCCGTCGCCCTGACCGTCGGCAAGAACTCCATCCTCGCCGCGCCCTGAGTTTCCGCGCGCGGCGCTTATTGAAGCGCCGCGCTGCGCGACGGAGCGAAGCCGAGTCCTTCCGCAAAGTTGCCGGACTCGGTGGGGCAGGGTATCCAGGTCGCAGGATGTCCTACCTTAGGCGACATGTGGTTACGCTGTGCGCGTTGGCGGGTTTCGCTTTGATCTCGCGCACTTCCAGCGCTTGGGTCGAAACGGACGTCAAATCGCACGTCGCCACGATCGACGTCGAACGCTCGGGACGAGCCGTGATCACTCAAGAGCTCACCCTGGGCGTGCGCGGGGGTCCGTTGCCCGGCCTCGAGATCGCCGGCGTGGATCTGGATGCCGAGCCGCTGCCCGACGCGACCGTGTCCGCAGTGAGTGGCACCAAGGCCGATCTCCCGCTCACACCGCTGCTCGTAGAAAAGCGTGACGATGGGACGCTGCGCATCGAGGTCGACCGCGAGAAGGGCCTGCGCACGGGCGTTTACCTGTTCCGCTTCCAATATCGAACGAACCTGCTCGCTCGTGATTTGATCCGACGTGACGGCGACGACGTCGAAGTGCGCTGGGTCGGTCCACGCTTCAACGAGGGCATCGATTCGGCGCGCGCGCTGTTCCGCTTGCCTGCGGGTCCGACCCCGCCGACGTTGCCCAGCGCCGGCTCGAGCGCAGGGCGCATCGACGACGCGGACGCGCTCGGTGGCGTGTTCATCGGGAACTTGCACCGCATGGCGGACAAAGACGAACTCGACATCGTGCGTCCACACGTGTCGCGCGGTGAACCGGTGGTTTGGCGCGTGCACGCAAGTCCCAAGGTGTTCGATGCCTTCGCCGGTGCGACCAAGTCGGCGCGCCCGCCCAGCAACGATGCACACGTCGCCCTGTCGAGCGACAGCTCGCAGCCGCGTGCGCGGCTTTACTGGTGGCTGGCCGCGGCGCTCATCGCGCTCGGCTACGCCTCGCTAGTGGCCGCGAAATGGCGGATTTTTTCCGGGGTTTGTGCCACCCGTGGTGCGGTGGCGCGCGCACTCGTGCAGTTGCCGATTGGACCGCGCTCGACGATCGCCGGCACGTTGCTCTCCGGCGCCTTCGTGGCCGCTGCCTGGTTCGACCAACCCACGCTCGGCGCCTCGCTCTTGGTGCTCGCGATGGCTTGCGCGTCGCACTTCGCCGCGCCGGCCAAAGTCACGTTGCGCGGTCCTGGGCAATGGTTGCCGCTCTCCGAGTCAGAAGCGTTCGCGCGGGGCACCGTACCCGGTTCGGGTCGTGTGCTGGATGGCGGAACTTGGCCCGGCCTGCTGGCGTTCCTCGCTGTGTGCGCCGGGTTTTGCTGCGCCGCGGCTTACTTGTTTCCACTCGCGCCGTATCAGGCGCTGCTCCTCCTGAGCTCGGCCTGCTCACTGCCGCTGTTCTTTACGGGGCGCGCGGCGCAATTGCCGGCCGATGGCGCGACTCGACCGCGCGCTTATTTGCAGCGGCTTTCGCGTGAGCTCCGGCGCGAAGCCGGCATCAAGGTCGTGCCCTGGGCGCGCATTCCGGAGCGCGCGCGGGAAGCGGATGATCTGCGCTTGCTCGTGCAAGTGCGCGACGCGGTGCGTGGCCTGATTGGGCTCGAAACTGGCGTCGAATACAGCTCGGACCTAGGGGGTTCGAGCGGCAGCCCGTTCGTGCTGATTCGCGCGCGCGAGGGTTCGGCTGCCGTCAGCGCGTTGCCTCACGAAGTCGTCTGGACACGTGGGCGCAAGTCCGACGAGCGCGCGGCGATCTTGCGACCTCGTTTGCCGACTCAAGCCCAGTGCGCGGCGCTGATCATCGAGCTCGCGGCGCTATTGCGGGACGACAATCAATCGACCAGCAAACCAGCGAGTTCGCTGGGTAACGGTTCGAGGACCGTGAAACCCTCGAGGGTTGCGTCTCCCGCCCACGCCATGTGACTCGCGTGCAAGGCGTGGCGGGCCCCGAGTTCGGGGGCGACCTGCCCGCCGTACACTCGGTCACCCACGATCGGGTGGCCCAGAGCGGCCAGGTGTGCGCGGATCTGATGACGGAATGCCGTGCCGATGGTGAGCTCGACGAGTGCGCGATCGCGCGCGACGCGCAGCACCCGGTATTCGGTCGTCTTTTGGCGGGCGTAGCCGCTGCCGTCATCGGCATCCAGCACTCGAACGCGCTCGGGGTGCGCCGGGTCAGGCGCCAAAGCTCGCGAAATTCGGCCAGATTCTGGCAGATCAGCGGGGCTGACGATGGCCTGGTAACGCTTGTGAATGGTCTCGAGTTCGAGGGCCGCTTGCAGCCGCGAAAAGGCCGCGGGCGTGCGCGCCGCCAGCACCAAGCCGGAGGTCTGAGTATCCAAGCGATGCACGATGCCCGGTTCGCGCGCGCGGTAACCCACCCCTGCCATCTCGGGATAGCGACCGAGGAGCGCGCCGCACAGCGTGCCACGTTCGTTGGTGCTGAGCGGCGCGGTGGGCATCCCGGCGGGCTTGTTCACGACCACGAATTCGGGACGCTCGAGGCGCACGTCGAGCGCCGCATCGGATTCGGGTTCGAGCGCTTCCGGCTCCGAAAAATCGACCGTGATCTGCGCGCCGGCGCTCACCACTGCGGATTTCTTCGCGCGCTGGCCGTTGATGCGCACTTGGCCGCTTTCGCACAGGTCGGCCGCCTTGCGACGCCCGAGATCGGCGATGTGCTCGTTCAAGAATCGGTCGAGCCGTTTGCCTTGGTCTGCTGCGCCCGCTTCGAGTTCGGCTCGACGCGTGCCTGTCACCACAGGCCTTGCATGCCGAGGCTGACGAACGAGCGCGTGCCGCGAGTGGCATCTGCGGGCTCCATCCCGAGGTAGGGAGCCGCGTGAAACGTCTTATTTTCGGCTTCGCCGGCGCGCGCTGCGCCGGTGGTCGAGAGCACGCCGATGCCTGCGCCGATCACCGTGCCCGCCGCAATGCTGGCGAGCCACCAGCGGTTACGGCTGCTGCTTTCGCGTTCTTCGACGAGCAGTAACGGGCTCGCGGCAGCGGCGCCCGTGAGCGCACCGAGGCTCGCGCTGAGATCGATGAGCAGCACCCGCGACGCCGTCACGTGGACCTGGGTGGCGAGTGCGCCCGCGGCCAGCACGCCGATGCCCGCGCCGTACCCGATGCCGCGCTCGGGAGTAAACTTGGTGCTCCCGCGGTAGGCCATTTCCGTGAGGCCGCCGATCAGCGTGCCCGCGGCGCCGCCCGAGTGAGTGAGCACGGCGCCGCCTTCGCTCATCGGTTTCATGCTGAGCACCGCGGTGCTGAGCGAAACGCCCGCCGAGGCCGCGACGAGCCCGTATACGTAGCGGTCTTCCTTCTGCACGTTGTAGCTCTTGGCGAGCAGCACGCCTGAAGCGATGGGCCACCAGGCGCCGGCCGACAAGAACCAGGCGTCGCCGAGGGTCATGTCCCATTCGTCGGCGACGAGCATCGAGGCACCGAGACCGATGCCCGTGCCGAGCGCGACCAGTGGATAGGTCAGCCGTGAGTCTTCCGAGCCGCTCGCGCGCTGTAGTGAGAAGCCGACGTAGCCGCCGACGACCGCGGCGTTGAGGGCGAGCACGGCGCGGCCTTGCGAGCGCGGTGCATCGCTATCCAGCACGGCTTCGTGCGGCGAGGCGACCGGATGCGCGGGGCCGTCTTGCGGCGTCACGCTGTGGACGACATCGCGCATCATCACGTTCGCGCGCACTTCGAGCTCGCTTTGATCGACGCGCTGCGTGCGTTCGCGCAGGATATTTTGGCCTGGCGCCACGGCCACGATGCGCAAGCGCACTCCACTGCCTTCGAAGCTCACCCGTGGCGAAATCAGCCAGGAATCGTGCGCGCGCTCGATCAGCGTGTCGTCGCTGGGGAGCTTGTCGCGAAAGCGATTGGAGACGGTGAGCGTCAGCCCGAGGTCTTGGACGGCTTCACTCAGAATCGAATCGAGCTGGCGCGCCAAGCGGGTGAGGCGCTCGGTATCCTCCGGGTGTAGCGCGAGCTCCGTTGCGTCCGGCAGGGCAGTGGGGAGCAGGCTCGCATCGTTCGGGCCGGCCGACGCGACCTTGGGTAACGACACCGCCGCGCCGAGCGCCGCTGCTAGAACGAACCTTCGCATGAGCGCGCTCGGGCGGCCTCAGCCACCAACTAGAACATCACCGTGGCGTTGATCCACGCATCGTAGGCGCTCGAGTTGTCCACCTTGAAGCGGTGACCCGGGTCGTTGATGGTGCGCCGGAAGTTCGGATTCGGGATGCCTGTTGCGCTGGCAGCGCCCGCGGAGCTCGCGCCGCCCGCGTTCGAATCACTTCGGCACGGGCCGGCTTTGTCGGAATCGCCCGAGAAGTCCGGGTTGCAGGCTTGGTCGAAGGTGAGGAAGTGCGATTGCACGATCGTGTAGCCGCCACCCAGGTGGAACTTGATGTACTCGCCCGCCTGCCAGGTGAACTCGGTGCTCAACCGGTATTCACCGTGTTGCTGCACATCGGTGAGGCCGGTGAAATACACCTTTTGGGACTGCGGATTGACGACCGACGCCGATTGCGGTGGCGAGAGCGCGGCGCACGCTTGTGACGACGCGCACTGCGGGTTCTTCTGATACTCGGCGAAGTTCGGCGAGCGGATCGACGGCGCGTCGCTCGAGCCCAGGGCATCGAACAGCTCGGAGTAGTCACGCCCCTCGGAGACGTAGGTGCCGGCGAAGCGGAAATCGAGCGTGATGCGCTGAAACTGATCGCGGATCTCCCAGGGCATCACGTTCAGGCCCATCAAGATCGTGCCGCGGAGCGGCGGGTGATTGACGAGTGAGCCCTTGAGATCGGTGCTGCCGTAATCGCTGGAGGAATTCGGGAACTCGAACAGCGCGCGGAAACCGCCGTAAGGCTCGATGTACTTGATGCGCCGGGACAGGTAGCTGTGCACTTCGAGGCCGGTCACGCCGCGGCTCACCCCGGGCGGGCGGCTGCCGTTGAACTGCCCTTCGAGCGCGCCCGCGTCCTTGTCGACGAACTCGCCGGACTTTCCGTTGCGGTTGATGTCGCCCGGATAGGCGCACTGCACTTGGCCGCCTGCCTGATTCAGGGCGACGGGGTTCGAGTTACAGGCGTGCATCGGCTCGGAGACACTGAAACGCCCCTCGAAACCGAACACCCAGGTGGGTTTGGTCGGGTCGCGGTATTGATTCATGAATGCCGCGTCGATGCCGACGGCGAGGTATTCGATGCCGCTGCGCGTGGGTGACTTGAACGGCAAGCTGAAGAGCTGCTCGCCGGGGGCACCCGCCAACACGACCGACTGCTGCTTCTCGCTGCCAGCGGTGCCTTGCAGCTGGCGGTCATCCGAAAGGATGATCGGGACGCGCAGCACGAGCGCGATGTCTTTGTAGATGCCGACGTCGGCGCGCGTCAGCAAGCGGCTCGTCGTTTGCTTGTACTCGGCGACGTTGAGGTTGTTCGCGGTGTAGCCGCCGGTCGCCAGCGGGGTTTGCCCGATGGATGTCTCACGGCGGATGACCGACGAACTCCAGGTGGCCTCGTAGCCGAGCGACAAATGCAGATCGAACGGGTTGTCGTCGTCGAACGCATCCGCGACCTGAGTGATCTCGGCGGGTTCGCGTAAGCCAACCGGCTCGCTCACCTTTCGGGGCTCGTCGGCGCGTGCGGGCGCGGAGGCCGCGAGGGCCGCACAGCACAGAGCGACACCCAAGCTCGCTTGGGTGGCCCGTGATCTAGAAAAACACCCGAGACAAAGCGCTGGCAAAGGACCGAGAAATTTTTGGTCCTCACACTTGGGGACCAAAAATTTCTCGATCCATCCACGCGGCCTCGGGTGTGGGGTCGTGGCCTCAATGGCGAAGCGCTTAGTAAGACTCATTCGCTTGCAAGCGGGCGACAGGGAGGCCCGTGACTACCGGACGCTACTCTCGACCCAAGTGGTCACGCAAGGACAGATCCGGCCTTCGGTGGCGCAAGTGCCAGCAATTGGCTCAGATCTCTTCCGTTTATGGGGCCGGTGTCGGTCCCGGATGCGGGACGCTTTGCCAAAGGCCCTCCCACCGGATGAGCGAGGCCCAGAGCTGTTGCCGTTCGGCCGGCTCAGTGACTGAACCGACCGCCGCCGCGGCCATGGCGCAGGCGCGACGTGCGGCCGCGCGGTCGCGCACTTGCGCGGCGGCTCGCTCGCCGAGGGAGCCGGCGTCCGGCGCGTTCGACAAGACGCGGCGCGCGCTTTCGTCGGCGTGCTGCGCTGCCGCCTGACAGCGGTCGACCAGCGTGGACGGAGTCGAGCCAGAGTTCGGGAGTGAGGCGTGCCCATGGCCGCCGAGCGGATTCTTGAAGGGCTTCTTGGCGGCGCTCTCCGGCTCGAGCCAGGCTTCGCCTTCTTTGACGTGCAGGTCGAGCCCGTGGGGGCCGACGTCGACGTCCAAGGCTGCGTCCCCGTAACGAACGGTGCCGAATGGCGTGGCGATCAGCACTTCGGCGCCCGGACGCACCCCCAAATTGGCCGAAGTGGAGACGCGTCCCGAAGCCAGCAGCACTTGCTCGGCGCCCGAACGACAGGGCAGCGCGTGCGCGGGCCCGACGATCTTGAGTTCGCGGCTGGTGATGGTGTGACGAAGCGCAAGCGTCGCGCCAGGCGCGAGGTCGACCCAGCTCGCGCCGTCGAGCAGCGCGCTGGTTTTGATGACCTGGTCACCTACGGTGACTTGGCCGCTCACGGCGAGCGCACGACACGCGGGCTTGGTGACTGGCGGATGAATCACGATCGGAGGAGCGATGGCGCTCGTGGCGCTCGCGGGCGAGCTCGCCGTTGCGCTCGGCGCCGTGGGCGCGGCCGACTTTTTCGAGCAACCGGTGGCTGCAAACGTCAAAAGCAGCAGCGAACCGCGCAAAAATGCGCGCTGATCGCGCATCAACCGCCACGCACCGAGGGCGGCGGCGGCGGGATCAGTAGAGTCTTGCGATTGTCGTCGTCGTCGTCGTCGAAGATTTCGCCGGTGATGTCTTCGGCGGCGAGCTCTTCTTTGGCGGCTCCGAGTTCACGGCTGGTGTCCGCCAGGCGGTCCGCGAGGACGCCCAAGAATTGCCACAACAGCTTCACGGCGAGCTGGTGTTCCTTGCGCAGGATCTCGAAGAACTCGGTGCGCCGGATCACCATCAACTCGCTCTTCCCCTCGGAGATCACGGTGGCCGAGCGCGGCTGGCTGCGCACGAGCGCCATTTCGCCGAAGTGATCGCCGGCTTCGAGCGTGGCGAGGTGTGCGCCGTTACGCAGCACGCGCACGTGTCCCGAAAGCACGATGAACAGCTCCTCGCCCTTGTCGCCCTCGGAGATCACGGTCTCGCCGTTTTGATAGTCGGTCACGTCCGTGACTTGCAGCACGCGCAAGATCTCTCGATCGTTCAGGGGGCGGAACAGGGGCATGCGCGCCAAGATGTCGCGCTTGAGCTGCAGCTGCTTGGCGCGCGTCTCGTCGCGCGCGGTGACGTCGCCGACCGTGACGATGACGGCGGTGATGTTGTCTTTGCCGCCACGTTCGTTGGCGGCGTCGATCAGCGTCTTCGCGGCGGCGTCGGCGTCCACGTTGCCGAGCCGGGCACCGAGGCCCTCCAGATCATCCTCGAAATAGCCGCACAAGCCGTCGGAACAGAGCAAAAATCGGTCACCGGCGGTGAGATCGAGCACCAGCGTGTCCGGTTCGACGTGCTCGTAAACACCGACGGCGCGCGTGATCGCGTTCTTCTGCGCGAGCTGCTCGACCTGCTCACGCGGCATCTTCTTGCGCTTGATGAGCTCGTTGTAAACGGTGTGGTCTTCGGTGAGCTGCTCGAGCAAGCCGTCGCGCAGCATGTAGATACGGCTATCACCGACGTAAATGATGAAGGCCTGCGTGTTGATCACGAGCAGGCACACGAGCGTCGTGCCCATGCCGCGTTTTTTCGTGTCTTTTGCGGCCTCGGAGTGCACCCGCTGTGAGGCGCGGTTCACCGCGAACTCGAGCATGTTCAGGATGTCGCGCTTGGTGACCTTCGAGGCGCCCTTGCTGGCCGCGGCGTAATCCTGGATGAGGTCGGCTTCTTTCTTGATTTCTTCGTGCAAGGTGCGCACGGCGAGCGCGCTCGCGACTTCGCCCGCGGCGTGGCCGCCCATGCCGTCGCACACGACGAACAGCCCGATCTTCTTGTCGACGAGGAAGTTGTCCTCGTTCCCATCGCGCACCCGGCCGACGTCGGTCAGCGCGGCAAATTGGATCTCAGGGCTGCTCATCGATCGGCAAGACTAGCCAAGCGGGAAGTAATCCGAAAGCGGCACTCGGAAGGCTCGCGTTATTTCGGAAGATTCTCGAGATTTGCGGAATCCCCCAGGGAACGGGCGCCACCTCGGGCCACCACCACATGATCGATGAGAGGCACACCTACAAGCTCCCCTGCGGCGGAAACGGCGCGCGTCATGGTAAAATCTTCTGGGCTCGGGCTGGGATCGCCGCTCGGGTGATTGTGAATCAGCACGATCGCGCTGGCACCGTCACGCAGTGCTGGTCCGAAGACGTCACGCGTCGAAAGGGCGCAGCCGTGGAGGCCGCCTTGAGCGATGCGGCGCGCCGACTTGAGGCCGTAGCGGCCATCGAGCGAGAGGAGCCACACTTCTTCGTGCTCGAGTGTCGCGAGACGTGGGCGTGCCCAGTCGACCACGCGCTCGAACGAATCGAGCGGGATGCGCTGTTCGCTGAGGCCGCGGAGCAACGCGCGGCGCCCGAGCTCGACGGCCGCTGCGATGCGCGTCGCTTTTACCGGCCCGATGCCCCGTCGCGAAAGCGCGTGCGGACCGAGCCGCGACAATCCCGCCAGACCGCCGTTGCCGTCCAGCAGCGCAGCGGCCGACAGCGCGACCGATTCGCCGGGACTGCCCGTGCCGAGCAGCAGCGTCAGCAAATCGACGTCAGCCAAAGTTTGAACGCCAAAGGCGAGCGCGTGTTCTCTCAAATTAGGCATGGCGGCATCCGTTTCCCCACTGATGCGAGCCCTTTGCACGAACGATGCCGCGAGACAGGCGCGCTCGCTCGCGCACGTTTCCGGCGTCGACGCGCTGGCGACCGCCGTTTTTCGACCGGCGAAGCGCTATTCGATCCGCGTGACTTCGGCTTCGGGCACGAGCGTCAGCAAATCATCCAAGGCGGCCTGCGCCGTCGCCTCGTCGCGCGCGTCGAAGGTGATTTGCGTGCGATAGGTGGGATCGAACCACTTCGGGTACGAGCCGATTTCTACGCTCGCGTGACGTGCCACCACGGCATCCAGCGAGGCCTTCAATTGCGGCTCATCCAAGCGCAAAAATAACGCCCTGCTGACGAACGGCAATGGCCCGCGCAACCAGGCGCGCACGCTGAGCAGTTTCAACCGAAACAAATCGGGAATGCCAGGCAAAATCCAGACATTGTTCATCACCGGTGTTGGCCACTCGACATCCGGTGAGCCGCACAATCGTGCGCCCACGGGCACCCGCGCCATGAGTAGGTGCGCGTCCGTCAGGCGCTCTCCGTAAACGCCGTGCAAGAGCGCGCTGAGTGTCGGATCGAGGGTCACTTCGGCGCCGAAAGCGCGAGCGACGCCTTCGACCGTCACGTCGTCGTGGGTCGGGCCGACGCCGCCGCTCGTGAACACCACATCGAAATTCGCGCTGAGTGAGCTGACCTCGGTGGCAATTTGTTCGATCACGTCGGGCACGACGACCACGCGCGAGAGTTGGATGCCGAGCGCGCGCAGAGCCTTGGCCAGTGAGAAGACGTTGGCCTCCGCCACTTTGCCGCTCAAGATCTCGTTGCCGATCACGAGCGCGGCGGCCGTCTTCACGATGCGTTGGCTCATGACATCACCCGCTGCCGGCTCAGGTCGACGCGTCCAATTCTCGGACGACGGGGTTGTCGTTGTCGTCGATGGCGAGCAGTTCTTCGACGCGCTTTTCAGCGGCGTTGAGGCGCGCTTGTGACGTGCGTGAGAGCCGCACTCCTTCTTCGAACAAGCGGAGTGATTCTTCTAGGTCGAGATCGCCGCCCTCGAGTCGTTCGACGATCGCGTGCAGGCGTTCGAGCGAGGCTTCGAAGGTCACGAGCGTGCCTTCGCCTTCGAGAATGGCGTCGGGTTTCGCGGATTTGGCGCGGGTCATGGCTGCCTCGGCGGGGGAGCGTCGTCGGTTCTGGTCGGCGCCGCAAGCCTCAGTTCGAACGCGCCCGTGGCGAGCCCGGGGACCAGCAAAATGCCGTCGGGATCAGCGAAAAACGGCACCGCTAGACCGCTTTCGGTGATGAGCAGTGTGGCGGCGGTCGTGCCGTGGTCGAGGACGTCGAAATCGAGCCACGCGGTTTGGGGTCCGGTTTCCGCGAGGCTCGGGCGTGCCCCAGCGAGCGCCAAGGCCGAAGCTTCTCGGACTTTCGCCGACGCGTCCAAGGTGCGGGCTAGGTGCAGCACTCGCGCGCGCGCAGGTTCGTGGCGCAAGCCGAGCGCGTTCACGATCGCTAGCCGAACTCGGGCGTCGGTTTCGAAATGGTAGGCGCGCTCGAGGAGGCCGAGGGCGCTGCCGTCTGCGCTGAGCCCCAGGCCGAGCGCGGTGTGAGCGCGCAAGAGCGCGTCGTCGCTGCTCAAGAGAGACGCGATTTTCGGGCGCAGCGCACGCGAATCACGGGCCGCGAGGGCCCGAGCGGCGAGCGGTGCGGCCAGGTTTTGTTCGTCGAGCAACGCGAGTAGCACTTGGGTCGGCACTCGTTCCGCAGCGCTGAACGACACCAGGCAGCTGGCCAGTGCCAAGCGGCGCACGGGGTTCTGTTCGACGGCGAGGCGGCTGGCCAGCGCAGGGGCGATGCCTGGCAAAAAAGCCGAGCGGGCCAAGGCGAGCAGTTCCGGCGTCTCCGCTTGGTTCACGAATTCCGGGACTTTTCCCGGCGAGAGCAAGGATAGGGCCGCCGCCCGCAGCGCGCGATCGGTCGGCTCTCGCCCCTCCCGCAGTGCGTTTTCTAACCCGGAAGGTTGACTGAGGTGGGCCGAGCGACGGAC
>Ga0105245_10001810_pt1 | contig 19462 bp, 20 predicted proteins | sample KBSM54metaG_FD_81523 | JGI IMG/M metagenome (GOLD analysis project Ga0105245, IMG submission 81523) | Miscanthus rhizosphere microbial communities from Kellogg Biological Station, Michigan, USA - KBS M5-4 metaG | ecosystem: Host-associated > Plants > Roots > Rhizosphere > Soil | place...
CCAAAGACCATCCCGCCGACATCACCGGGTTGGACGACAGCATGTGCGGCAAGAAGGTGATAGTCGCGGTGGCGACGACGGCCGAATCGCTGTCGCAGGAGCAGTCCGATAGGTGCACGGCCGGCGGCAAGCAGGGCGTCGACATCACCCGCAACAGTCACGCCGATGTATCCCTTCAGCAGGTCCAGAACGGACAGGTGGACGCCTACCTCGACACCGCGGAATCATTGGGTTACTACGCGACGAAGACCAGTGCCCGCATCCAGATGGCGGGCCAGCCTTTCGGCACCATCAAGATCGGTGCTGCGACGCTCAAGGGAAACACCGTGCTGCACAATGCGATCCAGGACGCACTGAACCAGGTCGAAGCCGACGGCACGTACAACAAGATTCTCACGCAGTGGGGTCAGACGGATCTGAGCATCCAGAAGTGATCGAACGGTCCTGACATGCACTTCGACTGGCAGTTCTTCTGGAAAAGTCTTGTCACGCCTAGCGGACCTTTCCTCGACGGGCTCATGCTCACCATCGTCATCTCGGTGGCGGCGATGGTCCTGGCCACGGTGCTAGGGCTGATCGTCGCCCTGATGCGCCGGTCCCGCTTCGCCGGGATGCGTTGGTGCGCAAGCGTCTACATCTGGGTCATCCGCGGGACGCCGCTGCTGGTCCAGCTGGTTCTGATCTACACGGGGCTGGCCGCAGTCGGCATCTACCAGTTCCACGACGTTTCGCTGTTGGGCCTTTCGGTCAAAGCGGCGGTGCAGGCCGCGATCATCGGGCTGATGATCAACGAGAGCGCGTACATCGCCGAGATCATCCGCGCCGGACTAGATTCCGTCCCAAAGGGTCAGTTCGAGGCCGCGGCGTCGCTCGGCATGAAGCCCGGCAAGGTGATGCGCTGGATCATCGTGCCGCAGTCTCTGCGTGTCATGGTGCCGCCGCTGGGTAACTCCTTCAACGGCATGATGAAGACGACGTCGGTGCTGTCCGTCATCGGCGTGAGCGAGATGTTCCTGGTCACCCAGTCGATCAGCTCGTACACGTTCCACACGTTCGAGATCTTCATCGTCGCGGCGATCTATTACCTTGCGCTGACGACCATCTGGACGTTCATCCAGGCCCACATCGAGAACCGGCTGGCCCATCAGCTCGGCATCGAACAGCGGGTCAGGATCACCCAGCGGCTCCTCGGCGCCCGTCGCGCCGGAGCCCCGGCCCTCCAACCGCACGGATGACCATGCACGTGAAGGAGTCGACCATGAGTGTCACCACGGAATCCATGGCACCCGTCGTTTCTATTCAGCGGGCATCCTGCACGCTCGGCGGTCGTAAGGTCCTCGATGACGTCTCGCTCGACGTGATGCGCGGGCAGGTGGTGGTACTCATCGGACCTTCCGGTGCGGGCAAGACGACGCTGCTGCGGTCACTGAACCACCTCGAACCCGTCGACAGCGGCGAGATCCTGATCGGCGGCGTGCCGATCGGGCACCGCGACACCACCAGCAAGAAGAAGGTCGGCACCAGCGAGCTCGCCCGACGCAGGCGCGAAATCGGTTTTGTCTTCCAACATTTCAACCTGTTTCCACACATGACGGCGGCCGAGAACGTGTGGAACGGCCCGGTGCGTGTGCTGGGGACGCCGAAGGACAAGGCGCGTCAGGACGCCCTCGCTCTGCTCGACCGTGTCGGCATGGCTGACAAGACCGAATCCAGGCCCAGCCAGCTGTCGGGTGGGCAACAACAACGGGTCGCGATCGCCCGAGCGCTGGCGATGCGCCCCAAGGTCATGCTGTTCGACGAGCCTACCAGCGCGCTGGATGTCGAGATGGTTGGCGAGGTGCTCGCGGTGATGCGAGAACTCGCGCGAGAGAACATGACGATGATCGTCGTCACCCACGAGATGCGGTTCGCCCGAGAGGTGGCGGACCGAATCGTTGTGATGGATGCGGGCCGGATCATCGAGGACGCCCCTCCGGATCAGTTGTTCAGCCACCCACAGCACGAGCGGACAAAGGCGTTCCTGTCCACCATCGGTTGACCGGGTCATCGCCCGGCGTGAGGCCGAAACCCGTTGTCCCGCTGCGCCCATAGCAAGGAGTCGTCTCACCGTGTCCTCCCACTCAGCGTCGACGTCGTTCACAGGAGCGCTCGCCACACCGCATACGTTGGCAACCGAAGCCGGAATGCGCGCGTATCGGGACGGCGGCAACGCGATCGACGCCGCTATCGTCGCCGCCGCGGTGCTCACGGTCGTCTATCCGCACAACGTCGCGCTCGGGGGCGATCTCATCGCACTGGTGCGCACCCCGGATGGTGAGATCCGGTGCGTGAATGCGTCGGGGTGGGCGGGCGCCGCGGTCGATGCCGCGGGTCTGCGTGCCAGGCACGGCGGGTGGCTGCCCGCCCGCGGCGCTGACGCGGTCACGGTGCCAGGCGGCGTCCGCGGATGGGAGGTGCTGCGCCGCTTCGGAGCCCGACTGACCTGGGACCGTACCCTACGCGCGGCCGAGGCGGCAGCGAGGGCCGGAGCCGACGTAGCTCCGTCGCTCGCCGCCCACATCGCTGATGCCGAGAACGCCGACCTGTTCGGCACCGAAGACTTCGACCGGGTGTTCCGCCCAGAGGGTCGCGCCCTGCGAGCAAGGGAAAACTTCATGCAGCCTGCGCTGGCCGACACTTTCGCGACTCTCCGGGACGAGGGTGCGGACGCCCTCTACGAGGGCTCACTCGCCGAACGCTCGGTCGGTTACCTCAGATCGCACGGATCGTCTTTGACGCTCGACGATTTCGCGGTGTTCCGGCCGGAGACCGTCGAGCCGATCTCGGTGGCGTTCCGCGGCCTGACGGTGCTGACAAGCCCCCCGAACACGCACGGGTTCCTGCTGCTGCGGGCGCTGCGCGCGGTGGATGAACTCGGCATCACCGATCCGTTCGGCCACGGCCTCGGCGTCTTGATGCGTGTCTTTCACCGGGGCAACGAGTTACGCGCGTCGCATCTGGCTGATCCGCGGCACGTCGATGTCGACGTCGCCGCGCTCGTCAACGAAGGACTCGCGGAGACGGCTGCGCTCGGCGCTGCGCAGTCTGGTCCGGCCCTGGTGCCGCACGGCGACACCGTCGGCGTCGCCGCGGCAGACGATGACGGCTACGCGGTGTCGTTGATTCAGAGCGTGTACCACGCCTTCGGGTCGGGACTGATCGACCCCGCCACCGGGATTCTGTTCCACAACCGCGGAACCGGCTTCTCGTTGGACGACGCGTCGCCGAATGTCATCGCTCCACGAAAAAGGCCGGCGCACACACTGATGCCCGTGATGACGACCTACCGGGGGAGGCCGCGCCACGTCCTTGCGACGATGGGTGGACAGGGCCAGCCGCAGATCCTCACGCAGGTGTTACTGCGCGCGCTCGGTGGTGCGGGCGCGGAGGCCGCGGTCAGCGATCCCCGGGCTGTGGTCGGGCTCCAAGCCGACGGTGGCACAGCGGATTCGGTGACCGCTGAAGCCGATCTACTGGCCGTGGCCCGGGCCTCGATCGGACGTGCGGGCCTGGCGTCGACCGAGGTCGCGCCCCACACCGAGAGCCTGGGACACGCCAACGTCGTCTTTGCCGACGACAGTGGGTCGATGACGGCGGCCGCTGATCCACGTTCGGATGGCGCCGCGGTCGTCGCGCACTACCCTCGTTTCGCCAACCGCTAGACACGTCGGCCTCACCAAGCGCTAGTCACACTCCGGCGTGCCGGCGGAGAAACTCCATCTCGACCCGCACGACGTTTTCGTGATCCAGCCCGCCTGCATAGACGTCGTAGTGTCCACCCCTGCTGCGATACAGCTCGCCTCGCGGCGCGCGCGACGCCACGGCGAGTGCGGGGGCGATCGGCGCCAGAGTGTCGTGCTCCGCGACGACCATCAGCAGTGGGCAACGGGCCCGGCCGGCGCGCCGTACCGGCCGGTGCATCGTCGCGTCAAGGACAGAGCGTGCGGTGATGTCGTTGGGCCACGAGCCGTCGCCTGGGTTCAATCGCGCGTGGCCTGCCATCGCGTCCTCAGTCGCGATCAGGCCGAGATCCCCTGGTGGCACGCTGACTTTCAGGTAGAGCGGTGACCGCCCGACTGCCGACCCGAACAGGTCCGCAAGTGCGTGAGCAGTCAGTCGAAGCCCGCGAGGCAATGGGATCTTCGCGACTCCGGCGAGGCCGTCCACCAGTGGGCATTGCGCAATGGCGCCGGCCAGGCTGGGTTCGCTTGCCGCAAGCTCGACGATATGCATGCCGGCAAATGACGTGCCCCACACGAAGATTCGCGTGGAATCCAACCGATCGTCTGCGTGCGTCCAGGCTAGTGCGGTGCGATAGTCCGCTAGCTGGCGACGAATCGAGAGCAGCTGTCGTGGCTCGCCTGTCGAGCCGCCCCAATGTCGGTAGTCGAACACCAGTGCCGCGAAGCCGCCGTCGGCGAACCGCTCGGCGAACGGAGCCAGCCCCGCCGCCTTGACGCCACCGATACCGTGCGCCATCACCACAACGGGGTGCGGACCGGGCCCGTCGGGCAGATATAGCCAGGCGTCGATCTCCTCACGTTGGCCTGCGGGTATCCGAATATGGCTCCGCTGGCGCACTTCGCTGCTCACGCGCCGACCTCGTTCGATGAGAGCATTTCTGCGCCGGCGAGCCTGGCCAGTTCGGCGCCGAACAGTGCGCCGGGAGTGAACGCACCCGGTCTGCCGGATCCCTCGACCAAACGAGTCGCAACCGAGGCGGCCACTCGGGCGGTGAACGTATAGCCCTCGCCGGTGCGGAGCCAGGCTTCCCGGCGTGTGCCGTCGGCCCATTCCAGCCGGGCGTACGCCCAGGAGACGTCGCCGTTGGTTGCCGGGGGAGTGAGCCGCATGCGGCCGATCACGCGCTGAACACTCGCCCGGATCGGTCGTACGGCCAACGCCGCGGAGACTGCCGGGAGGGCTGCCCTCACGAATCGTCCGTTGGGCACCTCGCTGGAATATGCAACCACCTCGCCGGCACCCGACGCCCGTCGCGCGGCCTCGAGCTCACCCGTCGGTACACCCAGTGCCCCTCGCGGGGATCCGTTCGGGATTGGAATCTGTACGTGGTCGGCGCCAAGCCGCCGACGTTCCAACCGTCCCTTGCGATACCGCCTGCCGCCGTTGGCAATAACGTCGACGGCGCTCGCGAGCACCGACGAACCAAGTCCCTGCACGGCAGGTACGGCGGCGACGACAGCGCGCGCCGCCGGAGGCCGGTCGCTTCGCAATTGGATCACCAGCGCCTCGGTCGCCAGCACACCGAACCCTGCGCCGGTCACGAGTGTGAGGCGCCGGCTGCGCGCGTCGGCATCCCGATCGAGCAGTTCTCGCACGGAATCGAGCTCGTTGGCCTGATCGACGTAATGTGTCCCGGCGGCCAGGCACGCCGCTAGGAGAGGCGGGGCGGTTGCGCCGTACGGGCCGACCGCATTGACGACGACACCGGGCTTTTCGGCGCGAATCAGTTCGGCCAACTCGGCCGGGCCCCGAACCACGCGCTGACCGACAGGTCCGCCCATCGATCCCGCGGCGGCTGCGAGCCTGTCTGCGTCGCGCCCTACGAGCACTACGTCGGCACCGCTGACGACCAGCTCGTCGGCGATCGCTCGGCCACTCAAACCCGTTGCCCCGAAAACCCAGATCATTGCCATGTCATTTACGGTACAGTGTGCATCGTAAATATGTCAATTCATCTAGGATGCTCAACGGATATGACAGGCATACGGGGTCGGCCACGCGACGGTGCATTGGACAGCGCGATCGCCGGCGCTACGGAGTCGGTGCTGCTGTCGGACGGCTACGGAGCCGTGAACATCGATCGCGTCGCCAAGTCCGCAGGCACCACCCGCGCGGCGATTTATCGCCGGGCGAAAACACGAGGGGAACTCGTAGTCGGGCTGCTGGTGAGCCGGTTCGGGTTCGATCCCGCCCCGGACAGCGGCGACCTGCGCACGGATCTGAAACTGCTGCAGGCGCTCCAGCGCGCGTTTTTCGCCGATCCGGTGATCCAGGCCGCGCTCGCCGGCGTGCTCAGCGACATCGCCGCTGACGCCGCTCTCGGCAAGGTGTTCTACGAGCGGTTCATGGCGCCCCGCCGCCGCTCGGTCGCGGCGATGCTCGCGCGCGCCGCCGACCGCGGTGAGATCGAAGCAGTCGAACGACCGGATATCGTCTCGGATCTGCTGACCGGCCCTTTGCTGCTGCGTGCCGTGCTGCCAATCATCGGCCCGATCGAAGACTCACTCCTGGCGGCGACCATTGCGGCCGCGATGGCCCAACTAGACTCGCGATCATGACCGCGAGCACGCGGGTCGACGAGTTCGAGGAGTTGCGCCCGCATCTGCTTGCTGTGGCCTACCGGCTCACCGGCACCGTTGCCGACGCGGAGGACGTCGTGCAGGATGCGTGGCTGCGGTGGGACGGCACATCGGAGTCGATCATCGATCTGCGAGCGTGGCTGACAACGGTGGTCAGCAGGCTCAGCCTGGACCGGCTGCGCTCGGCGGCCAAGCGCCGCGAAACCTACGTGGGTGAATGGCTGCCCGAACCGGTAGTCACCGGGTTCGACGGCAACGACCCGCTCGCGGCGGTAGTCGCCGCCGATGATGCCAGGTTCGCGGCGATGGTGGTGCTGGAGCGGCTGACGCCGGATCAGCGCGTCGCGTTCGTGCTGCACGACGGCTTCGCGGTGCCGTTCGGCGAGGTTGCCGCGGTGCTCGGCGTCAGCGACGCCTCGGCCCGTCAGCTCGCCTCTCGCGCGCGACGGGCGGTCTCGTCGGCGCCGCCGGGAGCGGCTGACGACACCCACAACGAGGTGGCCGGTTCACTGATGGCCGCGCTGGCCGAGGGCGACATGGAAGCCGTTGTGCGCCTCCTGCATCCGGACGTCACGTTCACGGGTGACTCGAACCGCCGGGCGCCGACGGCATTCCGGGTCATCCGTGGGCCGGACAAGGTGGCGCGGTTCCTGTTCGGGCTGGCCCGTCGGTACGGGCCGGAGTGGCTGTCGTCGAACCAGCTGGCGCTGGTCAACGGTCAGCTCGGTAGCTACACCACCGGTTCGGCCAGCAGCGAGGGCCATCCCGGGGTGATGCCGCGGGTGACCGCGATGACCGTCCGCGACGGAAAGGTCTGCGCCATATGGGACATCGCGAACCCCGACAAGTTCACCGGCTCGCCGCTTGCTCCTCGGTAAGCCAGGGCACCCGGCACGCGTCGCCGGAGTTGAAGCCCTGTTCGGTGATGCCAAGCGCCGAGTACATCCGCGCCCGCATGTTCTCCACGCCGATCTGGTAGGTCAGTTCGATCACGCCGGCGTCGCCGAATCGATTGCGCAGATCGCCGACCTGCTCGTCGGTGACGGTGTGGGGGTCGGTCGTCATCGCATCGGCGTAGGCGATCGCGGCTCTCTCGTCGTCGGTGTAGCGCGGCGACGTCGCATAGCTGTCGATGTCCTTGAGCCTGTCGACATCGAGGCCGTCGAGGCGCTGCAGCATCGAGCCGAAATCGATGCACCACGAACAACCGATCGTGCGGGCGGTCCAGAACACCGCAAGCTCACGCACACTGGCGGGCAGCTTCTTCGACCCCGACTCCAGCAGCGTTTCGTGCACCGCGTTGGCGATCAGCAGTCGTGGATGATGCGCCGCGACGGTGAACGGCTCGGGGACCTCGCCGAACCGCCTGCGGGCGACGCGGTACATGACGCGGGTCAGCAGATTGGCCTGCTTCGGCGGGACGGGAGCGATGCGGGTTTTCTGTGTCATACCCGTTAGACGAGACAGCCCGTCGGAGTGTGACAGCCTCAGCGCGCGAACATCAGCGCGCGCTTGACCTCCTGGATCGCCTGAGTCACCTGGATGCCGCGTGGGCACGCCTCCGTGCAGTTGAACGTGGTGCGGCAGCGCCACACGCCGTCGACCTCGTTGAGGATGTCCAGTCGCTCGGCGGCACCCTCGTCGCGGCTGTCGAAAATGAACCGGTGCGCGTTGACGATCGCTGCCGGGCCGAAGTAGCTGCCCTCGCTCCAGTACACCGGGCAGCTGGTCGTGCAGCACGCGCACAGGATGCACTTGGTGGTGTCGTCGTAGCGCATCCGGTCGGTCTGGCTCTGAATGCGTTCGCGTGTGGGCGGATTGCCGCTGGTCATCAGGTACGGCTTGACCGCCCGATAGGCGTCGAAGAACGGCTCCATGTCCACGACGAGGTCCTTCTCCACGGGCAGGCCGCGGATCGGCTCGATGGTGATGGTGAGCTGCTTGCCGGGCTTCTTCGGCAACATGTCCCGCATCAGCACCTTGCACGCCAGCCGGTTCACACCGTTGATACGCATCGCATCGGAGCCGCACACGCCGTGCGCGCACGATCGCCGGAACGTCAACGTGCCGTCCAGATACCACTTCACGTAGTGCAACAGGTTGAGCAGCCGATCGGTGGGCAGACACGGGACGCGGAAGCTCTGCCAACCGGCGGTGTCGGGGTTCTCCGGGTTGAACCGGGCGATCTTCAGCGTCACCATCACCGCGCCCTCGGGGACGGGTGGCGCGGCGCCCTCCGTCGTTTCGACAGCTGGTGCACTCATGTTAGTACTTCCGTTCCATCGGTTCATACCGTGTCTGCACGACCGGCTTGTAGTCCAGCCTGATGTCGGACAGCAGGTCCGTACCCTGCTTATAGGCCATGGTGTGGCGCATGTAGTTGGTGTCGTCGCGGTTGGGGTAGTCCTCACGGGCGTGACCGCCGCGGGATTCCTTGCGGTTCAAGGCACCGACGACAGTCACCTCGGCGAGCTCCAGCAGGAAGCCCAGCTCGATCGCCTCGAGCAGGTCACTGTTGTAACGCTTGCCCTTGTCGTGCACCGAGATTCGGGCATACCGCTCCTTGAGTGCGTGAATGTCGGTCAGCGCCTGCTTGAGGGTTTCCTCGGTGCGGAACACCGCGGCGTTGTTGTCCATCGACTGCTGCAGCGCGCTACGGATGTCGGCGACGCGCTCATTGCCGTGCTCGGACAGGATGTCGCCGACCCAGCTCACCACCATCCCAGCCGGATCCCGCGGCAGGTCGACGTGGTCGTGGCCCTTCGCATAATTCGAGGCGGCGATGCCGGCGCGTCTGCCGAACACATTGATGTCAAGCAGTGAATTGGTACCCAGCCGGTTAGCGCCGTGCACAGAGACGCAAGCGCATTCCCCGGCGGCGTACAGGGCCGGCAGGGGTGTGGTGTTGTCGCGCAGCACCTGGCCGCTGACCGTGGTCGGGATGCCGCCCATCACGTAGTGACAGGTCGGGTAGACGGGCACCAGCTCCTTGACCGGGTCCACACCCAGATACGTCCTGGCGAACTCGGTGATGTCGGGCAGTTTCGTGTTGAGCACGTCCTCGCCGAGGTGGCGCACGTCGATGTGCACGTAGTCCTTGTGCGGGCCTGCGCCGCGGCCCTCGAGCACCTCGCGCACCATCGAGCGGGCCACGATGTCACGGGGGGCCAAGTCCTTGATCGTGGGGGCGTAGCGCTCCATGAACCGCTCGCCATCGCTGTTAAGCAGGATGCCGCCCTCGCCGCGCACCGCCTCGGATATCAAGATGCCAAGGCCCGCAAGGCCTGTCGGATGGAACTGGTGAAACTCCATGTCCTCCAATGGAAGTCCCTTACGGAACACGATCCCGATGCCGTCACCGGTCAGCGTGTGCGCGTTGGAGGTGGTCTTGTACATCCGGCCGGATCCGCCGGTGGCCAGGACGATCGCCTTGGCGTGAAAGACGTGGATGTCGCCGCTGGCCAGTTCGTAGGCGACGACCCCGGTCGCGACCGGGCCTGCGGCCATCTCCGTCAGCACGAGGTCGAGGGCATAGAACTCGTTGAAGAACTGAACGTCATGTTTGACGCAGTTCTGGTACAGCGTCTGCAGGATCATGTGGCCGGTGCGGTCGGCGGCGTAACAGGCACGCCTCACCGGCGCTTTGCCGTGGTCGCGGGTGTGGCCGCCGAACCGGCGCTGGTCGATGCGGCCCTCGGGGGTGCGGTTGAACGGCATCCCCATCTTCTCGAGGTCGAGCACCGCGTCGATGGCTTCCCTGCACATGATCTCGACCGCGTCCTGGTCGGCGAGGTAGTCGCCGCCCTTCACGGTGTCGAAGGTGTGCCACTCCCAGTTGTCCTCTTCGACGTTGGCCAGGGCGGCGCACATCCCGCCCTGGGCGGCGCCGGTGTGGCTGCGGGTGGGGTACAGCTTGGTCAGCACCGCGGTGCGGACCCGCGGCCCCGCCTCGACGGCCGCCCGCATACCTGCGCCGCCGGCACCGACGATCACGACGTCGTAGCGATGTTCAACAATCATTGATCAGCTCCCCGTCACGAGATGCTCGCGTCGAACGTCACCAACACATAGGTGCCCAACACCACAGTGAAGCCTGTCACCAACAACAGCAGCGAGTTCAGATAGAACTTCGTGACGTTCTTGCGCGCGTAGTCGCCGATGATGGTGCGCATGCCGTTGGCGCCGTGCACCATCGCCAGCCACAGCAGGGCCATGTCCCAGATCTGCCAGAACGGTGAGGCCCAGCGCTCGGCGACGTAGTTGAAGTCGATGCGGTACACGCCGTTGTCCCAGATCAGCCCGATGAACAGGTGCCCGAGCGCGAGTACAACCAGCGCGACGCCGGAGAAGCGCATGAACAGCCAGGCGTACTTCTCGAAGTACGGGATGCCCCTCGGGCGCCGCGGCGCGCGCGGATGGTCCAGGCTGGCCGGACGGTCGTGCTCTTTCTCCTGCACGGGGGCCAGACGACCCTCGCGGTGGTGGGGTGTCCATGCCTCGGTCATAGGAATCGCTCCGCCATGTGCATGCCGAGGATGCCGATCGCAGGGATCACCACGGCGAGCCAGACGCCGAGAACGATCCACAGCATCAGCCGCTGGTACCGCGGACCGTGCTGCCAGAAGTCGATCAGGATGACGCGGATGCCGTTGAGGGCGTGGTACAGCACCGCCGCGACCAGGCCCATCTCCATCAGCCCGACGATCGGCGTCTTGTAGGTGTTGATCACCTCGTTGTATGCCTCCGGGCTGACCCGGACCAACGCCGTGTCGAGCACGTGCACCAGCAGGAAGAAGAAAATCGTTGCCCCCGTGATGCGGTGCAGCACCCAGGACCACATGCCCGGGTCACCGCGGTAGAGGGATCGTCTGCGCAAAGGATGAGGTAGCGGTGCCGGCACTGCCGGGTCCGCGGATGTCGCAGTACTCATCTGGCCTCCAACGCCATCGGTGGACGCTTGGGCTCGGAGCCGCCGCGGCGGCGATATCGGTCGCGGCTGAGAACCTGCCCAAACCTCGGGGCGACTCTAAACCCACTTGTACTGCTAAACGAACTACGGTTTAGCCGTCCACGTGGCTAAAAACGCGAAAGTTAGGGTTACCTATTCCGGTAGACGTGCTCGACGGCGCGGCTTCGGAATGGATTCAGATTCGGCCCCGGTGAGGTTGACATGACATCCGATATCGACTGGAAGATGTTGCGGCACAAGGCAACTGAGGCCGCAGCCCAAGCATATGCCCCATATTCGGGGTTCTCGGTGGGGGCGGCGGCGCTGGTCGACGACCACCGGATGGTGGCCGGCTGCAATGTGGAAAATGTCTCATATGGCCTTGGTCTCTGTGCCGAGTGCGCTGTGGTCTGCGCACTGCATTCCAGCGGTGGCGGCAGGCTGATCGCGCTGTCGTGTGTGGACGTGGCGGGCGACGTTTTGATGCCGTGCGGGCGCTGTCGGCAGGTGTTGATGGAGCACGGCGGCCCCGATCTTCTGATCGACCACCCGTTGGGTCCGCGACCGCTGAGCGAGCTGCTTCCTGACGCGTTCGGACCGCAGGACCTGGCCCGCCGAGACGACCAGGCACACGAGGAAACGCCCTGACCGACTTCAGCAAGGTTCACACTCGACGCACGTCGCTGGCTTTACGGTGTCGGTGTGCAGATGCGCTATCGCTACCGGATCGAACCGACGCCGGCGCAACAGAAGAAGCTGAGTCGAATATTCGGGTGTTGCCGGGTGGTGTTCAACGACGCCGTGCGGTTGCGTCAGGAAGCCCATCGCGCTGGGGTCGTTCTGTCGGATACCGAGATCCAGCACCAGGTGTTAACAGTCGCCAAGACCACCGCCGAACGCGGCTGGTTGCGCGAGGTGCCAAGTGTTGCCCTGGTTCAGTCGGTGAACGACGCCCGGCGGGCCTTTCGAAACTTCTTCAATTCGGTAACAGGAAAGCGGAAGGGCCGCCAGGTCGGGGCGCCGAGGTTCAAACGCAGAAAGACCAATCGACAGTCGTTTCGCTTGACCCGCAATGGATTTCGGATCCGTCCCAACGGTCGATTGGAGATTGCCAAGATCGGCGGGGTGGCAGTGCGCTGGTCACGCGCATTACCGAGCGAACCGTCGTCGGTCACCATTATTCGCGAGCCCGATGGGCATCATTACGCGACCTTTGTCGTCGAGGTGCCGAGTTTCCCGTTACCGACAGTGCGATTGGCGTCGATCGCAGATACATCTGGCGGATGCGTCGATGTGAGCATCCCGAGATATTTGCAACGCAAATCGCGCAAGCTCGCGCAACTGCAGCGGGAGATGTGCCGCCGACGGAAGGGGTCGAAGAACAGGGACAAAGCGAGGCGGAAGGTAGCCATTCAGCACGGCAAGGTGGCGCGGTGTCGACGAGACCATCACCACAAGGAGGCCCTGACGTTGGTTCGCGAGAACCAAGCGATCTACGTCGAGGACCTAAACATCGCGGGAATGGTCTGCAATCGTCGGTTGGCACGTGCGATCAACGACGCTGGCTGGTCGCAGTTCGTGAAAATAGTTGGCGAGAAGTCCGATCGATACGGCCGGTCCTTGCATCGGGTCTCGCGCTGGTTGGCATCCAGCAAGACCTGCAGCGGCTGCGGTCACGTGCTGGACGAGCTGGCACTGCGGACCAGAGTTTGGCAGTGTCCGGCGTGTTCCGCAGTCCACGACCGGGATCACAACGCCGCCAAGAACGTTCTCGCCGCCGGGCGGCCGGAGAGATTAAACGCCGGTGGAGCCTCGGTAAGTCCTCCCATCAGGGAGGTTCGAGGCGATGAAGCAGGAAGCACCTCGACCGCGGCCTAGACGCGCCGGAACGAGCGGCGACAGCGGGATTGGTCAGGAGCACGTCAACGACTTCACATTCGACGCCCCGACCGTCATCCGGACCAAGCGCGACGGCGGGGCGTTGTCGGATGCGGCGATCGACTGGGTGATCGACGGCTATACCCATGGCCGGGTCGCCGACGAGCAGATGTCCGCGTTGTTGATGGCCATCTTCTTGAAAGGCATGACTGGCGCCGAAATCGCGCGCTGGACGGCCGCCATGGTCGACTCCGGTGAGCGGCTGGACTTCACGGACTTGCGGCGTGACGGCAAACCATTGGCGTTGGTGGACAAACATTCCACCGGAGGCGTCGGCGACAAGATCACCATTCCACTGGTGCCCGTCGTGATGGCATGCGGGGGAGCGGTGCCACAGGCCGCGGGGCGCGGCCTCGGCCACACCGGCGGGACCCTCGACAAGCTGGAGTCCATCCCGGGTTTCACCGCCGAGATCTCCAAAGCCCAAATCCGCCAACAGCTTTGCGACCTCGGCGCGGCGATCTTCGCGGCAGGCGAGCTGGCTCCCGCCGATCGCAAGATCTATGCGCTGCGCGATGTCACCGCCACCACCGAGTCGCTGCCGCTGATCGCCAGCTCTGTGATGTGCAAGAAGATCGCCGAGGGCACCCGGGCACTGGTGCTCGACAGCAAGGTCGGCAGTGGCGCGTTCCTGGCGACGGAGGCAGAATCCCGCGAGCTCGCCAGCACGATGGTGGAGCTTGGCACCGCGGAGGGGCTGGTGACCCGCGCCCTGCTGACCGACATGGAGACGCCGCTGGGCCGCACCGTCGGCAACGCCGTCGAGGTCGAGGAATCGTTGGAGGTGCTGGCGGGCGGAGGGCCAGCCGATGTGGTGGAGCTAACGCTGGCGCTGGCGGGCGAGATGCTCGACGCCGCCGGGCTCGACGGTATCGACCCCGCCGAGACCCTGAAGGACGGGTCGGCGATGGACCGGTTCCGTGAGCTGGTCGCCGCGCAAGGCGGCGACTTGTCCCGACCGCTGCCGAGCGGTGCGTATTCCGAGACCATCCCCGCGCCGCGCGATGGCACGATGGGACTCATCGACGCGATGGCGGTGGGACTGACGGTGTGGCGGCTCGGCGCGGGCCGCTCCGTCCCAGGTGAGCGGGTGCAGTTCGGCGCTGGGCTGCGCATCCACCGTCGCCCCGGCGAACCCGTCGCCGCTGGTGCGGCGTTGTTCACCCTCTACACCGACACCCCGGAGCGATTCGAGGCCGCCATGGCCGAACTGGACGGCGCGTGGAGTGTCGGCGACACCGCGCCGAAACATCGCCCGCTGATCATTGATCGGATTACGTCCAGCGCACGCGAGGAGCGGAAAAACAGATGACCACACCGCTCACCCTCGAGTCGATCCGCCAGGCCCCGAAGGCGTTGCTGCACGACCACCTCGACGGCGGGCTGCGACCGGCGACCGTGCTGGAGCTCGCCGAGACCAACGGCTACGACGAGCTTCCCGCCAACGGCGTCGACGAACTCGCCACGTGGTTCCGCACGGCCGCGCACAGCGGATCGTTGGAACGCTACCTCGAACCGTTCGCCCACACCGTCGGCGTGATGCAGAGGCCGGAGGCGCTGCACCGGGTCGCCTACGAGTGTGTCGAGGACCTGGCGGCCGACAACGTCGTCTACGCCGAGATCCGGTTCGCACCCGAACTGCACATCGACCGCGGGCTGTCGCTCGACGCCGTCGTCGACGCCGTATTGGCCGGCTTCGCCGATGGCGAGAAGGCCGCCAGCGCCGAGGCTCGCGGCATCACCGTGCGCTGTCTCGTCACCGCGATGCGGCACGCGGCGCGGTCCCTCGAGATCGCCGAGCTGGCGATCCGCTTCCGGGACAAGGGCGTCGTCGGCTTCGACATCGCAGGTGCGGAGGCCGGGTACCCGCCGACGCGGCATCTCGACGCGTTCGAGTACATGCGAAGCAACAACGCCCGCTTCACCATTCACGCCGGTGAGGCGTTCGGTCTGCCGTCCATCCATGAGGCCATCGCGTTCTGCGGCGCCGACCGGCTCGGCCACGGCGTGCGGATCGCCGACGACATCACGGTCGGTCCCGACGGCACCGCGCAGCTCGGCAAGCTGGCTGCATTGTCGCGCGACAAGCGAATTCCGTTCGAGATGTGTCCGAGCTCAAACGTGCAGACCGGCGCGGTCGGCTCCATCGCCGAGCATCCGTTCGATCTGCTGGCCCGGCTACGGTTCCGCGTCACCGTCAACACCGACAACCGGCTGATGAGCGACACCACGATGAGTCTGGAGATGCTGCGGCTGGTCGAGGCGTTTGGCTACGGCTGGAGCGACCTGCAGCGGTTCACCATCAACGCGATGAAGTCGGCGTTCATCTCGTTCGACGAGCGGCTGGCCATAATCGACGACGTGATCAAGCCCCGCTTCGCCGTACTCGTCGGCTAACCGGCTAGCTTGCTTCCCTTTCTACGCGCTCGCGGTTGTTAGCTGAGCATGCTGCGCAGGGTGTCCGCGAATTCGGTTGGTGCGCCAAGGAATCCGCCGTGATCGCCAGGGAACTCGACCGGCGTGGTGCCGAGCAGTTCGGCGAGCGCGACCGACGTACGATAGCTGAGCAGGCGGCCGGAGTCGGCGCCGATGCCGATCACCACGCGCGACGGGCTGTTCTTCAGCGCGTCGACGTCGGGCCGGTATCTGGTCGTCGGAAGTAGGTCGATCTCGAAGAACCGGGCGGCCTGGCGCACCTCATCCTCGGACGGTTCGGCCGGACCCGACGGCGCATCGTCGGGTGACACGTCGTATCCGGCGTTGCGCATGAAGTGCATCCACGCGGCCCCGAACCCGTCGCGGTGGAACGTGTCGACGATGGCCTCGGTGTGCGCGCGCTGCTCGGCGGCATCGGGCAGCAATTCCAGCAGAGGCGGCTCATGTGCGATGAGTGTGCGCACGCATCCCGGATGGCGGGCGACCAACGCCAGGCCCGTCACCGCCCCTCCACTCGACCCGAACACGTCGGCCGACTCGGCACAGAGGTCGTCGAGGATCGCCTTGACGTCGTCGGCGCGTTGCTCGACTGGGGACTGCGCGTCGGGGTCGTCGACCGGGCTGTTCGCATAACCGCGCGGGTCATAGGTGACGACGGTGCGGTCGCCCGCCAGCGCGTCGGCGAGCGGTGCGAACTCCGCCGAGGCCATGGGGGAGCCGATAACGAGCACCAAGGGGCCGCTTCCGCCCCTGATCTCGTAGTGCAGGTGGGCGCCGGGGATGGTGACGGCACGGACGGTGGGGGAGGTAGGCAGGGTCATACCGGTGCAGACCGCGGCGGGGCCGCGAACTCATCGCGACGTATCGTGAGCGCGTGATCACCGGCGCTCATGTGATCGTGTACAGCCGCGACGCCGACGCCGACCGGGCGTTCTTCCGCGACGTCCTGGAGTACCCGAACGTCGACGCGGGCGGCGGCTGGCTGATCTTCAAGCTGCCGCCATGCGAGGTGGCGGTCCACCCCGCGGACTCGCCGTCGCACGAGTTGTATCTGATGTGCGACGACGTTGCCGCCACGGTCGAACAACTCGTGGCCAAAGGCGTCAGCTGCGGCCCGGTCACCGATCAGGGCTGGGGCTTGTTGACCAGCATCCAACTGCCAGGCGGCGGCCACCTCGGCCTCTACGAGCCACGGCATCCGAAGGCAACGGAGCTGTAGCGCTACTCCTGGCGCAGCCGCGACTCGACGAACGCCTCCAACGCCTCCCACTGCTCGACGGCCTTGGCGTACGGCGGGCTCGGCCGCTGTACGGTGTCCGGGTCGAGTACATGCGCCACCACCCGGCCCAGCGGCTGATCGGCGTCCAGGGCCTCGTCGACGATGGTGTCCTCGGCGTATTCGCCTACATCCCTGAGCAATTCGACGGCGAGCTCGAGTTGGTCCCGGTCGATCGCGTCAGGGCCGTCGGCGAGGTCGTCGGCGATGCCGGTCAACACGTAGACGTTGTCGTCGCTGACGTTGACCTGAAGTGAGCCGTCGGTGGCCGCCGTCCGAATGTCGTCATACGTCGCCAGGTCGGACAGGTCGTGGTCGTGTTCGTCCGCCAGATAGCGCGCCAAGGTTCCGCGCGAGCTGAATACGCTGACACGTCCGTTGCGGCCCAAGAAGATTGGTTGGTCGTCGAGGTAACACCGCAAGGTGTAGTACGTGCCGCCGCTGGTCATCATCCGCACGGGATCGATGCCGACCTTGTGCCAGAAGTCCTCGTCGCTGCCCAGCACCTGGTCCTGCGCATGCGCAGCGAGGGCATCGGCTTCTTCGTCGGTGTCCACGACGTCGTCGATCACGACGTCGTCGGCTTCCGTCTCCTCGACCTCCTCGACCTCCTCGACTTCCTCGGGTTCGGGTGCCGGCTCGGCCAGCTCGGCCTCGGCCTTCTCCGAGGCGGCCTTGTCGACGTCAGGAATGGTGACGATCTCGTCGATTGCGTCGACGACGTTGTCCCAGCCGCGGCCGATCACCGTCTCGATCTCGGCCCAGCGCTTGCGGCCGGGCCGTCCGGCGAATGCGTCGATGCCGCCGCCGACGGTCCCGAGCACCGGGTTGCCGTTGAAGAACTTGGTGACCGCGGGCATCTCGCACACCGATCCGATGCTCGACGCGATCGCCAGTGTGCGGTGCAAGTCCTTGACGGTCTCCTCGCTGGGCTTCTCGGCGACCAGCTCCTCGAGGCTGACGAGGTCGTATTGGCGATCGTCGGCCGGGTCGAATGTATGCGCGTTGGCTTCGGTCAGCTTTTCCCAAGCCGGATGGTCGGTCAGGTCGTTGTCCGTGTTGGTCCTGACGAACGCGATCAGGTCGGCGACGGATTCGAACGCGTACAGGTCCTCGTCCTTGCCGAGGAACGCCTCCCACTCGTCGCCGGCATCGCGCCAGCGTGGAGCCCACAATGTGTACAGGTCGCCCTTGGTCAGCCCAAGCCTGATCGGCACGATGTCAGCAGCCATGGCGCACAGCCTAACGACGGCCCCTGGTTGGCTGTCGCACAGGCATCTGCGGTGCCCCCGCTGTACCCCTCCGATTAGCGGCCTTTCCGGGTGCTCAGCGCCCTATCCTGGATGAACTCCGGAGCGTGGGGGTGGGGGAGGGTCGGATGACGGCCGTGACGGCGTGCCGGACGTGTGGCACCGAGCCCCTGGAGAACGCTCGGTTCTGTCATGGCTGCGGCTCGCCGGTGGCCGCGGCTGATACCCATGCCGAGTACAAACAGGTCACGGTGCTCTTCGCGGACGTGGTGCACTCGATGAGCATCGCGGCTGTGGTCGGCACCGAACGGCTCCGCGAGATCATGACGGAATTGGTCAATCGCGCGATGGCGGTGGTCCAGCGCTACGGCGCCACGGTGGACCAATTCACCGGCGACGGCATCATGGCGGTGTTCGGAGCGCCCGTCGCGCTCGAGGATCACGCCTTACGCGCCTGTCTGCCGCCTTGGAGATCCAACGGGAAGTCCAGGATATGGCCGCCGACATCGATCGGCGGGATGGTGTCAGCCTCCGCCTGCGGATAGGGCTGAATTCCGGCCAAGTGATAGCTGGTGAATTCGGTTCCGCCGCAATTGGTTACACCGCTGTCGGCGAGCAGGTCGGGATGGCGCAACGCATGGAGTCCGCAGCGCCGCCAGGCGGGGTCATGCTCAGCGATTCGACCGCGCAACTCGTCGGGCGTGCAGCTATTCTCGGCGAACCGGAGATGGTGGCGATCAAGGGTGCCGACGCGCCCGTGCCTGCCCGCCGCCTGCTTGGGGTGGCTTCCGAGCGTGAGCGGACCGGGCCTGCGCAGTCGACCCTTGTAGGACGCGGGTTGGAACTGCACACCATGACTGGACTTCTCGAGCGCGCGATAGCCGGCCGCGGGTCGGTGGTAGGTGTCGTCGGGCCGCCGGGGATCGGGAAGAGCAGGCTCGTCCGTGAGGCGCTCGAGGTCGCCAAAAGCAGCGGTGTCAGAGTCTTTTCCACATATTGCGAATCCCACGCGAGCCAGATCCCGTTCCATGCCGTGGCGCGGTTGTTCCGCACTGCGACCCGGGTGGGCGGTCTCGACGACGCGGCCGCGCGAGCGCGGCTTCGAACCCAGCTTCCCGACGCCGATCGTGACGACCTCTTGATTCTCGACGACCTGCTGGGCATCGCCGATCCGGCGCTGACGCTGCCCAGGATCGATCCGGACGCCAGGCGGCGGCGGCTCGCGGCCTTGATCAACACGGCGAATCTGGCC
>Ga0105245_10001811_pt1 | contig 19449 bp, 22 predicted proteins | sample KBSM54metaG_FD_81523 | JGI IMG/M metagenome (GOLD analysis project Ga0105245, IMG submission 81523) | Miscanthus rhizosphere microbial communities from Kellogg Biological Station, Michigan, USA - KBS M5-4 metaG | ecosystem: Host-associated > Plants > Roots > Rhizosphere > Soil | place...
ATCCTGGGTAAATGGCTGGCTGCCCTGGTGCTCTACGCCGCTATGCTGGGCATCTCGCTAGTAAGCCTGGCCACCTTGTTCGCCTACGGTAAACCCGACTGTCGCCCCATGATGGTGGGCTATTTGGGGCTCCTGCTGCAAGGCGGATGCCTGCTGGCGATCGGCACTTACATTTCGTCGTGCACGCGGAACCAAATCGTTGCCGCGGTCGCGACTTTCAGTGTTCTGCTGATGCTGTGGGTGATCGATTGGGTGTCGTCCTTCCAGGACTCAGCGCTGGCAAAGGTGACCGCGTATCTCTCGGTAACCCAGCATTTCGATTCGTTTTCCAAAGGCGTCCTGGATGCAAAGGATGTCCTCTACTACGCTTCCATGATTTTCATCGGACTGTTTTTAACGGCGCGATCGCTCGAATCGTTGCGGTGGAGGGCTTAGGCGATGGCGAATACCTCCTGGATGAAAGCCCGGCAGACCAAGTTCGCGGCCTACACCGCCGTCTACGTGCTGATCGTGGTGGCAGTGCTGGGCGTGCTCAATTTCCTGGCGAACCGCTACAACAAAACCTACGACACCACTACCAGCAAACAGTTCACGCTCTCCGATCAAACTGAGAAGATCGCCAAGAACCTGAAACAGGACGTGAGCATTTCCTATTGGGATCAGCCCACGCAGTTTCAGGCGGCACACGACCTGTTGGATCGCTATAAGAATCTCTCGCCGAAAATTGACATTCACTACGAAGACCTGGAAAAGAACATCACGAAAGCCCGTGCTGCCGGCGTAACACGTCGCGGTGCGGTGCTGGTGCAAACCGCCGGGCGTACGCAGGAGGCTAAGAGTCTCTCCGAAGAGGAAGTGACCGGCGCGTTGGTGCGTGCTATGAAGACCGGCGATAAGCTGGCCTGCTTCGCGGAGGGCGCGGGCGAACACACGCTCGAGGATGCCGACCGCACTGGCTACGGGCAGTTAAAGACGCTAATCGAAGGCAACAACTACAAGACGCAAAGCATCAACCTGCTACAGAAGCCGGAGATCCCCAAGGAATGCACCATGGTGATCGTCGGGGGCCCCTCACGCGATTACTTGCAACCCGCGGTCGATACGCTCAAGAACTACGTCGAGAACGGCGGCAAGGCCATCATCATGCTCGACCCGCCGCTGAAATTCGCCAAACAGAATATCGATGAAAACGCAGCACTGGCAGGCGTACTGGCCACCTGGGGTGTGACTGCCGACAAAGATCTGGTGCTCGACACCAGCGGCGTGGGACAGCTCTACGGCCTGGGTCCGGAGATCGCTTTGGTCAGTACCTACAGCACACATCCCATCGTCGGCACGATGAAGCGGCTGGCCTCAGGATTCCCCATCGCTCGCTCGCTCGAAATCAAGAACGGCGCCAAGACCACGGTGGAAAAACTATTCGAATCGACTGACGACGCTTTCGCCACGTCGAACCTGGCATCGGCCGAGATCAAGCCCTCGGCTTCGGACAAAAAAGGCCCCTTCATATTGGGCGCCGCCGGGACGTTCAGCACGGGCGGTGGAAGGTTCGTAGCGGTCGGATCGTCCAGTTGGGTGGCCAATTCCTATCTGCGCCTGGCTGGGAATCGCGATCTGTTTTTGAACATGATGAACTGGCTATCGGCGGACGAGGATTTGATCTCAATTCGCCCCAAGGAGCCCGAAGACCGCCGCCTCACCATGACGGCGAACCAGATGAGGCTGGCGTTCTATTCAAGCGTGCTGGTGATTCCGCTATTAATCCTGGCCTCCGGTTTAAGCGTGTGGTGGAAGCGGCGTTGACATTATGAAGTGGGGACGGATGGTGATGGCCGGCGTCCTGCTGGCCGGCTTGGGGATCGCCGTATGGTGGTCGAATCGGCAGGAGAAAGCCAAAGAAGGCCAACCCGCCAAGGACGCGCCGCCGAAGATTCTCGCGATCAGCGCGGACTCGGTGAAGCAAGTTCAAATCGTGCACCGCGGCGAGGAACCGATCACGGTTCAATTCAACGCGAACGGCAAATGGGAGATGACTTCTCCGAAGCCGCTGCCGGCGGACGCAGTGGCCGTCGCTGCGCTCACCAATACCGCGTCGCGGCTCGACTCGGAACGCGTGGTGGACCCCAACGTGACCGATCTCAAGGCCTACGGCCTGGCTCCCGCGTTGATCGAGGTGAATTTCACGACGAAGGACGGCAAGGCGTCCAAGCTCTTGATCGGCGAGAACACGCCCGCAGGCAGCGCCGTCTACGCCAAGCTCGACGGCGACCCGCGCCTGTTCACGATGGCGAGCTCCTTCAAGAGCACCTTCGACAAAGAAGCCAAGGATCTCCGCGACAAGCGCCTGCTGCCTTTCACGCAGGATAAATTAAGCCGCATCGAAATCACCGCCCAGAAGCAGACCTACGAATTCGTCAAGAAGGGCGAGGGCGAGTGGCAGATCGACAAACCGAAAGCCATGCGTGCCGACAACATTCAAGCGGATGACCTGGTGCAGCGCCTCAAAAACGCGGACATGGACTTGAGCGGCGTCCAGGACGACAAGAAGATCGCCGCCGGGTTCGCGTCCGCCGCTCCGCTGGCGATCGCCAAAGTCACCGACCAGGACGGTACCAAGACGCTGGAGATCCGCAAATCGAAAGACGACTACTACGCGAAATCGAGCGCCGTCGAGGGCGTCTACAAGGTTCCCAAAGTGCTAGGCGATGGTCTCGACAAGCCCGTCGACAACTATCGCAACAAAAAAGTTTTTGACTTCGGTTTTAGCGACCCCACGCGCATTGAAGTCATCGATGGCACGAAAACTTCGATCTACGACAAGGCTGGCGAGACCTGGACCTCCAGCGGCAAGAAAATGGATTCCAGCAGCGTGCAGGCCTTCATAGACCGCCTGCGCGATCTCAGCGCCACAAAATTCGCCGACGCGGGATTCGCCACCCCAGTGGTCACACTCACCGTGGTATCGAATCAAGGCAAGCTGCGCGAGCAGGTGGAAATCGCACCCGCAGCCGGTGGCAACTTCCTGGCGCGACACGGCGGCGATGCGTCATTCTATGAGTTGGAGGCCAACGTGGTCAAGGAATTGCGCCAGGCCGTGGGCGATGTGCGGGAAGCCCAGCCGGAAAAGAAAAAGTAGTGGGCCTCGGCCTGGTCACGGATCTCTACCAGCTCACCATGGCTGCCGGCTATTTCGAAGCCGGAAAAACGCAGGATCGCGCCACCTTTGAACTCTCCGTGCGGCGCCTGCCGTACAATCGCAATTTCATTTTGGCCGCCGGGCTCGCGCAGGCGGTGGATTACCTGCTCGACTTCCGCATTACCGCGGAAGAGATCGCCTACCTGCGCGGTATCCCGCAATTCAAATACGCGAGTGAAGCGTTTTTCGAAATGCTGGCTGGATTGCGCTTCACCGGCGACGTGTTCGCGGTGCCCGAGGGCACTCCGGTATTCGCAGGCGAACCCTTCCTGACCGTGCGCGCGCCAGTGATCGAGGCACAAATCCCCGAAACCTACCTGTTAGCCATGATCGGCTTCCAATCCTCCATCGCCACCAAAGCCGCCCGCGTAGTGAAAGCGGCGCTCGGCCGCGACGTCGTCGAATTCGGTACCCGCCGCGCGCATTCGCCCGAAGCCGGGGTGCTCGCTGGACGAGCCGCCTACATCGGCGGCTGCGTCGGCACCAGCAACGCGGAAGCCGGCTTCCGTTACAAGGCGCATGTCTTCGGAACGGCGGCGCATTCCTGGGTAATGTCGTTCCCCAGCGAGCGCGCGGCCTTCGAGCAACTGCAAAAGCTGCTAGGCGAGCGCACGACGTACTTGATCGACACCTACGACACGATCGAAGGCGCCAAGCTGGCCGCGTCACTAGGCCGTCCGCTGTGGGGCGTGCGCCTCGACAGCGGCAACTTAATCGAACTCGCACCCGCCGTCCGTAAAATCCTCGACGACGCCGGTTTGCCGGACGCCAAGATCATGGCCACCGGCGAACTCAACGAATACAAAATCCACGAACTGGTAGCCGCACGAACGCCCATCGACGTCTTCGGCGTCGGCACCGACCTGGCCACCTCGGCCGACGCTCCATCGCTCGGTGTGATCTACAAGATGGTCGAGATGGAAAGCGCCAAACAGCACCGCTACACCGCGAAGTTCAGTCACGAAAAACACACCCTGCCGGGAGCCAAGCAGATATTCCGCCACTCCGATCACGACGTGCTGGGCCGCTCCACCGAATGCATTTCATGCGGCAGCGAAACGGTAGAAGCGCTGCAGCGTCCCGTGATCCTCGCGGGCAAGCTGGTGGAACCCCTGCCGACCACAGCGCAAGTGAAGCGCTACGCGGCCGAGCGCCTGGCGCGCCTGCCCGCGCCGTGTCATAGTCTGTTCCAGGTAGAGGATGCCTGGCGCGTGGAACTTAGCCCGGCCCTGAAGGAATTGGGCGAGACCGTCCGCAAGGAGCACGTGGGATGAAGACGGTATTCTTCGACGTCGACACGCAGATCGACTTCCTCTATCCCACCGGCGCGTTGTACGTCCCGGGCGCCGAAAAGGTGGTCGAGCAAATCGCCATGTTGAACCGCTTCGCCGGCGCGCACGGAATCCCGCTGGTGTCGACCATGGACGCGCACTCCGAAGACGACCCCGAATTCAAAGCCTGGCCCCCGCATTGCGTGGTGGCGACCACCGGCCAGCAGAAGCCGGAAGCCACACTGCTAAGCAAGCGCCTTACAATCCCCAATACCAGGGTTGCCATGAACATGGACGCCCAACAGATTTTGTTAGAGAAGCAGACGTTCGATTGCTTCACCAACGTGAACCTCGCCGGCCTCCTCGAACGCTTCGGTGCCGAGCGTTATGTGGTGTACGGCGTAGTCACCGAAATCTGCGTAAAACTCGCCGCCTTCGGCCTGCTCAAGACCGGCAAGCGTGTGGAACTGGTCACGGACGCGGTGCGCAGCCTCAAGGACGCGGCCTCCGCCGAAATGACCGCCGCGTTTCTGGCCGACGGCGGCGTGTTGACCACCGTCAGCGTGGCCACGCGCGTCCCCTAAACGAACCGGAACCGCATGCCGGAAACGCAAGCGAGCTTTCTGATCGGCCTGATCGGAGCCGGCATCCAAGCCTCGCGAAGCCCCGCGATGCACATGCTCGAAGCCAGCCGGCAAGGTCTGCGCTACGTCTACAAATTAATCGACCTCGAAAAACTGGGGCTGAGCGTCGACGCACTTCCGGAACTGCTCACCGCAGCAGAGCGCCTCGGATTCGATGGCTTGAATGTCACCCACCCTTGTAAGCAAGCAGTGATTCCGCTGCTCACCGATCTGTCGGAGGAAGCGCGCGCCATTGGCGCCGTCAACACCGTAGTCTTGCGGAACGGAATACGCACCGGGCACAACACCGATTGCACCGGCTTCGCGGAAGGCTTTCGGAGAGGGTTGTCCGGCGCCCGAACCGGTCGCGTCGTGCTCCTGGGCGCAGGAGGAGCGGGCGCCGCCGTGGCGCACGCAGCACTGGGCCTGGGAATCGAACACCTGATCATCTTCGATATCGACACCCCTAAAGCCGCTCAACTGGCAACTGACCTGCGCTCGAGCCGGGTCGCCCAGGGAACCAACCTCGCGGACGCCATGGCCCGCGCCGATGGTTTGATCCACGCGACACCCACGGGAATGGCGCAGCATCCCGGTCTGCCCCTGCCCGCCACACTGCTGCGGCCAGAGCAGTGGGTAGCGGAAATCGTCTACTTCCCCCTGGAAACCGAACTGTTACGTACCGCAAAACGCATCGGCTGCCGCACCCTCAACGGCGGAGGCATGGCCGTGTTCCAAGCCGTCGACGCCTTCCGCCTGTTCACCGGCATCCAGCCCGACGCGGAGCGCATGCTGCGCAGCTTCACTGCCATGGATCGCAAGTGACCACGCCTTCCCGCACGCGTTTCCGGATGCTGGCGCTGCTGGCAATCGGCACCATGATCAACTATCTCGATCGCACCGTCCTCGGCATCGCCGCGCCCAGCCTGACCCAGGAACTGGGGCTAACGCCCGCCGTGATGGGCGTGGTGTTTTCCGCATTCTCCTGGGCCTACGCGCTGGGCCAAATCCCCGGCGGCGTTTTTCTGGACCGTATGGGCAGCAAGCTCACTTATTTCTGTGCAGTCACCGTGTGGTCCCTGTTCACACTGCTGCAAAGCGCCGCTACCGGTGTTTACTCACTCGTCTGCTTTCGTCTGGGCCTGGGAATTAGCGAAGCCCCGTGCTTTCCGGTCAACAGCCGAGTCGTAGCAGCCTGGTTTCCCATGCAGGAACGCGCGCGCGCCACCGCCGTTTACACCGTCGGTGAATATCTCGGCCTGGCCGGCTTCGGACCCGCGCTCTTCTGGATCACGCGCCGCTTCGGATGGCGGGCCATGTTCGTCACAGTGGGCGCAGCAGGCTTACTTTTCGGACTGGCATGGTGGAAACTCTACCGCGACCCCGCGGGCGGACCGGTAGCCACGCAAACCCGCGCGCCGTTTTCGTGGGCGCGCGTGCGCCAGCTCTTAGGATTCCGCCAGATCTGGGGAGTCTCGCTGGGCCAATTCGGCGGCAACTCCACTTTGGTATTTTTTCTCACCTGGTTTCCCACCTATCTGGCAAAGGAACGCCACCTCCCCTGGATCACCGCCGGTTGGTTTTCGGTGCTCCCGTTCCTGGCCGCCGCAGCAGGAGTTTTATTTGGCGGTTGGGTTTCCGACGCGCTCTTAAAGAAAACCGGCTCGGCTAACATCGCCCGCAAACTGCCCATGATCGCCGGACTGTTGGGCGCAGCTGTGATCCTCGCAGCCAATTATGTCGCGAGCGACGCCCTGGTCATCGCCATTATGTCCCTGGCGTTCTTTGCGCAGGGCATGACCGGACTGGGCTGGACCCTGATCGCCGATATCGCCCCACATACCCTGATGGGACTCACCGGAGGCATCTTCAATTTCGCCGCGAACCTGGCGGGAATCCTCACGCCCATCGTGATCGGCGTGCTGGTGGGCCAGACCGGGTCGTTCGCCTACGCCCTGATGTATGTATCCGCAGCGGCTTTATTAGGGGCAATCGGCTATATTTTCGTCCTGGGAGATGTAAAGCGAATCGAATTGTGACTAAATTAACGCTATTTTAGGTGAGATTTTTTCCGCCCGCCGCGCACTAAGGATGCAGCACGAACTCCTCCGAATCGTGCATCAGGCGTTCCCTCGATGGTCAGCCTGGCCATAGCCACCTGAGAGGGAACGCCTGTTCTTGCCCGCAGGCCGGATGGGATACTGGACTGGTGCGTGTTAAAGAACTGGCGGCCTTTCTGCAGGCTCCCTTCGAGGGCGACGGCGAGCGGGTGCTGCGCAAAGTGACGGCCCTCGAAGACGCCGGCCCCGACGATCTTTCCTTCGTGACCGGCGCACGAGCCTTCAAACGCGCGGAGGCGTCGGCCGCCGGCTGCCTGCTGGTTCCGGCAGATTTCGAAAACGCCGGGCAGCGCACCGTGGTGCGGACTCCGCAGCCCCGCGCGGCGGCCGCTCGCGCGATTCCGAAACTGCATCCGAAGATCGAACCCACTCCTGGAGTCCATCCCTCGACCGTAGTCGGCCCGGGCACCGTCATCGAGCCAGGCGCTCACATCGGCCCCCTGGTTTCGATTGGCGCGGGAGTGCGCATCGGCGCGGGCTCTTCGATCGGCGCCGGCTCCGTCATCGGCGATTACGTGGTGATCGGCGAAAAGTGCACGCTGCACCCCAACGTGACCCTCTACAGTGAAGTAACCCTGGGCAGCGAAGTTGTCCTGCACTCCGGCTGCGTCATCGGCGCGGATGGCTTCGGCTATGTGCTGACAGACGGCATCTGGGAAAACTTTCCACAGATCGGCCGCGTAGAAATCGGCGACCGCGTGGAGATCGGAGCCAATTCCTGCGTGGACCGCGCCGCCCTGGGCGTAACCTCGATCGGTGATGGAAGCAAGCTCGATAACCTGGTGCACGTCGGGCACAACTGCGCGATCGGACGCAACGTGGTGGTGGCCGCGCAGACCGGCTTTTCCGGCGGAGTCGTGGTCGAAGACTACGCCGTGATCGGCGGACAAGTGGGTGTCGGCGACAAAGCGCGCATCGAATCGCGAGCGATCGTAGGCTCGGGCAGCGGAATCCTGACCTCCAAAATCGTGCGCGCCGGACAGCCCGTGTGGGGCACGCCCGCGCGTCCGCTAAGGGAACACCTGGAACAATTGGCGGTGTTAAGCCGCCTAGCTAAGCAGAGGAAGAAGCCATGAGCAACTCCGCCAACGACCGCCGCATCGATTACATAGAGTTTCCGACTCAGGCGACCGCCAAGTCCAAGGAATTCTATACCGCCGCTTTCGGATGGAAGTTTGAAGACTACGGCCCCCAGTACACCAGCTTCCACGACGGACGCCTGGCGGGCGGCTTCAGCGCCGATGCAGGCGAGCGCCCCGCCAAGCCGCTGGTCGTACTCTACGCCGCCGATCTAGAAGGCGCGCAGCGCGCGGTCGAGCAAGCGGGTGGGAAAATTACGCGCGCCATCTTCGCCTTCCCTGGAGGACGCCGCTTCCACTTCACTGATCCCAGCGGCAACGAATTGGCGGTCTGGTCCGAGTGACCGCTATTGCTTCCACTCGAACGTCTCGACCACACTAACCCGCGCCTGTGGATATACCGTCAAGCGGAAGCGCACCGCGCTGGTAGCGTTGTGATAAATCAGGCTGCCGTTCTGCAATTGCGCGGCGTCGAGCGACACCGGTTTGGTATAGCCGCCGTCGTCGATCTCAAGCAAGCCCTTTTGCGCGGCACGAATGGAGGGCGCGAAGCGATTCCAGGTGACGCTTAGGTTGTCGTCATTCCGTTTCACCGATAACGTCAGCGACAAATCCTGCGCAGCCGCAGCCGCCGCACGAGCCCCCATCGTCTGCGCCAGTTGATATCCCAGCGCGACCCCCAGCAACAGGAACAAAAAGGTGAGCGGCAACCACACCCACCCGCTGCGCCACGCTCGAACCGGCTCGGCAACGTCCGGCGCTTCGCGTTCGGGTTCAGAGAATCCGAAGGCAGTCTGCGGATTTTCTTCGGCGGCGCGCGGACGGCGGTCTACTCTCCTGCCCTCCCCTAGCGGCCGTCGCGGCGGAGCTTCTTCGCCCAGCAGTTCGCGCCGCCGCAAGGGAAACTCCAGCGGGCTTTCCTCGGGGAACACTCCATGCTCACGAACGAAAAACGCCCCGACGCTCACGCGCGTAGCATACGGCTTGATCAGCAGCGCGACCATGGCAGGGCCGGAGAAGAATTGATCGAGGAGTTCCAGGTCTTCGGCTTCGAGAGAAAATCCATCGCGGGTGTGGCTGCGAAAATATCCCACTGCATAGGCCGACGGCGAAGAGCTAGGCTGCAAGCGCTTCCAGCAGTCCTCAAAATCCCGGCCGTCTTCTTCTGTCAATAGATACGACGGCCCGCGCCGGTATTCGCACGGCACCACCTCGAAATCATCGATCCGCACAATCGCCGGAACGCCCGGCCGGGTGGTGCCGATCAACACTCCGCCCACCTCTGCGCCGCGCTTAGGAACCGCTCCGAACCCGCGCATGACCTCGGCCGCCAGGCGATCCACCACGTCCAGACGAACGTGAACAATCACCGGCTGCCCGGGAACGTCCCAGACATAGTAACCAGCGGGATCTTGTGTCCGAGTCTCCATTTCAGTTACCGTTTCATCGTACTACGATGCCTGGAATTCTCTATATCGTCGCAACGCCCATCGGCAACCTGGAAGACATCACCTTGCGCGCGCTGCGTGTGCTGCGTGAGGTGGATTGGATCGCCTGCGAAGACACTCGCCAAACCCGCAAGCTGCTGGAGCATTTTGGAATCGCGAAGCCCATGGTCAGCTATCACGACCACAACGAATCCGGCCGCGCCGCGGAATTAATCGGCAAGCTGGCCACCGGCGGCAGCGGAGCGCTAGTATCCGACGCCGGAACCCCTCTGATTTCCGACCCCGGCTACCGTCTGGTCGAAGCCGCCATCGCAGCGGCCGTGCCAGTGGTGCCCATCCCCGGAGCCTCCGCCGCAGTAGGCGCATTGAGCGCCGCGGGGCTTCCCACCGACGCCTTCCGCTTCTGCGGATTCCTGCCGCCCAAGTCTACGCAGCGGCGAAAACTCCTGGAACAACTGAAGCCCGAAACCGGGACGCTCATCTTCTACGAAACCCCGCATCGCATTCTAGAAGCCCTGGAAGATGTGACGGCCGTAATGGGCACGCGCCCGGTAGTGGTCGCGCGCGAGCTCACGAAATTACACGAAGAATTCCTACGCGGCACCGCCGCCGAAGTGCGGGAAGAACTAGCCTCGCGCCAATCGGTGAAAGGCGAAATCACACTGCTCATCGGCAAGAGCGACGGCATCGAAGCGGACGACACCCCGCTCGAAGAAGCCGTCCTCGCCGCCGAACGGCAGGGACTCCCGCGCATGGAAGCCATCAAGCATGTAGCCAAGCAGCGCGGCCTATCGAAGCGCGAAGTCTACCGCTTGATCGCCGGCCGCTGAGGCGCCGGGCAGCAAGTAGCGGCGCACGGCTCCGGTTCGCGCTCAATCAGTTCCGCAATCATACGGATGATGGCAGGATGCGTCCCCACCGTCCCCGCGCGCACCATATGCATGCCCAGTTCCTCGGACACGGCTCGCGCTTCCGTGTCCAGATCATAGATCACTTCCATGTGATCCGAAAGAAACCCAATAGGCGCGATGATGGTGTCGCGCGGAGACTCTCGCAGGTAGTCGCAAATGTCCGGCCCGAGCCAGGGCTGCGCCGGAGGCCCGCTGCGGCTTTGGTAGGCCAGCGTCCACTCGCCCGCCCCCGCAGCCTCCGCGACGCTGCGCGAGGCCACCTCCAGCTGTTCCACATAGGGACTCGCCTGCGCCATCGAAAGCGGCACGCTATGAGCCGTGAACACCACCCGCGCACCCGGCAACTCGGCCAAGGCGGCCTGCACGCGATCCGTCATCGCCTCCAGAAACAACGGGTGCGCAGAGAACGGCGGGATTTTCACGATCTCCGGAGCACCGTCCCCCACCTCCGCCCGAGCCCGCTGGATGTTCTCCAGATACTGCCGGCACCCCGAGTAGGAGCCGAACGCCGAAGTAGGGAACGCAATCGCCCGCCGGACCCCGTCCGCGGACATCTGGCGCAGCGTATCGGTCAGCAGTGGATGCCAATTGCGATTCCCCCAATAAATCGGGATCTTCACCACCTCCCCCAAAGCCGCGATCAAAGCCCGGTTTTGGTCGTTAAGCGGGCTCCGGCCCCCAAAATGGTAGTAATGGGCCGCCACAGCGTGCAGGCGCTCCCGGGGCACGTCTCGCCCCCGTAAAACATTCTCCAGAAAGGGGATAACGTCCTCACGCTGCTCCGGACCCCCAAACGAAATCATCAGAAGAGCGTCGAAAGCGGGCGGCACCTTTCCATTGTAGCGGGGTATAATTGAGGTCTTGGCGCGCAAAGGCGTGGCACTCAAGCCTGACTCATGCTCGCACTCACAATCGCAGCAACCGTACACATTAGTGTCCTCGGGTCGTTCCACCCGGTCCAATTCGAACTAAAACCAGCCAAGGGGCAAATTTTAGTGGTCGAGTCGGCAGGACGCACCGAAGTAGTCCAAGGCGAGCGCATGGTGCCTCTAACGGGTCCGGCCAAGGTCGCCGGCCGCAACGGCGCGATGGTGCACTTCCACTTGGGCGTACCGGGCGGCGTGGCCCGGGAATATATCGGCAGACTTGAAGTTCGCCGAGCCGGCATAGAACTGTTAGCCATCGTGGAGATGAACCGCGAAGACGCCGTCGCCGCCATCGTAGAAGCGGAGGGAGCCGCCGGCCTCCCCTTCGAGGCCCGCAAAGCCCAGGCTGTAGTGACCCGGTCGTATCTGGCCGGGGCCCACAACCGCCACCAGGGCTTCGATTTCTGCGATACCGAACATTGCCAGCTTTTGAAGGACGTGCCGCCCTCCAGCAGCGCCGCCAACCGCGCGACCCTCGCCACCCGCGGGCAGGTACTGACGTATAAAGGCGAGGTGATCGCCGCCATGTACTCGGCGAATTGCGGAGGGCACACGAAATCGCTAGCGCAGACCAATTGGGAAGGAGCCGCCATCCCGCAGCCCGGCTACCCGTTCTTTTCCGTAGCCTGCCCCCTGCGCGGCCACGCCTCCGGACACGGTGTTGGGATGTGTCAGATGGGCGCCATAGCCATCGCCGAACACGGCTACCCGGCGCGCATTATTTTAGGCCACTACTTCCCCGGCACGACCATTACGGCAGTAACAACCACTACCAACCCCAAAGCCGCGCCCGTGCCTGCCCCCGCCAGAGCGCTGACGGCTAGCGTGGGTATGGGTGCCCGCGCAGCGCAGTAAACGCGCGATAAATCTGCTCCGCCAGCACCACCCGCGCCAGTTCGTGCGGCATGGTCATCGGCGACAGCCCCAATAACAAATCGGCGCGCGCCTTCCATTCCGCCGGCAGCCCGTCCGCCCCGCCAATCAAGAAAACCAAGTCGCGCCCGTCCCGCTCGCCTTTTTCAACCAGCCCAATGAACCCCGCCGAATCGATCGCACGCCCCGTTGGATCGAGCAGAATCTTCGCCGCCGACGGATGCTTCACCCACGGATCAAAGCGCAGCGGATGAATCTCGCGCATCTCGCACTTGGCGAAACGCGTGGAACGTTTGATGTATTCCTCCGCCATGGCATTGGCGTGCGTGTCGCGCGCCTTGCCGATGTAATAGAGGAGAACCTTCACGCTTTACGGAAAAACGAAATCCCGTTGCGGTCCTCGACGAATTCGACCCGATCGCCAATGGCCACGCGCTCGCCGTCCACGCGCACGGTGAGCCGCCCACCATCCTCCAGCGACACAATCGCCAGTTGATAGGGAGCGTCCGCCACAAACTGCTCCGGCGCCGCGTGGACCACCGTTTCCGTGTAGACCAGTCCGCTTTTCATGCGACCCCCAGAATCGTAACCACAGCCGTCGCCCCGGACCCGCCCAAGTTCTGCGCCAGTCCCAACGAATGCTTCGCCAGTTGCCGTTCCCCCGCCTCGCCGCGCAGTTGCATCACCAGATCGCAAAGCTGCCCGACTCCGGTAGCGCCCACCGGATGTCCCTTGGACTTCAACCCCCCGCTAGTGTTCACCGGCAGCGGCCCCGTCAGCCGCGTGCACCCCGCCAGCGCGTAAGGCCCGCCCTCGCCCTTCTTGACGAATCCCAAATCTTCGGTAGCGATAATTTCCGCGATGGTGAAGCAATCGTGCACCTCTGCGAATTGGATATCCTGCGCCGTGACGCCCGCCATTTTGTAAGCCTTCTGCGCCGCCGCCGATACCGCGCGAAACGTAGTGATGTCGTCCTTCTGATCGAGCGCCACGTAGTCTGAAGTCTGCGCAACGCCCAGCACCTTCACCGGCTTGTCGGTAAACTCCGCCGCCCGTTCCAGCGGCACGATCAGCACCGCCGCCGCCCCATCGCTGATCAGTGAACAATCGAACACCGTGAGCGGCTCGGAAATCGGCTTGCCCTTCAGCGCCTGCTCCATGGTGATCACCTTCCGCATATGCGCCAGCGGGTTCTTAGCGCCGTTCTCGTGGTTCTTCACCGCCACCGCCGCCAGCATTTCCTGCGTCGTGCCGTACTGATGCATATGCCGCCGCGCGATCATCGCGAACAGAGCCGGAAACGTCGCGCCAGCCCGAACCTCGCCGCAAGTATCGCCCGCCCCGGCCAGGATCTCGGTCACCTTAGGCGTAGTCTGCGAAGTCATCTTCTCGACCCCCGCCACCAGCACCACGTCGTTCAACCCGGCCGCCACGCTCGAAACCGCATGGTAGAAAGCCGACCCGCTCGACGCACAAGCCGCCTCAAATCGTGTAGCCGGAACCCCCGTAATCCCCATCGCCCCGGCTATGTAAGGAGCGAGATGATTCTGCCCTACGAACGAGGGCCCCGCAAAGTTGCCCAGATAATAAGCTTCCACTTGTGAAGGACTTACATGGGCGTCCGCCAGGCACTTCTCGCCCGCTTCCACCGCCAGTGAGCGCAAGTCCCGGTCCGGAAACGCGCCAAAAGCTGTCTTGCCGATGCCAATAATCGCTACAGGCCTCATATATGATTAGGATAGCGCCGTCGATAGAAAGGATTCAGGCTGCACGCTTGGGCCGCCTGGATCGTCAGGTTGGTTGAGGGGCAAAAACGCCCGAAATCAGCCATGAGCGCGCTATCGGTAGCCTTCGAACAAATGAGCGAGACCCGGTATGACGCAGCAACGCTGGCCTCGGAGGCGCAAAGCCGGTTCGTGTCAGAGAACATGCGCCGCGTGTTCCTGTTGATCTACCGCATCGTCGGCAACGTGTCGGACGCGCAGGACCTCACCCAGGAAGCCTTCATCAAAGCGCTCCAGCGTCAGGATCAGCTCAAGGACTTGGACAAAGCCGCGCACTGGCTGTCGCGCATTGCCAGCAACACCGCCATCGATTTCCTGCGGCGCTCGGGCCGTGTGAGTTTTTCGGATCTCGACGAGATGCCGGAGCCGGTCGCGGTGTCGGCTATGGAAAGCCCCGAGCAAACGGTTCTTCGCACCGAGCGGCGCGAGTACCTCGAAGCGGGCTTGGATATTTTGACGGACCGCGAGCGCATGGCGCTGCTGCTGCGCGATGTGGAAGATCTGCCGGCCGAGGAAGTCGCCGCGCGCCTGCAATGCTCGAAGGCGACGGTGCGCTCGCACATCGCCAACGCACGCGTGAAACTGCGGAAACATTTCGCGCGGCTACAGAAGCGGGGCCTGGCATGACGCACCCATTACAATCCGACCTGGCTCTCTACGCAACAGGCGACTTGCCATTGTGGCGCCGGCCGGTGATCCGCCTGCACGTTTCTGGTTGTGACAGTTGCCGCAGTTGGGTCGAAGCCTTCGGCGCCGACCGCGAATCCCTGCGCGGGCTCGCGGCCGAAATGCCCGCCGAAGTAAATTGGGACCGCCTGGCCGCGGAGATGTCCGCCAATGTGCGCGTAGGTCTCGAAGCGGGAGAATGCGTGGCCCCGCGAGTGCGCAGGCCGGTCTTGGCTGCCGGATGGCGCGTGGCAGCGGCTTTCGCGGGAGTCACGGCCCTCTTAGTCAGCGCCTGGTGGCTGAACATGCCGCAAGCGGAGAGCGTCGCCCTGGGCCACGTGGTCGAGAAGATCGCGCAGGCCCGGCCGTGGCACGGCGGGATTGGCGCGCTCGAAGACTCGGGGCCGATGGTCCAGGTTTCCGCAGCTGGAATTCAATTGCAGCAGAACGGCGGCACGCTCGGCATGTCGCAAGGGCAGCAACGCCCGGTCAGCGTGACCCTCAGCGTGCAAGGCTCGGCACGAGCCCGCTATATCGATGCCGACACCGGTCAAGTGACCATCACAGGCGTGTATGCGCAATAAAGTCTTTCTGCTTTTCGGCAGCAGCGTCCTGGCCTTCGCCCAGTTCGGCCAGCAGCAGAATCTGGCCCACAAAATCGACTTCCCGCACGACGCCCCGGTTTCGCTCGCCGGCGACGAATGGGGCGGCTCGGCTGCCACAGTGCGCGGCGGCGCCTATGCCATTGACGTGCGCGTGGCCCTCTCCCTGCGCAACGCCAGCCAGCGCCGCATCCGCGGCATCACATTAACCGTTCTCGCCCAGGAAGCCACCCCGGGAGGCAAAGGCTCCATCTCGGTGCCCAGTCTCGACGTCGCCCCCGGCGAAATATTTTCGGTGCGCGGCGACTTACACCTGCTGCGCCCCATCGGCACCGGTGCGAGCCCCATGGTCGAAGTCAGCCTCGACGGCGTCCTCTTCGACGACCTCAACTTTTACGGCCCCGACAAACTCCATTCGCGCCGAACGATGATGGTGTGGGAACTCGAAGCCCGCCGCGACCGCCAGTTCTTCAAAGCGCTACTCGATCAATCCGGCCGCGAGGGACTGCAGAAAGAAATGCTATCGAGCCTCGCTCGCGACGGCGACCGCCCGCAGTTCGGCGTGCAAATGGTCCGCGGCCGCTCGACCAATACCGACGGCGAGCGCGATATGCAATTCGCCTTCCTGCAATTCCCTGGCGCCCCGGTGGAGCCCATGGGCGGCATCGCCCACATCGCCGGCAACGAAGCGCGCGCGCCCAAGTTAGTGGTCCACAACCGTTCCCCGCGCGTGATCCGTTACCTCGAAATGGGCTGGATCGTACGCGACTCCCAAGGCCACGAATTCCTGGCGGCCTCCCTGCCGTCCGAAATGCGCCTCCCGCCCAGCAGTTCCAGCCAGATTCTGCCCGACGCGTCCTTACGTTTCGACTCCCGCACGTCAGTTGAAAGCATGACCGGTTTCGTATCCAGCGTCGAATTCAACGACGGCACCATGTGGATTCCCAATCGCACGGAATTGGACGACCCGGTCCTCCGCCGCGTGATCCCGCCGTCGCCCGAAGAACAGCGCCTGGTGCAGATCTACCGCAAGCGCGGGATCGCCGCCGTGATCGATGAATTGAAGAAATTCTAGATGAAGTTCTATCAGAAACCCACCTGCTCCACCTGCCGCAAGGCCAAGAAGTGGCTCCAGGCACAAGACGTCAAGGTGCAGGAGATCGATCTCAACCAAGGCCTCAGCGAAGCCGACCTCGACGCACTCATCGGCAAGCGCGACTATATCAAGTTCTTAAACTTTCGGAATGAACTCTACCGCGAACGCAAGATGAAGACCAATCCGCCGTCGCGCGCCGAGGCGATCCAGCTGATGTCGCAGCATCCCAACCTCATCCGCCGCCCGATTCTAGTCCAGGGTTCCAAAATCGCCCTAGGCTTCGACGAAGACCAGTTCCGCGAACTTACCGCCCGCTAACGAACCGCCTGCCCACGACGATAAGCCTCCCGTGGGAAATGGACCCCGTCCGTACCTGACCTTCCGCGTAGCCCGCCAGGACCTCGCTATCGAAGCCGGCCGTGTGCGCGGCATCCTGCCGCTCAACGCTTTGGAGCCGATGCCCGGCGTGCGCCCCGGCTTGCTCGGCATCACCAGCCTGAACGGTCAAGTCGTCGGCGTGATGGACCTGCGCAGCAAACTGCGCATGCCGTTTTCAAGCCAAGGCAGCCAGCCGAAAATCGTAATTCTGGAATTGACCACCGGCAATCTCGCGGGCTTTGTCGCGGACCGCATTTCCGACGTGGTCGTCTACCGCGATCGCGACTTGCGTTGCGGCTCCCTGCGCGGCAAAGGACGTCCGCGCAAGCTGGTCGATTTCGATCAGCTCGTCACCGAACAAGAACTGGAAGGATTGTGGGTGCTCAGCCCTTAAGCCCGTCGAAGGCTTTCTCGATTTCGAGCTTGGCTTCAGGCGTGATCGCCGTCAGCGGCAGCCGCGGCGGACCGCCATAGTAGCCGTTCAGATCCATCGCGTACTTCAACCCCGGTACGCCGTACTTCACAGTCACCAGTTGCGCCGCACGAAGAATCCGCTTCTGCCAGTCCATCGCGGCAGCGGACTCGCGCGAGCGGTGCGCTTCCCAAATGCTGACGGTAGCGAACGGCGCGACGTTGGCGAACGCCAGCACCGCTCCCGCGCACCCGATCGCCAGCGACGGCGCAAGGATCGGAGCCGAACCCGTTAAGACTTGAAACCCCGGTTTCACGTCTTGGATCATCTGGATGCACTTCTCCAGATTTCCCGAGCTTTCCTTGATCGCAAAAATATTAGGGTGCTGCGACAGCACCGCCACCGCCTCAGCCGAGATATCGACCCCGGTAACCTGCGGCCAGTTGTAAATCATCAGCGGGATCTTGGTCTGATCGGCCACCGCGCGGAAGTACAGGACCTGGGTGTCCATCTTATGCACCAGATTCTTGTAATAATGCGGCGTGCGCACCATGGCAGCCTTGTATCCGCGTTCGGCAGCCGCGTTGGTAAGCGCCACAGTCTCACGCACACTCTCCATGCCCGTCCCGCACAATAGAACTTTGTCGGAGGCAGCGTATTCCGCCACCCACTCCCACATCTGCAACTTTTCTTCGGTGGTTAGATAAACGCTCTCGCCAGTTGACCCGCAAACTACATAGCCAGTGAGCCCGGTGCGATTCCATTTCTCGACATTGTGCTGGACTTTCACCTTGTAAAGCTCACCACGATGATCGAACGGAGTAGCGATAGGAGGAAGGATGCCGTGCAGCTTAAACATGAAGGGGACCGCTGCGGGGCAGGTTCAGAAAACCCGCCCCGCGCAGGGGAAATAACTACTTTACGAAGATGATCAACAACGTGAAAATCGCCAGCGATTCGATAAACGCCAGACCGAGAACCAGCAGCGTCTGAATACCCGCGCGAGCTCCTGGATTCCGCGCCACCGCTTCCGCCGCGCCCGAAACCGCCTTGCCCTGACCGAGCCCGCACAATCCCGAAGCGATGCCCATGCCGAGCGCCGCGCCGACGAACCGCAGCTCGCCCGTTCCGACACCCGACCCGGCGGTGCCTTGAGCGAACACCGGACTGGCAGCAACTAATAGGAACAGTGCCATCAATCCCAATACTTTCAAAGTGCTCATTGTGTTTCCTTCCTACTTATGAATTCCGCCAAGGAGGTGGTTCCGGTCCGCCCTGGGGGGTCGGTGGCTCACACTTAGCGGGTGATAATGCCGAATTAAATGGTATCCGCAGCCGGCTCATCCTCATGAGCGGTAGCGCCTGCAATATAAATAGTGGCCAGCAAAAAGAACACGTAAGTCTGCACCAAAGCCACGAACACGTGCAGCCCCATGAAGATCACCGGGATCACAATCTTGGTGAGGCTCAAGAAAACGTTGGTCACCTGCTCGCCCGCAAACATGTTGCCGTAAAGACGAACCGTGAGCGAGAGCGGCCGGATAAACACGCTAGCCGTTTCGATCGGCAGCATGAACAGAATAATCGCAATGTTGGCGACGGGATGCGGAAACCGCACCGGGCCCGCGAAATGCGCAACGTACTTAATCCCCTGCGCCGCAAAACCCATGGCATTGAAGTAAATGAAGGTGACGATCGCGAGACCCGCAGGCACCCACGGCGACATGGTGGGCGATTCAAACGCCGGTACGATGCCAATCAGATTCATGCTCAGGATAAAAACGAACAGCGTACCGATGTAGGGAATGTACTTCTCACCGTGATGAATGCCGACTTCGTCAACCGTAGTCGTGAAGAACTCATGCAGCATCTCAAAAATATGCTGCAGCTTCCCCGGCTTATCAACAGACAGTTGCGATCGCAGAATCGCCACCGTAACCACCACTAGCGCCACCACCAAAATTTCCATCACAACCGAGTTGTCCCATGGACGCTCGGTGGGCCCCGACAAACCGATTAAGTGCCGCAGGGAATTCCCCGGACTGGCGAGATAGTGATTGAACA
>Ga0105245_10001813_pt1 | contig 19433 bp, 19 predicted proteins | sample KBSM54metaG_FD_81523 | JGI IMG/M metagenome (GOLD analysis project Ga0105245, IMG submission 81523) | Miscanthus rhizosphere microbial communities from Kellogg Biological Station, Michigan, USA - KBS M5-4 metaG | ecosystem: Host-associated > Plants > Roots > Rhizosphere > Soil | place...
AAGGGCGGGTACTCCGAGCAGGCCGGCACGGGCGTCGACGTCTACTCGATCCGGCAGCCGCTCGGCGTCGTGGCCGGCATCACGCCCTTCAACTTCCCGGCGATGGTGCCGCTGTGGATGTGCGCCAACGCCATCGCCACCGGCAACGCGTTCATCCTCAAGCCCAGCGAGAAGGACCCGTCGGCCTCGCTGTTCCTGGCCGAGCTCTGGAAGAAGGCCGGGCTGCCCGACGGCGTCTTCACCGTCATGCACGGCGACAAGGAGGCCGTCGACGCGATCCTCGAGCACCCCGGCATCGCGGCGGTCAGCTTCGTCGGGTCCACCCCGATCGCCCGCTACATCTACGAGACCGGCACCCGCAACGGCAAGCGCGTCCAGGCCCTCGGCGGCGCCAAGAACCACATGCTGGTGCTCCCCGACGCCGACGTCGACATGGCCGCCGATGCGGCCGTCTCGGCGGCGTACGGCGCGGCCGGCGAGCGCTGCATGGCGATCTCCGTGGCCGTCGCGGTCGGCGACGTGGCCGACCCGCTGGTCGACGCGATCGCGGCCCGGCTGCCCAAGCTCCGCATCGGCGACGGCACCGACCCCGACTCGGAGATGGGTCCGCTGATCACCCGGGAGCACCGCGACAAGGTCGCCGACTACGTCCGACAGGGCGTCGAGGCCGGCGCGACCGCGGTCGTGGACGGCCGCGAGGCCGATGTCCCCGGCGACGGCTTCTTCCTGGGCACGACGCTCCTCGACCGGGTCAGTCCGGAGATGACCGTCTACACCGACGAGATCTTCGGCCCCGTGCTCTGCGTGGTCCGGCAGGAGTCGTACGACGAGGCGATCGCCCTCATCAACGGCAACCAGTTCGCCAACGGCACCGCGATCTTCACCCGCGACGGCGGCGCGGCCCGGCGGTTCCAGTTCGACGTCGAGGTCGGGATGGTCGGCGTCAACGTCCCGATCCCGGTGCCGGTGTCGTACTACTCGTTCGGCGGCTGGAAGGCCTCGCTGTTCGGCGACACCCACATGTACGGCCCGGAGGGCATCGCCTTCTACACGCGTGGCAAGGTCGTCACGTCGCGCTGGCCCGACCCGGCCACCTCCACGATCGACCTCGGCTTCCCGACGCACCGCTGACCCGACCAGACTGAGGAGCAGGCATGACCCCGACGTACGACGGCCCACTGGCGGGCATCCCCACCGACGAGCAGACGGTCCGCTCCCTCGACCGTGCCCACGTGTTCCACTCGTGGTCGGCCCAGGCGCTCATCGACCCGCTCCCGATCGCCAGTGCGTCCGGGTCGCGCTTCACCGACTACGCCGGCACCAGCTACCTGGACTTCTCCAGCCAGCTGGTCAACGTCAACATCGGCTACCAGCACCCCAAGCTGGTCAAGGCGATCGCGGACTACGCCCAGCAGATGACGACCATCCAGCCGTCGTTCGCGAACGACGCGCGCTCGGAGGCCGCCCGGCTGATCGCGGAGGTCGCCCCGGGCGACCTGAACCGGGTGTTCTTCACCAACGGCGGCGCCGAGGCGACCGAGAACGCGATGCGGATGGCCCGCCTGCACACCGGCCGCCACAAGATCCTCGCGGCCTACCGCTCCTACCACGGGGCCACGGCCGGCTCGATCACGATGACCGGCGACCCGCGCCGCTGGCCGAACGAGCCGCTGGTCAGCGGGGTCGTGCACCACTTCGGCCCGTACCTGTACCGCTCGGCCTTCCACGCGACGACCGAGGAGGAGGAGTGCGAGCGCGCGCTGGACCACCTGCGCGACCTGATCACGTTCGAGGGCCCCGGCACGATCGCGGCGGTCATCCTCGAGACGATCGTCGGCACCAACGGCATCCTGATGCCGCCGGACGGCTACCTGGCGGGTGTCCGTGCCCTGTGCGACGAGTTCGGGATCGTGATGATCGCCGACGAGGTGATGTCGGGCTTCGCCCGGGCCGGCGAGTGGTTCGCGATCCAGCACTGGGACGTCGTCCCCGATCTGATCACCTTCGCCAAGGGCGTGAACTCCGGCTACGTGCCGATCGGCGGCGTGCTCATCAACGACGCCGTCAACGCGACGTTCCAGGAGCGGGTCTACCCCGGTGGCCTGACCTACAGCGGGCACCCATTGGCCTGCGCGAGCGCGGTCGCCTCGATCGAGATCTTCAAGGAGGAGGGCATCGTCGAGCATGCCCGCACGATGGGCACCGACGTGATCGGCCCCGAGCTGGCGACCATCGCGGCGAACCACCCGTCGGTCGGCGAGGTGCGCGGCCTGGGCATGTTCTGGGCCGTCGAGCTGGTCACGGACCGGGCCACCCACGAGCCGCTGGTGCCGTTCAACGCCGCCGGCGCGGCCGCCGCGCCGATGGCCGAGCTCGCCGCCGCGTGCAAGGAGCGCGGGATGTGGCCGTTCATCCACTTCAACCGGCTCCACGTCGTGCCACCGTGCACGACCAGCGCCGACGAGCTGCGTGAGGGGCTCGGGATCCTCGACGAGGCGCTCAAGGTCGCCGACCAGCACTACACCGGTAGCTGACCGAGCAGAGGAGCCCCGCCGTGTCCGACTGCTGTGACCACGACTCGGGCTCCCTGCCCACGTCGACGCCGGGTGCCTACTTCGATCTCGGCGACCACCATCGCCCGGTGACGACGACCTCCACCGAGGCGCAGAGCTGGTTCGACCGGGGCCTGGCCTGGACCTACGGGTTCCACCACGAGGAGGCGAGAGCCTGCTTCGAGCGAGCGCTCGAGGCCGACCCCGACTGCGCGATGGCGCACTGGGGCGTCGCCTACGTGGTCGGTCCCAACTACAACAACGCCTGGGACGCCTTCGACCCGCTCAGCCTCGCCCAGTCCCTGACGACCGCCCGTGCGGCGCGCGAGGCGGCCGAGCGACTGGCGCCCCGCGCCTCAGCGGTGGAGCAGGCGCTGATCGCGACATTGTCGGCCCGCTACCCGGTGACCGAGGCCACGGAGGGAGACCCGTCGTGGTGCGAGGGCCATGCGGCGGCGATGCGCACGGCGTACCGGCAGTTCCCCGACGACCTCGACGTCGCGGCCCTGTTCGCCGAGGCGCTGATGAACGTCACGCCCTGGCAGATGTGGGACCTCCCGACCGGTCTGCCGGCCGAGGGTGCCCACACCGTCGAGGCGCGCGAGGTGCTCGAGCGAGCGCTGGCCACGCCCGAGGCGCGGCGGCACCCGGGAGTGCTGCACATGTACCTGCACCTGATGGAGATGTCTCCGACGCCCGAGGCCGCCGCCGAGGCCGGTGACCTGCTCCGCGACCTGGTGCCCGACGCCGGCCACCTGCGGCACATGCCGTCCCACATCGACGTCCTCACCGGGGACTACCGGGCCGTGATCGACGCCAACCAGGCGGCCTACGAGGCCGACGAGCGGTACGTCGCGGCCGAGGGCGTGATGAACGCCTACACGCTCTACCGGTGCCACGACCTCCATTTCCTCGTGTACGGCGCGATGTTCGTCGGCGACCGCGACACCGCGCTCGATGCGGCCGACCGGCTGATGACCGCGATCCCCGAGTCGCTGCTGCGGGTCGAGTCGCCGCCGATGGCGGACCTCCTCGAGGCGTTCGTCCCGGTCCGGGTGCACGTCCTGATCCGCTTCGGGATGTGGGAGCAGCTGATCTCCGAGCCGCTGCCGGCCGACGACGAGCTCTACGCCGCCACGACGGCGTTCATCCACTACGGCCGCGGTGTCGCCTTCAGCGCGACCGGCCGGGTCGCCGAGGCCGAGCGCGAGCGTGAGCTGTTCCGCGCCGCCGCGGCCCGGGTCCCCGAGACCCGCCTCCTGTTCAACAACACCGTCGCCGACCTGCTCGCCATCGCCGCGGAGATGCTCGACGGCGAGCTGCTCTACCGCCGCGGCGAGCACGACGCGGCGTTCGTCTCACTCCGCCGCAGCATCGAGCTCGACGACCACCTCCCGTACGACGAGCCGTGGGGCTGGATGCAGCCGACCCGGCATGCGTACGGCGCGCTGCTGCTCGAGCAGGGGCACGTCGAGGAGGCGGCCGCGGTCTACCGGGCCGATCTCGGCCTGGACGACTCGCTGCCCCGCGCCCTGCGCCACCCGCGCAACGTGTGGAGCCTGCACGGCTACCACGAGTGCCTGACCCGCCTCGGCCGCTCCGAGGAGGCCGACGCGGCCAAGGCCGACCTCGATGCCGCGCTGGCCCAGGCAACGGTTCCGATCGCCGCCTCGTGCGCCTGCCGGACGGTGGCCTGAGGGATGCGCACCCGGCGGATGCGGCTGTCCGAGGCGATGCGACGGTGGCGGGTCGCGCGCGCGGAGGCGAGGCGTGCCGGCGACAGGCGCCGGCACCAGCGGGACGCCGAGCACGAGGAGCGCATCCGGGCCGGGATCAAGGACCCCCACGGCGGCGGCATGTGACGTCACGCCTGGCGGACCCGGATACCCTCGCCGCCGTGATCGTCGTGACCCGCTTCCGGGTGCCCCAGGCCGAGCACGCCGCGTTCCGTGGCGACCTCGAACGGGCGCGCCAGACCCTCGCCGTCCAGCGGGGGTACGTCGCCGGGCGGATCGGCCGCAACGTCGACGATCCCGAGCTCTGGGTGCTGACCACCGAGTGGGAGGGTCCGGGCGCCTACCGCCGCGCGCTCTCGGCGTACGACGTGAAGCTGACGGCGGTGCCGACCCTGAGCCGCGCGCTCGACGAGCCGAGCGCCTACGAACGGGTCGAGCCGGGGGAGGCCCTCAATGACCCGAGGTCACGCTCGTTAGGCTGAACCCTTCCGATCAGACCGACAGCCAGCCGGCCGACCCCAGGAGCATCTCCGTGGCCAAGCCACCCACCAGCAAGCTCGACACCGTCGTCTCCCTCTGCAAGCGCCGCGGTTTCGTCTACCCGTCCGGCGAGATCTACGGCGGCACGCGCTCCGCCTGGGACTACGGCCCGCTGGGCGTGGAGCTGAAGGAGAACGTCAAGAAGCAGTGGTGGCGGTCGATGGTCACCGAGCGCGACGACGTGGTCGGTCTCGACTCGGCGATCATCCTGCCCACCAGGACCTGGGAGGCCAGCGGCCACCTCGCGACGTTCACCGACCCGCTGGTCGAGTGCCAGTCCTGCCACCGGCGCTTCCGCGAGGACCACCTCCAGGAGGAGTACGCCGGGCGTCACGACGTCGCGGACCCCGACACGGTCGACATCAACGAGTCGGTGCCGTGCCCGAACTGCGGCAACCGCCACACCTGGACCGAGCCCCGGCAGTTCAACATGATGCTCAAGACCTACCTCGGCGTGATCGAGGACGAGTCCGGGCTGCACTACCTGCGCCCCGAGACCGCCCAGGGCATCTTCCTCAACTTCACCAACATCGTGACCAGTGCGCGGATGAAGCCGCCGTTCGGCATCGCCCAGATGGGCAAGAGCTTCCGCAACGAGATCACCCCCGGCAACTTCATCTTCCGGACCCGCGAGTTCGAGCAGATGGAGATGGAGTACTTCGTCAAGCCCGGCGAGGACGAGGAGTGGCACCAGTACTGGATCGACGAGCGCACCCGTTGGTTCACCGACCTCGGGATCAGCTCGGACAACCTGCGCCAGTACGAGCACCCCCAGGAGAAGCTCAGTCACTACGCGAAGCGGACCGTCGACCTGGAGTACCGCTTCGGCTTCTCCGGCCGCGAGTTCGAGGAGCTCGAGGGCATCGCCAGCCGCACCGACTACGACCTCACCCAGCACTCCGAGTTCTCGGGGCAGGACCTGTCGTACTTCGACCAGGCCAGCGGCGAGCGGTACGTCCCCTACGTGGTCGAGCCGGCACTCGGCCCCAACCGCGCGATGATGGCGTTCCTCCTCGACGCCTACACCGAGGACGAGGCGCCCAACACCAAGGGCGGCCTCGACAAGCGCGTGGTCCTGCGGCTCGACCCGAGGCTCGCGCCGGTCAAGGTGGCGGTGCTCCCGCTCAGCCGCAACGCGGACCTGTCCCCGAAGGCCCGCGACCTCGCCGCCCAGCTGCGCCACGCCGGCTGGAACGTCGACTTCGACGACTCCGGTGCCATCGGGCGCCGCTACCGGCGACAGGACGAGATCGGCACGCCGTACTGCGTGACCGTCGACTTCGACACCCTCGACGACCATGCCGTCACGGTCCGGGAGCGCGACTCGATGAAGCAGGAGCGGATCGCGCTCGACCAGGCGCGTGCGTACTTCGCGGAGCGCCTGCTGGGGTGCTGACCGGCGTGCACAATGGCCGCGTGACCCGACGTACGGCGCTGCCCGCCCTCGCGGCGATCGCGGCGCTGGCGCTGGCCGGCTGTGGCAGCGGGTCGGGGTCGTCGGCTGCCGGCGGCGGCGCGACCGACTCCGGGTCGCCGGCCGGGTCCTCCGGCCCGGCATCGGGATCCAGCTCGTCGCCCGTGGTCGTGGAGGGCGTGAAGCTCACCGCCCAGGGCTCGCAGCTGAGGCTCGGCCACACGGCACGGGTGTCCTGGAAGCCCGATCAGCACACCGTCGGAGTCATCGCGGTGCGGGTGACCAGGCTCCAGAGGATGCCGATCAGCGCGTTCGCCGACTGGCGGCTCAGGCCCGCGACCCAGAGGTCCACGCCGTACTTCGTGCACGCCACGGTGCGGAACCTCGGCAGGAGCAACCTGTCGGGCAAGCCGGTCCCCCTCTACCTGCTCGACCAGCGCAACACCCTGCTGCAGCAGTCGACGTTCCAGGCGGAGTACCCGCCGTGCCCCAGCCGGCCGTTCCCCCCGAAGTTCACCCATCGCAAGAAGACGTCGGTCTGTCTGGTCTACTTCGCACCCGACCACGGGAGGCTGGTCGCGATCAGCTTCCGCCCGTCGCAGGACTTCGACGCGATCACCTGGGCGGGCCCGGTCGCGAAGCCGTCGAAGGGCAGGCAGGGGCAGTGAGCGCCTGATCCGGAGTTTGGCCGCACGGCGCGACGGGCCGGACAATCGAGCCATGCCCCTGACCCTCGGCCCGCTGACCGTGCCCGTGCCGGTCGTGCTCGCACCGATGGCGGGCATCACGAACGCGGCGTACCGCCGCCTGTGTGCCGAGCAGGGAGCCGGCCTCTACGTCTGCGAGATGATCACGTCGCGCGGGCTCGTCGAGCGTGACACCACGACCCTGAAGATGCTGGTCTTCGACGAGCTCGAGACGACCCGCTCGGTCCAGCTGTACGGCACCGACCCGTCGTACGTCGGGAAGGCCACCGAGATCCTCTGCGCCGAGTACGGCGTGCACCACGTCGACCTCAACTTCGGCTGTCCGGTGCCCAAGGTGACGCGCAAGGGCGGTGGGGGAGCGCTGCCGTGGAAGCGCGGCCTCCTCGGCGAGATCCTGCGCTCGGCCGTCGCCGCCGCCGAGCCGTACGGCGTGCCGGTGACCATGAAGACCCGCAAGGGCCTCGACGAGGACCACCTGACCTACCTCGACGCCGGTCGGATCGCCCAGGAGTCCGGGATCGTCGCGATCGCGCTGCACGGCCGCACCGTCGCGCAGTCCTACAGCGGCGTCGCCGACTGGGACGCGATCGCCAGGCTGGTCGACCACGTCGACATCCCGGTGCTCGGCAACGGCGACATCTGGGAGGCCGGCGACGCGCTGCGGATGGTCGACCGGACCGGGGCCGCCGGGGTCGTCGTCGGCCGCGGGTGCCTCGGACGGCCGTGGCTGTTCCGCGACCTGGCGGCCGCGTTCTCCTCACCGCCGGTCGACGGCGGCGTGCCGTCCCCGTCGCGAGCCGAGGCGACCCCCGAGCTCCCGGCCCTCGGCGAGGTGCGCGCGATGATGCGTCGTCACGCCGAGCTGCTCAGCGAGCACATGGGGGAGGAGCGGGGCTGCAAGGAGTTCCGCAAGCACGTGTCCTGGTACCTCAAGGGCTTCCGAGCGGGTGGCCGGCTGAGGCACTCGCTGGCCCTGGTCGACTCGCTCGCGGCGCTCGACGTACTGCTCGACGAGCTCGACCCGGACGAGCCGTTCCCGGTCGCCGAGCTCGGGACGCCGCGCGGTCGCCAGGGCACGCCGCGCGAGCGCGTCGTCGTACCCGAGGGCTGGTTCGACGACACCGACGGCAGCTCCCTGCGCCTCACCGAGGACGCGACCGAGACCACGGGCGGGTGACGGACGACACGCCCGGCCGCGGACCCCGGATTTCGGAGGCCCCCGCTCCTGTGCTTGACTGCCGTGTCGTGTCCGAATCGTGACCACGGGGGGTCATGGCGGGCCGCAATCCCCCGAACTCAACTGCAAAGGAATCAGCGCTGTGGCACATCCTCGCCACAAGCGGGAAACCAATGCCCGCCGGTTCGTCTCCCAGACCGGGGTCCGAACCGCCAAGCTCGCCATCGGCGCGGCAGCCGTGGCGACCGTCCCCGCCGTCGCCCTCGGAGTCGTCCAGGCCACCCCGGCCGCGTCGATCGGTCTCCAGGCCCATCAGCAGCCGCTGCAGCTCGACCCGCAGCGTTACGACGGCGCCCCCGTCTCGCGGTCCTTCAACCGCACCGCAGCCCGCAACTTCCAGGAGGGTGTCGCCGCCCAGGTCGCGACCGCCCGGGCGGTCAAGCGGGCCCACCTCAAGAAGTGGACGACGGTCGACCTCAACCTGTGGTCGAGCTCCTCCCAGGCGGCCGAGCAGGTCGGGCTGCTGCCGGCCGGCAAGCACGTGCTCGTGACCGGTCGCGTGGCCGACGGACGCGTCGAGCTGGTCGTCGACGGCCGGTCGCGCTGGGTCACCGCCGGGTACCTGGCCGACAGCAGGCCCGACGCCGCGACGGCCGGTGCGGCCGGTGCGGCCGGTGCGGCTGGGGGCCTGTCGATGGCCCCGTGCCCCGACGGCTCGGTCGAGTACCGGCTCACGCCGGCGGCGGTGTACCTCTACCGCTCGGTGTGCCACGCCTTCCCTCAGATCACGTCGTACGGCGGCTGGGACGCCCACGGCGAGCACGCCTCCGGCAAGGCGCTCGACATCATGACCAGCGACGTGACCCTGGGCAACCAGATCGCGGCCTTCCTGCAGGCCCACGCGGCGGAGCTGCACATCTACGACATCCTCTGGCGCCAGCACATCTGGACGCCGGAGCGGGCCTCCGAGGGATGGCGGCTCTTCGCGGACCGTGGCTCGGCGACCGCCAACCACTACGACCACGTCCACGTGTCGGTGTACTGACCGGTGCTGAGGGCCGGAGCGAACGGCTTGCGCGCACGGGGCCGTCACGCCCTAGTCTCGGCTCGATGCCTGGGGATGCGACGCAGTACGACGAGGCCGCGCGGCAGCGCTGGGTCGACGAGCCGCCCAAGCGCGTCCCCGCGCCGGAGCGCACGCCGTTCGAGCGCGACCGGGCGCGCGTGGTGCATGCCGCGGCGAGCCGCCGGCTGGCGGCCAAGACCCAGGTGGTCGGACCGCAGACCGACGACTTCGTCCGCAACCGGCTGACCCACAGCCTCGAGGTCGCCCAGATCGCCCGCGACCTGGCCCGCGCCCTCGGCTGCGAGCCCGACCTGGTCGAGACCGCGGCCCTGGCGCACGACCTCGGCCATCCACCGTTCGGCCACAACGGCGAGCGGGTGCTGGCCGAGGCGGCGGACACGTGCGGCGGCTTCGAGGGCAACGCCCAGACGCTGCGGCTGCTCACCCGGCTGGAGGCGAAGACGTTCGGTCCGGACGGGCGATCCGCCGGGCTCAACCTGACGCGGGCCACGCTCGACGCCTGCACCAAGTACCCGTGGCCGCTCGCCGACGCCTCCGTCCCGACGGGCGTGCACGCCGACGGCTCGCCGCGGGTGGTGCGCAAGTTCGGCGTGTACGACGACGACCGGCCGGTGTTCGACTGGCTCCGCGCGGGCGCTCCTGGGCGCCGGCAGTGCTTCGAGGCCCAGGTGATGGACCTGGCCGACGACATCGCCTACTCCGTCCACGACGTGGAGGACGGCGTCGTCGCCGGCCGGATCGAGCTGACCCGGCTCGACGCCGAGGCGGTCGGCGTCGCGGTGCGTGACTGGTACCTGCCCGACACCGACCAGGCCGCCCTCGACCAGGGACTCGCCCGGCTGCGCACGATCGGCTCGTGGCCGACCACGCCGTACGACGGGAGCCGGCGGGCGCTCGCCGCGCTGAAGAACCTCACCAGCGACGTGATCGGTCGCTTCGCCGCCGACGCTCGGGCGGCGACCTTCTCGGCGTACCCCGGCTCGCTGGGGCGGTACGCCGCGGAGCTCGTCGTCCCCGAGGACTCGCGGGTCGAGATGGCGATCCTGAAGGGGGTCGCCGCGCACTACGTGATGCAGGCCGACGACCGGGTCCGGGCGATGGCGGGGCAGCGCGAGCTGCTCGCCGAGCTGGTCGAGGTGCTCGCGAAGACCGCCCCGGACCACCTCGACCGGGCCTACGCCGGCGACTGGGCCGAGGCCACCGACGATCCCGCGCGGATGCGGGCGGTGATCGACCAGGTCGCAGCCCTCACCGACGCCAGCGCGGTCTCCTGGCACGCCCGCCTGGTCGGGCCGTCCGCCTGAGGCCGGGCTGGAGCACGGCCTCGGGCGGACGACCCGGACGAGCTACGGCAGGTCCCCCTGCGGGCCGGCCATGTGGTGGGGTTCCGGCTCGTGGGCGCCGGTGACCTTGGCCGCCGCGGCACTGGCCGCGCTGGTCACCTTGTCGGCCACCACCGGAGCCTGCTCCTTCGCCGCGTCGACGGCCTGGTGCGCCTTCTCCTGCACGCGCGGGTCGTTCTTGACCTTGTTCACCGCGCCCGTGATCTGGTCGTAGCGCTCGCGGCCCGCGCGGGCCCCGAGCACGTAGCCGACCCCGGCCGCAGCCAGCAGCAGCAGCTTGTTCATCGTCGTGCCTCCTCGTAGTCGCGTCTCGCGGTCGTCGTGCTCCCATCATCCGCTCCCCCCGCATCCCCGGAGGGCACGTGTCCCGCGCCGTACCGCTCGTGGGCCTGCTCGCGCAGCGCCTGCATCCGCACCGCCCGGCCGCGCTCGAGGTCCCGACGCCGCTTGCGGTGCGCCTTGTGGATCGTGCGGGTGTCGCGCGGCGGGAGCTGGAGCGTCTGCTCCGCCGGCAGCCCGGCGCGCAGCTCCCGGCGCCGCTCGAGCTCGGAGTCGAGCTCGGCGCCGAACAGCAGGGCGAGGTGTGAGATCCACAGGAACAGCAGCGTCACGACCACGCCGGCCAGCGATCCGTAGGTCCGGTCGTACGACGCGACGTGCGCGACGTAGAACGCGAAACCCACCGACGCCGCGACCCAGACCACCAGCGCGGTCACCGCGCCCGGGGACAGCAGCCGGAACCTCTCGGGCCGCACGTTGGGGGTGGCCCAGTACAGGAACGCCACCAGGACGACGGCCAGCAGGGCCATGGCCGGCCATTTCGCGATCCGCCACACAAGCAGCGCCTGCGACCCGACCCCGAGCTGGTCACCGAGCGAGGTGGCCAGCGACCCGGACACCACGACCATCACCAGGATCGTCGCCACCAGCAGGATCGAGACCAGGGTGACCAGGAACATCCAGGGCCGGAGCTTCCAGAACGGCCGGCCCTCGTCGCACTCGTAGATGCGGTTCATGGCCCGTCCGAACGCGCCGACCCACGCGGACGCCGACCACAGCGCGCCCAGGACGCCGACGACGAGCCCGATGCCGGCCCCGGGGGAGGTGGCCACGCCCTCGAGCGCCGTCCGCACGCTGTCGAGCGTGTCGGCCGAGACCAGGGGGCGCAGGACGTCGATCACGGTGTTCACCGAGCTGTTCGCCTGGCCGACCACGCCGAGCAGGGACACCAGCGCGATCGCGGCGGGGAAGATCGAGAGGATCGCGTAGTAGGTGAGGGCGGCGGCCAGGTCCGTGCACTGGTCGACCCCGAACTCCCGGACCGCCATCCGTACGGCGTACCGCCGGGTGTTGCGCGGGGCAGCGCGACGTCTCTCGCTCGTCACGGTCCGGTCCGAGGTCGACGTAGCCATGTGATGACTCGTACCCCACCCGCGGGGTGGTAACCCTCCGAGCCCGTCGGGCCTCCGCCGTAGACTCCCGGCGTGGCCGGACGGATTCGCGAGGAGGACATCGCGGAGGTGCGTGAGAAGGCCAGGATCGACGAGGTCATCTCCGAGTACGTCACGCTCCGGCCGGCGGGCGGGGGCTCGCTCAAGGGCCTGTGCCCCTTCCACGACGAGAAGTCCCCGTCGTTCAACGTCCGGCCCGATCGCGGATGGCACTGCTTCGGCTGCGGTGAGGGGGGCGACGTCTTCGCCTTCCTGATGAAGATCGACGGCCTCGGCTTCAGCGAGGCGGTCGAGCGGCTGGCCGACAAGGTCGGCGTCACCCTGCGCCGGGAGGAGGGGGATGCCCGGCAGGACCGTCCGCGCGGGCCCCAGCGCGGGCGGCTCGTCGAGGCGCACAAGGTCGCCCAGGAGTTCTACGCCGACGCACTCGCTACGCCGGACGCACTGGCGGCGCGCCAGTTCCTGGGGGAGCGGGGCTTCGACCAGGACGCCGCGGCGCAGTTCGGCATCGGCTTCGCCCCGCGCGACGGCGAGTCGCTGCTGCGTCATCTGCGGCAGCGCCGGTTCTCCGACGAGGAGACCGTCGCGGCCGGGCTCGTCGCGATCGGCCGGTCGGCGTACGACCGCTTCCGCGGGCGGCTGCTGTGGCCGATCCGCGACTCGAGCGGTGACACGATCGGCTTCGGTGCCCGGCGCATCTTCGACGACGACCGGATCGAGGCGAAGTACCTCAACACCCCGGAGACCCCGATCTACAAGAAGAGCCAGGTGCTCTACGGCATCGACCTGGCCCGTCGCGAGATGGCGCGCACCTCCAAGGCGGTCGTGGTCGAGGGGTACACCGACGTGATGGCCTGCCACCTCTCCGGGGTCGGCACCGCGGTCGCGACGTGCGGTACGGCGTTCGGAGACGACCACGCGCGGATCCTGCGGCGCTTCCTCAACGACCACGCGGAGTTCCCCGGCGAGGTGATCTTCACCTTCGACGGAGACGCTGCTGGGCAGAAGGCCGCGCTGCGGGCCTTCGGCGGTGACCAGAACTTCGTCAGCCAGACGTACGTCGCGATCGAGCCGACCGGGCTCGACCCCTGCGACCTGCGGCTACAGCACGGTGACGCGGCGGTTCGCGAGCTGGTCGCCAGGCGGCAGCCGCTGTACCGGTTCGTGCTGGCCAATGTGGTGCGGAAGTACGACCTCGACCGGGCCGAGGGCCGGGTCGGCGCCGTACGAGAGGCGGCCGCACTCGTGCACAGCAGCCGCGACACGGCGGTGGTGGCCAGCTCGTTCGCCCGCGAGATCGCGTCGCTGACCGGGATGGACCCGGCCGACGTCCAGGTCGAGGTCCGCAGGGCCGCCGGGCGTCGACCGAGCACAGGTGGAGGCTCCGACGCGCGTCGCGAGGCGGCGGCCCCGGCCTCGCCGCACGATGGGCGGCCTCCGGCGGCTCAGCTGCCCGACCTGCGTGACCCGCGGTTCGTCCTCGAGCGCGAGACGCTCAAGCTCGTCGTCCAGGAGCCGGCGGCGGTGGCGCGGGCCGCCCACGACCTCGGGGCCAACGACTTCACCCACCCGACCTACCGTGCCGTCTGGGAGCTCGTGGAGCAGAACGGCGGGCCCGCGGCGGCCGATGCCGACTGGGCGGGGCGCCTGCGTGACCGCGCCGCGGACCAGACCGTGGCCGCGGCGCTGTCGGCGCTGGCGGTCGAGCCGGTGCCCTCCCGGAAGGGCGCGGACGACGCCTTCGTGGCCAACACCGTCTACCGCCTCCAGGAGCTCACCGCCCAGCGGCGGATCGCCGAGGTGAAGTCGCGACTCCAGCGCACCAACCCGGTCGATCAGACCGCCGAGTACAACCGGATGTTCGGCGAGCTGACCGCGCTCGAGCAGCACCGCCGTCAGCTGCGCGACCTGGCGCTGGGTGCCTCGTGAGGTCGCGATGAAGGTGGGACGACGCAACCGCCCGCCCGTGGAGGTGGCCGCCGGCGAGCGGTTGCTGGCCTGGGCCCCGACCGCCGACGGAGCCTGGGTGGCCGGCACACGCGACGCGCTGTACCTCCCGTCCGCGCGACTCCCGTGGGAGCAGGTGCAGGCCGCCGACTGGGACCACGACGGGGGCCGGCTCCGCGTCAGTGAGGTGGGCACCTGGGGCGAGCCGCGTCCCGTGCACGTGCTGCTGATCCCGGACGAGGCCGCGCGCGACGCCGACCGGCTGCTCCAGCTGGTGCGCGAGCGGGTCACCGCCAGTGTCCTGCTCTCCCGTCATGTCCCCGTGACCGGGCGCCGCGGCGTACGCGTGGTGGCCCGGCGGGCACCGTCCGGGCACTCCGACGTGGAGTGGGTCTACGAGTACGACGAGGGCGTCGACCCCGACGACCCGTTCGTCCGAGCCGCCGCCGAGACGGCTCTGGCGGCGGCGAAGTCAGACGTCGGGATGGCCTGACGCACCCGCTGAGCGGCCCTGCTCCCGATTCGCAGCCGCCGGACGCGCCTTGCTAACCTGTGCGGGCTCAACGATCCCCTGTAGCTCAACTGGCAGAGCATTCGGCTGTTAACCGAAGGGTTGTTGGTTCGAGTCCAACCGGGGGAGCGACCAGTCGCCCCACCTTCGCGTGGCCCCTCACGGCGGGCCGGGCGCCCTCCTGAAGCCGCTCACCAGGAACGCATGGTCGGAGGCGTTCCGGGTGGTGCCCGGGCCGATCACCTCGACGCGGCCACGGCGGTGGACGCCCTTCGACCACGCCAGGTAGATCACCCGGGTGTTGGTCGACCGCATCCCCAACCGGGCGAACGTCTGCTGCGGAGAGTGCTTCCACTCGATCTGCGGGTCCTGGACCGGGAGGTAGTTGAAGTCGCCCATGATCCACAGCGCGGTGACCGTGGTGTCCGCCAGGATCGCGGCGGCCCGGTCCTCGATGGTCTGCATCGCGACCGCGGTCACCTTGGCACGCTCGTTGTGCAGCAGCTCCAGGGTCTTGTGGCTCTGGATCACCGCGTTGGTATGGGTGTGCATGACGACATAGGTCCGGTCCCGGTGGCGGAAGCGGACGATGGCCAGGTACCGGTCGTTGCCGGTGCCCTTCGTCCCGACGTCCGGGGAGATCTGGATCACTTGGGACCGGATCACCGACGTGGACGGTCCGGTGCGGATCGCGACCGGGATCTCCTGCGAGTGGACCCCGGCGGCGGCGTCCGACACGACCGTGTACGACGACCCGAGCGTGTCGATGATCTTCGGCACGAAGGAGTGCGGGCCGAGATCCATCTCGGTGAACCCGACGACCAGCGGCAGCCGCTCCTTGATCGTGGCCAGGTTGACGTCCAGCCCCACTCCGACCTTCTGCGGCGCGACCATGATCTTCATCTCGAGGCGACCTCCCCGCGTCCCTGTCGTCCGATGCTGGCAGGCCGCAGGTCCGCGGCACATCGCCCGCGAGGCCGATTCCCCGGTCGAGATCCGTCGCAGGGCTGACGCACCCGGCACGGGTGCGGACCTAGCCTGGATGTCCCGGAACGCAGGTGGCTCGGGCCGATCAAGAGGGTGAGACATGTCCGAGCAGCACAGTCCGGCGTACGACGCCTACCTCGACGACCCGTTCGACGACACGACCGGGTTCGGCTACGGCCTGGACGCCGGTGCGGACACCGCGGTCGGCGACGAGTCCGACGCAGAACCCGGCACAGAGCCCGACACAGAGCCCGATCCCGAGACGGAGGAGTGAGCCATGAGCCACCCGATCCCGGGCTTCACGATCACCACCCCGTTCGGCAGACGCGGCGAGCACTGGAGCTGCAGCAAGGACGCCCACGGAAACGGGATCCACACCGGAGACGACTACTCCACGCGCGGCAAGATCGGCTTCGACGTCCTGGCCACGACCAAGGGCCGCGTGGTCTTCGTCGTCAACGGGATCGACGCCGGATGGGGTCAGGCCTACGGGAACCACGTCGTGATCCAGTCCGGCGGCGTCCGGCACGGGTACTGCCACCTCAGCAAGACCCTGGTCAAGCCCGGCCAGCAGGTCGAGGCCGGACAGCGCGTCGGTCTGTCCGGGAACACCGGGAACGTCGCGGGGTTGACCGGCCCGTTCTTCGGCGCCCATCTGCACTACGAGGAGCGCACCTCACCGTTCAGGTTCTGCAACGTGGCCCGCAAGCCCGAGCTCTCACGCGGTCCGGGTCCCGGATTCACCATCCCGGTCGGTGAGGTGTTCCTCTCCAGGCTCCAGGTGGGCGTGAAGGACTCCGACTCCGTACGCCGGCTCCAGGACGTGCTCAACGGCATCCATGTCACCGGTCACCGGATCCGCGTGTCGGGCGACTACACGGGGCCGACCAAGCGCGAGGTGCGGGAGTGGCAGATGAAGGTCGTCGGCATGGACTCCGACTCACCGTTCGCCACCGGCAGCATCCCCGGTGTGCGCCAGGCGCTGCGGCTGTTCGCGCGTACCGGCAACAGCGTCATCGACGACCTGGACCATCCCGTCGACTAGGGAGACGTGCGCTCAGTCACGCACCCGCGTCAGCGTCACATGCGTGACGAGGGACGTGGACCGGCTGGAGGCGACCTCGAAGGACAACCCCCTCAGGTCGGTGAAGATCGCCTCACCCGCGCCCAGCACGATGGGTGCGACGTGGAGCCTCAGCTCGTCGATGTGGCCCAGGCGCAGGAACTGGTTGATGGTCGACGCCCCTCCGGCGACCGAGATCCTCCGCTCACCGGCGGCATCGGTCGCGAGCCGCAGAGCCTCCTCCGGTCCCCGGGTCACGAAGTGGAACGTCGTGCCCCCCTGCATCTCGACCGGCTCGCGCTCGTGGTGGGTGAGCACGAAGACCGGGCCGTGGTACGGCGGTTCGTCGCCCCACCAGCCCTTCCAATCCAGGTCCCACTCGCCGCGGCCGGGGCTGAACATGTTCCGGCCCATGATGTAGGCGCCGGCCTCGGTGATCGCCGCCCGCTCGGCAACGTGCTCCTCGGGCTCCTCGAACATCCACCGGTGCAGATCCTCCCCGCCGACGCCGAGCGGGTTCTGGAGGCTCTGGTCGGGCCCGGCGATGAAGCCGTCCAGGGAGATCCCCGGGTCCGAGGTGAGATAGGCCATCAGTCACCCCAGCCCAACGGGTAGACCTCGAACGCGGTCGCGAACGCGACGCCCATCCGCTGCCCCGTCTGCCGGCCGAAGCCCTCGAGGAACTCCCGCGGATCCCAGTTCTCCCAGCCCAGCCCCTCGATGTACGCCGCATGGGCGGCCAGCGACTCCACGCCCTTGTCGAAGGTGTCGGTCGTGTCGACCCCGTGAACGGCGTCGGGGGAGCCGCCGACCCAGACCGCCTTCACCCCACCCCAGGGCTCGAGCCCGTCGACCAGCTGCTCGGGGAACACCCATCGGTTGCCCGCGTCGCGCACCGCGTCCAGCACGGCCCGTCCGGTCGCGATGTGGTCGGCCTGGTTGAGCATCCGACCCCCGAAGGTCTCGTGGAAGTTGCCGGTGATCACGATCTCTGGTCGGTGCTTGCGGACGACCGCCGCGATCTCGCGCCGGAGCGGTACGCCGTACTCGAGGATGCCGTCGGGCTGGTGGAGGAACTCCACGACGTCGACGCCGACGATCCGGGCCGACTCGATCTCCTCGGCCTCACGCACGCGGCGGCACTCGCCCGGCTCCATCGAGTCGATCCCGGCCTCGCCGGAGGTCACCATGCAGTAGACGACCTCCTTGCCCTGGGCGGTCCAGCGGGCGACGGCGGCGGCGGAGCCGAACTCCATGTCGTCGGGGTGCGCGACGACGGCGAGCGCCCGGGTCCAGTCCTCGGGCAGCGGCTCGAGCGGTGGTGGCTTGTCCATGGCCCCGAGCATGCCGCCAAATGGCTTGGCCCGACAGGTCGGGGTCCGGTTGGGTGGTCGCCATGGCGGAGATCGCTGAGCTCGACGGCGACCAGGCGGCCCTGCGCGAGTTCTTCGAGGTGGAGCAGGCGGCGCACGCTGCCGACCGGTCCTACGCCGTGCTGCGGACCTGGCCGCAGCTGCAACACATGCGGCGGCAGACGTCGCCGTACTTCCGTCGTACCTTCCTCGTGGCGCGTGAGCTCGGCCGGATGGTCGGCACCGCCGATCTCGGGCTGAGCCTGCAGGACAACCTCCACCTCGCCGAGGTCGAGGTGCGGGTCCTCCCCGACGCGCGACGTCGGGGCATCGGCCGCGCCCTGCACGACGAGGTGCTCCGACGCGGCCGGGCCGAGGGCCGCACGACGTACCTGGGTGAGGCCTGCCGCCCGTACGACGCGGAGGGCTCGCCGGCGACGTCGTTCGCCCGCGCGCTCGGGTACGACGCCGCGCGCAGGGAGGACCACCAGGTGCTCGACCTTCCGCACGACGCCGGGCCGCCTCCGGCGTCGTCCGCGGGCTACGACGTCGTCACCTGGACCAACACCGCGCCGGCGGAGCTGCTCGACGAGTACGCGACGATGCGCACCCAGATGCTGCGCGACATGCCCAGCGGCGACGTCGACTGGGAACCGGTGGTCATCGACCCCGATCGGATCCGTGAGGAGGAGACCCGCAACGGCGTCGCCTACGACCACATCGTCGCGGTCGCGCGACGCACGACCGACGGCGAGCTCGCCGGCTACTCCAAGGTCTTCCTGCCGCACGGGCAGGAGCTCGTCGTGCAGGACGACACGATGGTGATGGGCTCCCACCGCGGACGCGGCCTCGGGTTGCTGCTCAAGGGTGCGGTGTTGCGCGTCCTCTCCGCCGAGCATCCCGAGCGCCGGGTCGTGCACACCTGGAACGCCGTCGACAACGCTCCGATGCAGCGGATCAACGCCGCGCTCGGCTTCCGGCCGGTCGAGCTGGCCCTGGAGATGCAGCTCAAGGTCACCGATGGCTGACCCGGCGAGTGCCGTGTGGTACGCCGACCTGCCGGAGCGCGACACGTCCCTGTCGGAGCGTTGGGGCACCGACGCCTTCCGCGACGAGCTGTGCGACTGGTGCACGTCGGTCGTGGGACCGGTGACCGCGATGACCCAGCAGAAGCTGCGCGGCTGGGCCACGGTGTGGCGCGTCGAGACGCCGGACGGCGTGTGGTTCGCCAAGCAGAACTGCCCGGGCCAGCAGACCGAGATCCCGCTGATGGCAGCCCTGGCCCGGCTCGTCCCCGAGCGCGTCGTTCCGGTGCGCGCGGCCGCGGACGGCTTCCTGCTCACGCCGGACCAGGGCGAGGTCTTCTCCGAGACGGCGGGCGGCGACCTCGAGAACTGGGTCCGCCTGGCGCGCGAGGCCGCCCTCCTCCAGCGGGCGCTGGTGCCGCACCATGGCGAGCTGGTCACGCTGGGAATGACCCAGCTCCGGCCCGAGGAGTCGGTCGACTACCTGGCCGCGCGCGTCGAGCAGTACGCCCGGCTGGCCGGCGACGACCCCCGCGCGCTG
>Ga0105245_10001814_pt1 | contig 19422 bp, 18 predicted proteins | sample KBSM54metaG_FD_81523 | JGI IMG/M metagenome (GOLD analysis project Ga0105245, IMG submission 81523) | Miscanthus rhizosphere microbial communities from Kellogg Biological Station, Michigan, USA - KBS M5-4 metaG | ecosystem: Host-associated > Plants > Roots > Rhizosphere > Soil | place...
CCCCAGCACCACGATGTCGCCCTCCAGCCGGGCGACGTCGGAGATCACCTCGGGGGTGGGGGTGGTAAGCGCTTCCTCGAGTGCAGCGATGTCTGCTGCGATGTCGGCCATCGTCGGGCCCTCCTCGTTGAGTTCGTTGTCGACAACCCTCGCATTGTGGAAGCGCTTGTAGCTATGGCTCGGTGTCCCCGTATCGGACGGTACGATTTTGTGGTGGACCCACAATCGCCGTATTCGCCGGACCTCGACGCGCTCACGGCGCGGGCCGCCGCGCGGATGTGGAACGTCTACCCCGGCTACACCGAGGAGCGGTTCCCGCACGCGGAGCTGATCCCGTCCGTGCGGGGGAACCTGGTGCTCGCGGTGCGCATCGCGCACCGCGGCTCGGGACCGACGGACGAGGAGCTGCGACCCGCCCGCGAGCTGGGCGTGCGCCGGGCGAGCCAGGAGGTGCCGCTCGAGTCGATCATCCAGGGGTACCGGCAGACCGAGCGGGTGATCGTCCTGGACCTGGTGCGGCACGCGGGCGCCGCCGCGGAGCCCTACGCCGACCTGGTCATCTCCTGCTTCGACGAGCTCACCGATGCGATGATCAACTCCTACCGGGAGGCGTCCAGCGCGATCGAGGCCGAGCGGCGGCGGGTGGCGGACGAGCTGGTCGCGTCGCTGGCCGCGGGCCTGGACGTCGGGCCTGCCCGGTTCGAGCGCTGGGCCCGAACCCTGCGGATCGACACGGACGGCCGGTGGGTCGCGGTGGCCGCCCGGGAGCGGCAGGACACGGGCGGGCCGACCCTTCGGCGCAGGTTGCCGCCGCTGCTGCAGGGCCGGTTCCGCCATCTCGTGGTCGCCGACGTCGAAGGTGCGCTGATGGTCCTCGCCTGCCACGCCGCGGGGGACGACGAGGCCCGCACCGCGCTCCGCGCCGCGCTGACCACCGCGAGCACCACCGCGCCGCTGCTCTGCGGGATCGGAGAACCCACCGACTCCCTCGCCGCCACCGCGAGCTCCTGCCGACAGGCGCTCGAGGCCCTGCAGGTCGCCGCGGCGGGCCCGGACGGGCCGTTGACCGTCGTCGAGTACCGGGAAGCGCTGGTCGACATCGTGCTCGGCGGGCACGTGGTCGCGGCGGACGCACTACACGAGGCGGTCCTCGGTCCGCTGCAACGGCATCCCCACCTCGTCGAGACCCTGCAGACGCTGGTCGACGAGAACCTCTCCCAGTCGGCCACCGCGCGAGCCCTCTACGTGCACCCCAACACCGTCAGCCACCGGGTGCGACGGATCCAGGAGCTGACCGGCCGGAACCCGACGGTCTTCCCGGACGTCGTGGAGATCGCGCTCGCCCTGCGCAGGCGGCGCATGCGGGCGCACGTCGAGCCGACGGTGGAAGCCTGAACCCGGCCCTCAGAGCTCGCCTTGCTCAGGGGTGCCTGCGGGGAGCGGGGTCATGGTGGTCACCGTGGCCGGTTGGGCGACGAGCCCTTCGACGGCCTGCCGGAGGGCTTTGACGGCGTCGCCGGATGCGTGGGCGTCGAGCGCTTCGGCCGAGGTCCACTTCTCGATCATGGTGATGGTGCCGTCGGCGGCGTCGTGGATGGCGTAGAGCAGGCAGCCCTCCTCGCGGTGGACGCCGGGGATGGTGGCCCTCAGGGCGTCGATCAGCTCGGCCGTGCGGCCGGGGCTCGGGTGGAAGACGGCGGTGACGACGACGGGCACGGGTGCTCCTCGGGTGCGGCAGCGGGCGGACGGTCTGATCTTGCACCGAAGTCCGGTCGACGGCGTCAGTGGCTGAGCAGCCGCTCGGTGGAGCCCTCGGCCAACGCCCGAGCCACGTTGTCGAGCCCGCTCCTCACGAGCCCGCCGTACGCGTCGTCGCCCAGCGCGTCGATCGTGCCCCGGGCCCGCTCGAGGAACTCGTGGGCGCGGGCCGCGTCGCCGAGCCGCCGGTGGTCGTCGGCGAGGCTCAGGTACAGCGACGGCAGGAACCCCCGGACCTGCAACGACGGGTGGTACTCCTGCGCCCGCTCGTCGGTCACCCCGGCGACCGCCGCCAACGCGCGCTCGTCCCACACGAGCTCGTCCCGGAGGTCGTCCTGCAGGTCGGCCAGGAAGTGCGCGATCACGCAGCGGTGGAAGGCGTCTCCGCCGCTCTGCTCGACCTCGGTCCAGATGGCCGCCAACTCCCGCCGAGCCGCCGCGCGATCGCCCGCCTGACCCTGCACGACCGCCGTCACGCGGCCCATCACGTCGTCTTCCACCCACACCGCCCTCATCGACGCCGAGCGGCTCCGGCCAGCGCCCCGTCGACGAGCAGGAACAGGTGGTCCGCCAGTTGCCGCTCGCCCACCCTCCCACCGGGCTGGTACCAGCGGTGCAGGGAGCTCAGCATCGAGAGGATCGCGTTGGCGACGAAGCCCGCGTCGAGCCCCTGCGAGCACTCCGTCAGGTCCTCCCGGACGAGCGCCGTGAAGTCGTCGGTGCGCGATCGGGCCCACGCCCGGAACGCCCGCCGCCCCCGGTCGGACAGGTCCTTCTCCTCGGCGTAGACGATCCCGTAGAAGACCCGGTTCTGCAGGAACGCCTCGGCGTGCGCCTCGACGAACCGGCGGAGCCGCTCCCGGGGCGGGCCGTCGCTGCGCAACGCCACGTCGAGGCTCGCCGCCATGTCGTCCTGGACGGCGGCGACGATCATGTCGAGCAGCTGTTGCTTCCCGTCGACGTACTTGTAGAGCGTGGCGCGCGAGACCCCGGCGGCCTCGGCGACGTCGTCGATCGTCGCGTTGCGGAAGCCCTTCCGCTCGAACACCCCGGCCGCCGCCGCGACCAACGCGGAGGTGTCGGTCGCCCGCCCGCGCGCCATCAGTTGACCTGACGTCCGGCGCCCGACCAGTGCACGGCCCGCAGCGCCTTCTTGTCGATCTTGCCGACGGTCGTCTTCGGCAGCTCGTCGATCAGGTGGATCGTCTTCGGCGCGCAGTGCGGGCCCTTGCGCTCCCGGACGAACCCGATGAGCTCGGCGGTGTCGACCGCGCCCGCCCGCGGCACCACGTAGGCCGTGACCTCCTCGCCCCACTTCGGGTGCGGCACCCCGATCACCGCCGCCGCGACGACGGCGGGGTGGCTCGTGAGCACGTCCTCCACCTCCTTGGGGTAGACGTTGAACCCGCCCGAGATGACCATGTCCTTCAGCCGGTCGACGAGGTGGTAGTAGCCGTCCGCGTCGCGGTAGCCCATGTCGCCGGTGTGCAGCCAACCGCCGTGCAGCGCCTGCGCGGTGAGCTCGGGCTGCTTCCAGTACCCGGACATCACCGCGGGCGAGCGCGTGCAGATCTCCCCGATCCGGCCGTCGGGCACCTCCCGCCCGTCCGCGTCCAGCACCGCGCACACGAAGCCGACGGCCGGGCGCCCGCAGGAGCCGCTCAACCGCTCGAGCGCGGCCCCGTCGTGCTCGTGCTGCCGCAGCGTCATCATCACGCCCGCGGACTCGGTCTGCGCGTAGCCCTGGAGCAGCACCGGGCCCAGCCGCTCCCGGGCCTCCACCAGCCGGGTCGGCGAGATCGGCGCCGCCCCGTACGCCAGCGTCTCCAGGCTCGACAGGTCGTAGTCGGCCGTCTCGAGGTGCCGCAGCAGCTCGTAGATCATCGTGGGGACGGCGAAGGCGTAGTTCACCCGGTGCTCGGCGATCGCCGCGAGGTAGGCCGCGGGCTCGAACCCCTGCTGCAGGATCACCGTGCCGCCGCGCACCAGCGTCGGCAGCACCGCCAGCACGGCCGCGTGCGTGATCGGGGACGCCGCCAGGTAGCGCGGGTAGTGCGGCATCCCGTAGGACGCCAGCCAGGACTGCACCTCCTGCACCATCGCCCGCTGCGACAGCATCACGCCCTTCGGCACCCCGGTCGTCCCGCCCGTGTACTGGAGCCAGGCGATGTCCTCGGGCTCGACGCCGTGGCCGGTCAGCGGGGCGGGTTCGAGGCCCGCGATGAGCGCGTCGAGGTCCCGGCCGACTTCGGCGGGCCCGAAGGTGAACAGGTGCTCGACCGTGCCCGCCCGCCGGACGATCTCCGCACCCGCCGCGGCGTACGCCGGGCTCACGACCAGCACGGACGCCTCCGAGTCCACGGCGACGTGCACGTGGTCGGCGGGGGAACCGAGGGTGTGCAGCCCGCTGAACCGGGCGCCGATCAGGTACGCCGCCGCCTGGAGGAGGTAGACCTCGGGCGCGTTCGGGCTGAGCGCGATCACGCCGCCACCCCTGGTCACGCCGTGCGCGAGCAGCGCCCGGATCATCCGACCGGTCACGTCCGCCGCTTCGGCGTAGCTCATCCGCCGATCGCCGGAGACGAACGCGACGCGATCGCCGTGGCGCTGGAGGGCCTCCGCGATGACGTCGGCGTAGGTGACGTCCTGCCAGGCGTGACCGTCCACCGCTGCACCTCCTGCTCGACAGTGCGTCAAACGATACTGTACGGTTCACTCTCGTTTCAAGCCCCGCTGAATGGGAGGTCTCATGTCCGTCTTCTCCGCCGAGCGGGTCGCCGCCATGACGGCGACGCTCGACCACCTGGTCGGCACGCACCGGCCGACCCGGAACGCCCACTTCGTCGCGACCTTCGAGGCGGGTGCGGAAGCGCTCACCATCGAGGTCGGCAACGGATCCGGGCAGGTCCGCACGGGCAGGCACGGCGCGGCCGACTTCGGGCTCAGCGGCCGGGCGGAGGACTGGGAGCGGTACTTCTCGGAGCGCCCGGTCTCCCACGGGTCGCTCGTGACGATGGTGGCGGCCACGGACGTCAGCTCGGGTGTGTACCCGAGCGTCCTCGCCCCGAGCGGCGACATCGAGAAGCTGTTCGCGAACCTGCCGATCTACAACACCGTCATCGAGTCCGCGATCACGGGGGGACGGCGATGAGCTACATCGAGCCGATCATCGGCCGCTACGTCCACGTCGAGCTGGACGGGCAGGTCTACCGCACCGCCTTCGAGGAGGCGGGCGAGGGCATCCCGCTGGTCTGCATCCACACCGCGGGCGGTGACCTGCGGCTGTACCGGCACCTGCTCAACGACGCCGAGATCACCAGCCGGTTCCGCGTGATCGCGTTCGACCTGCCGCGGCACGGGCGCTCGCTCCCGCCGGACGGCACGTACGACGACCCCTACCAGATCACCCGGAAGTTCCTGCTGGACTTCATCGACGCCTTCTGCGACGCCCTCTCCCTCGACCGGCCCGCGCTGCTCGGCACGTCGATGGGCGGCTACATCATGCTCTCGGTCGCCGTCTACCGGTCCGCGCGCTACCGGGCGCTGATCGCCTGCCAGCCGCGCGCGTTCGCGGACTGGTCGAAGATGGGCTTCGCGCTCGACAACCCGAACATGAACATCCAGTCGTTCACCACGGTCATCAAGTCGCTGATCTCGCCGGAGTCCCCGGTCGACCGGAGCCGGGAGGTCGAGTGGATCTACGCGACGGCCGGGCCCGGCGTGCTGGCCGGGGACCTCGCCGGGGCGACCGACTGCGACGTCCGCGACACCATGGCGCAGATCGACCCGGAGCAGACCGGCCTGGTCGTGATCGGCGGCGACTGGGACCTGAGCTGCCTGCCCGAGCACACGAAGGAGCTCTCCGACGCGATCCCCGGGCTGCCGGTGCACCGGATGCCCGACGCGGGCCACTTCCCGCCCTCGGAGAACCCGGCGGCGTTCCGCGAGGTGCTGCTCCCGATCCTGGACCGGATCGAGAAGCAGGCGTGAACAGCGACGTCCAGTCCTTCCTCGACGGCGGGCACAGCCTGCCGTGGGCCCTCGAGGAGGAGCACCGCGAGTGGCAAGGGGTGGTCCGGGAGTTCGCGCGCGAGGTCGTCGAGCCGGGTGCGGCCCAGCGCGCCGCCGAGCACCGGTTCGACCCGGACCTGTGCCGGGAGGCGGGCAAGCTCGGCGTGTTCGGCCTCTTGGCGCCGCCCGAGCACGGCGGCGCGGGCGCCGACCTCCGCACCTTGTGCGTCACCGTGGAGGAAGCGGCCGCCGTGGACGTCTCGTTCGCGGCGACCGTGCACGTGCAGGCCGTGAGCGTCGCGCTGCTGGGGCACCTCGCCGCGGACCGGCCGGACATCCTGGCCGAAGTCATGCCGGACGCGGCGCGCGGCGCGTCGTTCGTCGCCTTCGGGCTCACCGAGTCGTCGAGCGGCTCCGACGCCGGGAGCCTGCGGACGCGCGCGGTGCGCGACGGCTCCGACTGGGTCATCTCCGGGTCGAAGGAGTTCATCAGCAACTCGGGCACGCCGTTCTCGCGCTACGTGATCCTGTTCGCGGTCACCGGCACGGCCGCGGGCCGCACCGAGATCTCGACGTTCCTGGTCCCGCTGGACGCCGAGGGCGTCACCGTCGGGCAGGACTACGACAAGCTCGGGTGGCGGTCCGCGGACACCCACCCGATCTACTTCGACGAGGTCCGGGTGCCGGGTTCCGCGCTGTTGGGCCGTCCCGGCGAGGGCTTGCGGGCCGCGCTGTCGTTCCTCACCTGGGCCCGCATCGCCGTCGCGGCGGTCGGGACCGGGGTGACGCGGGGCTGCCTGCGCCACGCGCTGGAGCTCGTCACGAACCGCGAGGCGTTCGGCAGGCCGCTCACGGAGTTCCAGAACACGAGCTTCCGGCTGGCCGATCTCGTCGCCCTCGCCGCGCAGGGTCGGGTGCTGACCTACGACGCGGCGTGGAAGCGCGATCACGGCCTGCCGATCGAGCGGGAGGCCGCGATCGCCAAGCTCGTCACGTCGGAGGCCGCGAACGAGGCCGCGGCCATCGCGACGCAGCTGGGTGGCGGGCACGGGGTCGTCGGCGGCGGGCTCGCGTCCCGCGCCCACCAGGACGCCCGGATCCTCACCATCGTCGAAGGCACCTCCGAGGTGCAGCGGCTGCTGATCGCCCGCGCGCTGGGCGTGGCGGGCTAGCGGGCCCGCGAGATCGACGCCACGGCTGTCGGGCGGCCGCGAAACGACCGCCACGTCGATCTCGGCGTGGCGATCGTCCGTGCGATTCTCACGCGAGGGCAGTGCGGCGGGTGGCGGTGTCCGCGGCGGCGACGACCTCGGTGAGCAGCGCCGTGCCGCACACCGGGCAGAGCAACTGGCGGAACTCGACCTGCTCGTCCACCACCGGCGGGTCGGCCGCGCGCACGTGCGGGCCCGCCAGCGAGACGTCCCCGGAGCGGAGCGCGGCGCGGTGCAGGTGCGGTTCGCCGGGAGCGGCGAGCAGCGCCCCGCAGTGCGCGCAGCTCAGCTCGCCGTCCCCGTCGACCAGGACGTTGTCGTCGACGCGGCTCATCGCTCTCCCTCGCTGCGCTCGCTCGGCGCTTCGCGCGGGCACTGTGTCGATGATTCGCTCGCAAGCTCGCTCATCGGGCGCTCCCCTGCGGACGTGCGGTGGCGAGCCGCTCGGAGCGCAGGCTCCGCCGCCGCTCGTCGGTCGCGGTGGTGTCGACGGCCCCGCTGCCCGGCGCGGTGACGACGCCGTAGACGTCGGCGGCGGCGCCCGCCGTCACCTTCCCCGCGCGCAGGTCCGCCTCGACGAGGGCGGGGTCGCGGTGCAGCGGGTCGCCGTACCCGCCGCCGCCCTGCCAGGCCATGTAGTACACGTCGTCCTCCCCGAGGGTGGTCTCCAGGTGCGGGGGCATCACCTGGCGCTGCCCCGCGATCTCGTCGAGCGAGGTCGCGACGTGGCCCGCGGCCAGCTGCGCGCGGACGTCCGCGCCCCGAATGGCCATGTCCAGCTGGGTGTTGGCGGGGTAGCCGCCCGAGATGCCCGACGACTGCGGGATCGCCTTGCCGCCGCCGGAGACGACGAGGTGCAGGGCGGGCGCGGCGCTGCGGTGCATCACGAAGCACGACGAGCCGCCCACCCCGCCGCGGAACCGGCCGGGCCCGCCGGAGTCGGGCTCCTCGCGGCGCCACAGGTAGAGCATCGGGTAGGCGAACTCGGTCATCTCGACGTCGGGGATCCGGCCCATCGGCGCGCCCGCCATGCCGCCGGTGTCGACCCCGTCCTGGTCGGTGCGGGCGCCGAAGCCGCCCGCCATCGCGTCGCCGACCATGCTGACGAACGGGGCACCGCGCTGGTCCAGCCCGGCGAGCAGGGCCAGGTCCCACGATCCGAGGCAGACCCCGGTGACGTTGGGACGACTCCCCTCGTGGGTGTCGAGCATGCCGCCGAGGCACTCCGTGACGACGTTGAGCGTCGCCCATGCCGACGCGACGGAGCCCTTGCTGATCCCCGCCGGGAACGTGCAGTCGTTGAGCGAGCCCGGCTCGCTGGTGATCTCGACGCAGCGGAACACCCCGGCGGGCGCCCACGGGATGTCGCCGCACAGCGCGGTGAGCAGGGCGGGCGTCATCCCGCCCCGCACGCCCGCGTGCGTGCAGTTGATGAGCCCGTCCGCCTGCGGGTCGGTGCCGGTGAAGTCGAAGTGCAGGGTGTCGCCGCGCTTGGTCAGCGTGAGCAGGATCCGGTAGAGCGTCGTGTCGCCCTCGCGCGCGGAGTCCTGGTAGGCGACGGCCGACCACTGCCCGTCGGGGATCGCGGCGAGCTTGGCGCGCACCCGCTGCTCGGTGTTGTCGAGGATCCGCCGCATGACGGCCTTCACCGTGCGGGCGCCGTAGCGGTCCACCAGCTCGTTCAGCCGCTCCTGGGCCATGTGGTTCGCGCCGATCTTGGCCCGCAGGTCGAGGCCGACGAGCGCGGGCAGGCGGCTGCGCCGCAGCCAGACGTCCTCGATGTCGCTGCGCAACACGCCGCCTTCGACGATCTTGACCGGCGGCGTGGGCAGCGACTCCCAGAAGACGTCCGTGGACTTCACCGACCAGCTGCCCGGTGACACGCCGCCGAGGTCGATCTGGTGGGCGACGGCGCCCGTCCACGCGAACAGCTCGTCGCCGACGAACAGCGGCGCGAACAGCGCGGTGTCGTTCTGGTGCAGGCCGCCGCCGACCCACGGGTCGTTGCACAGGAACATGTCCCCGGGCTTGATGCCCGGGTTGGCCGACCGGTGCTCGAGCGTCCACTTGACGGCCATGTCGATCGCGGCGCACAGGGCGGTGTTGTAGAGGCCGATCTCGACCTCGTCGCCGATCTCGTCCATGATCGCGAAGTTGAAGTCGTTGCAGTCGGTGACGATCACGGAGCCGGACATCCGCTTGATCGCCTCGCCCATCTCGTACGTGATGGACTCCAGGCGGTGCCGGACGACCTCGTAGGTCAGCGGGTCGACCGCGGCGACCTCCTCGGCGTCGACGTCGTGCAGGCGGACGTGCTCCCCCGCGATCTCGCGCAGGCGCGCAGCGGGGGTGGGCCGGTAGGCGAACTTCTCCGAGCCGGGCACGGGTGTGACGGGCATGATCAGGCCTTCCGGCTGGTGAGGACCGCGTTGGTGAGGACGATGTTGCCGAGGTGGTCGACGGCCGCGTCGGTGCCTTCCGGCACGGCGAGCGTCGTGGTGTCGGCCTCCACCACGGCAGGCCCCGAGAACGCCTGGCCCGCTCGCAGGTCCGCGTAGTGGTAGACGTCGACGTCCTGCCAGCCGTGCTCGTGGGCGAGGAAGGCCCGCCGCCGCCCGTACGGACGGGGGCGGCCGCTGCCGACGGCGGCCCGCGGCAGCTCGGGGCGCACCGGCAGCGTGCCGGTGGCGTAGGCGCGGTAGGTGATCAGCTGGTGGCCCGCGGCGCGGAACCCGGCCTCGGAGCCGTAGAGCCGCGCGTAGAGCTCGTCGAAGTCGGCCGCGACCGCGGCCTGGTCGACCGGGCCCGCGGGCACCGGCGTCGCGACCTCGGAGAGCTGCATGCTGTACCGGACGTCGACCTCGCGGCTGATCTCCACGGTCGCGAACGGCAGTCGCTGGCTCTCCATCCGCCCGCGCAGGTCGGCCTCGAGGCCGTCGAACGCCCGCTGCATCGACCCGGTGGGCACGGGGAAGTTGGTCGGGTCCGACACCTCCCCCGCCAGGACGACGTCGCTGCTGGCCAGGCCGTAGGCGGAGAAGGTGGCGGCGGTCGCGCCGAGCGGCACGACGACGGCCCGCGCCCCGAGGTCGCGGGAGTAGTTGACGCAGTGCACCGGGCCCGCGCCGCCGAAGGCGTACACGACGAAGTCGCGCGGGTCGTAGCCCGCGTTGACCACGACGTTGCGCACGAGGTCGGCGGCTTGCGCGTTCTGGATCGCGTAGATCGCCGCGGCGGCGTCCTCGACGTCGAGGCCCAACGGCCGCCCGATCCGCTCGCGGATGGCCTTCTCGGCCAGCCCGCGGTCGAGCTTGCGGCGTCCGCCGAGGAAGTTGTCGGGGTTGACGATGCCGAGGACCAGGTCGGCGTCGGTGACCGTGGGTTCGAAGCCGCCCGCGCCGTAGCAGGCCGGACCCGGCCGGGCGCCCGCGCTGCGCGGTCCGACGCGGAGGTTGCCGCCCGCGTCGAGCCAGGCGATCGCGCCGCCGCCGCTGCCGATCGTGCTCACCTTCACCGTCGGCGTGCTGATCGTGTACTGGTTCAGCACCGTGGTCGTCGACTTGACGGGCTCGCCGTCCACCACCATCCCGACGAGGAATGTCGTGCCGCCGATGTCGGTGGAGATGATGTTGTCGTGGCCGAGCTGGCGGCCCAGGTTGCGGCAGCCGACCAGCCCGCCGGTGAGCACCGAGCCGATCGTGGTGATCGCCCGGTCCGGGGCGTCCTCGGCGGTGATCGCCCCGCCCGAGCCCTGCATCACCAGCAGGGTGCCGTCGAAGCCGCGCTCGTCGAGCCGGGCCCGCAGCGGGGTGAGGTAGTCCCGCAGGCGGGGGCCCACCTGCGTGCTCATGATCGTGGTGACGTTGCGCGGGTACTCCCGGATCCGCGGGCTGAGCTCGCTGGACAGCCCCACGTACGCGCCCGGCGCCTGCTCGTGCACCAACTCGCGCAGCCGCCGCTCGTGCGCAGGGTTGCGGAAGGACCAGAGCAGCGAGACGGCGAAGGCCTCGGCGCCGTCCGCGATCAGCTCGGCGATCGCGGCGCGGGCCCGCTCCTCGTCCAGCGGCACCACGACCTCGCCGCTGCTGTCGACGCGCTCGACGACCTCCCGGATCCGGCTGCGCGGCACGAGCGGCGCGGGCTTGGTGTGCCGGGTCATGTTCTTGACGTAGTCGGAGTCCCGCCCGGCGTAGCGGCCCTCCAGGTTCATGATCATGATGGAGTCGCCGTGGCCGATGGTGGTGAGGAACCCGACCGCGGCGACGTCCCCGGTGACCAGGGCGTTCAGGGTGGCCGTGGTGCCGTGGCAGATGTGCGAGGTGTCGCGGAGCAGGGCCGCGGTGTCCAGGCCCGCCGCCGCGGCGAGCTCGTCCACCGCGTTGAGCACGCCCTGCTCGAAGTCGGGCGGGGTGGACGGCGACTTGGCCGAGTGCACCCGGCCGTGCTCGTCGGTCGCGAACGCGTCGGTGAACGTGCCACCGACGTCGATGCCGATCACGTAGCTCACGCGGAGCTCCCTTCGGTCGGGTCAGACGGCGAACGAGTAGCCGCCGTTGACCGGGTAGGTCTGCCCGGTGATCCAGGACGCGGACTCGGAGGCGAGGAAGAGGACGAGGCCCGCGACGTCGTCGGGGCGGCCGATGCGGCGGATCACGTACCGGCGCAGGCTCTTCTCCACCACGGCGGGATCGGCGTTCAAGGCCGCGACGCCGGGGGTGTCGATCGAGCCGAGGGACACGCAGTTCACGGTGATGCCGTGCCTGCCGACGGCCTTCGCCAGGCCGCGCGAGAACCCCGCGGCGCCCGCCTTCGCCCCGCCGTAGACGACGAGGTTGGGCTCGCCGACCCGGCCCGCGTCGGAGATCGTGGTGACCACCCGGCCCCAGCCGCGCTCCACCATGCCCGGCAGCACGGCCCGGGTGACGTTGAGGACGCCGAAGAAGTTCGTGCCCAGCCAGGGCTCCCAGTCCTTGGGCCCGGTCTCCCAGAACGGCGGGGCGGCCGCGGTGCCGTCGACGACGGGCCCGGCGTTGCCCGCGTTGTTGACCAGCACGTCCACGCCGCCCACCGCGGCCTCCACGCGGGCGACCATGGCCAGGACGTCGTCGTACTCGGTGACGTCGCAGCGCTCGGCGAGGGCCCGGCCGTCGCCGATCTCGGCAGCCACGGCAGCGGCCCGCTCGGCGTGGTAGTCGTTCACGACGACGGTGGCGCCGTGGGCCGCGCAGTGCAGCGCGATCTGGCGTCCGACGCCCTGGCCCGCCCCGGTGACGAGCACCGTGCGTCCGGTCAGGTCGAGCAAGCTCATGTGCGCACCTCTCTGATCAGGTCGGCGTACCGCGACGGCGGCGGCACGTCGCCGGGGACGTAGAAGTTGAGGCGGTCGGCGACGCCCTCGAACCGCGCGCGCAGCCCCTTGGCGATCTCGGCGTTCGAACCGGTGACGGTCATGGCGTGCACGACCTCGTCGGGCACCAGCGGCGTCATCTCGTGCCAGCGGCCCTGCTTGGACAGCGGGTGCAGCTCGTCCTGCAGCGCACCCCACCCGTGCAGGTCCAGCACCGGCCGGTAGGCCAGCGTCGAGGCGTAGAAACCGATCTGCGCACGGGCGGCCTCGAACTCGGCCTCGTCCGTCGCGATGAGCGAGGACACCGCGATCTCGACCGCGTCGTCCGGGCGGCCCGCAACGCGTTGGCCCTCGCGCAGCGTCGGCACGACGACCTCGCGCAGGTACCGCTCGGTCATGAAGGCGTGCGGGAACAGGCCGTCGGCGACCTCGCCCGCCACGCGGAGCATCTGCGGCCCGACGGCGGCCAGGAAGACCTTCGGCGGCCCGTAGGCGTTGCGCGTCGGCGACATCATCGGGGTCATCAGCGTGTGGGTGTAGAACTCGCCGTCGTGGGCAGGCGGCTCACCGGTGTCCCAGCTGTGCCAGATGGCGTGCAGCGCGGACACGAACTCCTTCATCCGCGCCGTCGGCCTGCTCCACGGCATCGAGTAGCGGCGCTCGATGTGCGGGCGGATCTGGCTGCCGAGCCCGAGCAGGAACCGGCCCTTCGAGAACCGCTGCAGGTGGTAGGCCTGGTAGGCGACCACCATCGGGCTGCGCGCGAAGGCCACGGCGACCGCGGGCCCGAAGGCCACGCGTTCGGTGCGCGCCGCGGCCAGCGCCAGCCCCGGGAACGGGTCCTCCTCGATCTCGGCGTTGAGGATCCCGTCGGCGCCCAACTCCTCCGCCGAGCGGGCGTCGTCGCCGATGACCTCCAACGGGTTGCGCACCCGCACGTCGATCTGCATCGATCCTCCTCAGTGGACCTGGCGCGCGTGGCCCGCCCAGAACGGGGCGCGCAGGGCCTTCTTGTCGATCTTCCCGACGGGGGTCATCGGCAGGTCGCTGACGACGTCGACCGCCTTGGGTGCGTAGTGCGGGCCCTTGCGCCTGCGGACCAGCGCCTTGAGCTCGTCCGGGTCGACGACGGCACCGGGGCGCACCGTGACGATGGCCCGCACGGCCTCGCCCCAGCGCGGGTCGGGCGTGCCGATCACCGCGGCCGCCGCGAGCGCGGGGTGCTCCATCAGGACGTCCTCGACCTCGCGCGGGTAGACGTTGAAGCCCCCGGAGATGATCATGTCCTTGGAGCGGTCCACCAGGTAGAGGTAGCCCTGCTCGTCGCGGCGGCCCATGTCGCCGGTGTAGAGCCAGCCGTGCTTCAGCACCTGCGCGGACAGGTCCGGGCGACGCCAGTAGCCGCGCATCACCCCGGGTGCGCGCACGCAGATCTCCCCGACCTCGCCGTCGGGCACCGGCGCCCCGTCCGGGTCGAGGATCTCCGTGCGCACCCCGATCGCCGTGCGTCCGCACGAGTCGAGCAGCTCGGGCCGCGGGCCCGCGGGATCGTGGTCCGCGGGCTCCAGCACGGCGATCGGCCCGCCCGCCTCCGAGCAGGCGTACCCCTGTCGCAGCACGGGTCCGATGCGCTCCCAGGCCTCGGCGATCCGCGTGCGCGACATCGGCGCCGCGCCGTAGAGCAGGGTGCGCAGCGACGACAGGTCGTGGCCCGGCCGGAGCGCGTCGAGGACGGCCGCGACCATCGTCGGCACCATCAGCGCGATGTCGATGCGCTCCGCGGCCACCGTGGCCAGCCACGCCTCGGGGTCGAAGCCCTGGTGCAGCACCACGGTGCCGCCGCGCAGCAGCGTCGGCAGGATCGTGAGGAGGGCGGCGTGCGTGATCGGCGACGAGGCGAGGTAGCGCCCGCGATCCGGCACGCCGTACGAGCTCAGCCAGACCTGGGCCTGTGCGGCGCAGGCCCGCTGGGTGTTGGGCACCCCCTTCGGCTCGCCGGTCGTGCCGCCGGTGAACTGCAGCCAGGCCACGTCGTCGAGCCCGGCCGGGCCGGGGTCCAGGCGGATCGAGGGCGCCGCGTCGGCGCGGACGAGCAGGTCGGGGCCCAGCTCCGTGCGCCCGAGGCCGAGCACGTGCGCCACGCCGGGCGCGCGGGCGACCACCTCCGCGGCCGTCTCGGCGTGGTCGGGGTGGACGACGAGCACGCGGATGTCCGCGTCCGCGCACAGCCGCGCGTGGTCGTCGACCGAGCCGAGCGGGTGCAGGCCGCTGTAGCGCCCGCCCAGGAGGTAGGTGGCCGCCTGCACCATCCACGTCTCGGGCGTGTTGGGGCTCAACGTCGCGACCCCGGCGCCGAGCCCGACCCCGTGCGCGGCCAGCACCTGCTGGATCCGTCCGGTGAGGTCCGCCGTCTGCCCGTACGTCAGCCGCCGGTCCCCCAGCACGAACGCCTCCCCCTCGGGACGGGCGGTCAGCGCGTGCACGATCAGCCGGCTGTACGTGACGTCCACGTTCGCGCTCACCGGTCGGTGAAGCGCGGGGCGCGCTTGTCGAAGAAGGCCGCGAGGCCCTCGCGGAAGTCGTCCGAGCGCTCGTGCGCGGCGGAGTGCTGCAGCTCCATCCGCAGCCCCACCGACTGCGGCACCTCCATGCCGTCCGCGACCAGCTCCTTCATCCGGCGCAGGCCGGTCGCGCTCTTGCGGGCGATCTTCTCGACGAGCCCGTCGACCGCGCCGACCAGCTCCTCGTCCGGCACGACGAGGGTGACCAGGTCGGTGTCGAGGAAGTCGCGGGCGGGGCGGGCGTCGCCGGTGAACAGCAGGTACTTGGCCCGGGCCGGGCCGACCCGGCGGGGGAGCCGGATCGAGCCGCCGCCGCCGGGCAGCAGGCCGAAGTTGGCGTGCGCGTCGCCGATGCGGGCCGACTCGGCCGCGACAACCAGGTCGGCGCACAGCAGCAGCTCGAGGCCGCCCGCCAGCGCGAGGCCCTGCACCGCGGCGATCACGGGCAGCCCGAAGGCCTCGACCCGGCACAGCACCCGCCCGGCGTCGTGCAGGAACTGCTGGTGGCCGCCGTCCTGGTCGACGGCGCGCCGCACGTGGGCGAGGTCCGCGCCCGCGCAGAACGCCCGGCCAGTGGCCGTGAGGACGACGGCGCGCACCTCGGGGTCCTGCTCGGCCCGGTCCAGGCCCGCGTCCAGCCCGGCCAGGATCTCCGGGGAGATGCCGTTGAGCGCGTCGGGGCGGTTGAGCCGCAGCCACAGCGCGCTCCCGCGGGGTTCGACGACGACCGCCGCACCGCTCATGCCGCACCCCGGCTGAGGATCGTGACGACGCAGACGCCCGGATCGGGGTGGACGTAGCCACCGGAGTTCTCGGCGAGCGCGATCCGCGCGCCCCGCACCTGCCGCTTCCCCGCCCGCCCGCGCAGCTGCGTGACCAGCTCGAACAGCTGGGCGCAGCCCGTGGCGCCCACCGGGTGGCCGCGCGACACGAGGCCGCCGCTGGGGTTCACCGGCACCTGCCCGCCGATCGCCGTCGCGCCCGAGGCCAGGAGCTTGGCGCCGTCGCCGGGAGCGCAGAGGCCGAGCTTCTCGTACATGATCACTTCCTTGGACGACGCCGCGTCGTGGCACTCGACGACGTCCAGGTCGGACGGCCCGATGCCCGCGATCTCGTACGCCGCGCGCGACGCCTCGACCTCGGGTGACGCGGCGTTCCCGCCCGGGATGCCGGAGCGCAGCACCGAGGCGCGGACCCGCACCGCGTCCGGCCGGGCCGGGCCGACCTCGGCGGCCTGGATCACCACGGCCGCGGCCCCGTCGGCGACCGGCGCGCACATCACGACCGTCAGCGGATCGGCGATCACCCGGCCCGCGAGCACCTGCTCCCGGGTCAGGGGTGTGCGGTACTGGGCGTACGGGTTGAGCGCGGCGGCCGCGGAGTTCTTGACCGCGACGTCGGCGAAGTCCTCCTTGGTGGCGCCCGAGCGCTCCATGTACTGCTTGGTCACCCACGAGTACATCGCCATGTAGAAGGACTCGGGCGCCGCGTCCGTGCCGGTGAGCTCGCGGCCGATGGCGGCCACGCGGTCGAGGTCGGTGCCCGACAGCATCGCGTCCAGCACCTCGCGGGTCGACCGGCCGGTCAGCTTCTCCGAGCCGACGACGAGCGCCCGGTCGTACTGGCCGGAGCGCACCAGCCCGAGCGCGACGTGGAGCGCCGACGAGGACGAGGCGCACGCGTTCTCGACGTTGATCACGGGGGTCGCGCCGTACTCCGGGCCGCCGAGCGCCACCTGGCCGCGCATCGAGTGCTGACCGCTCAGCGCGCCCTGCAACGAGTTCGCGTGCACGACCACGCCGACGTCCGACGGCGTCAGGCCCGCGTCGGCGAGCGCGGCCGCCGCCGCCTTCCGGCTCATGCCACCGACGGTGGCGTCCGCGAACTTGCCGAACGGGGTCATGCCGACCCCGACGATGTCCACCTCGCGCATGACGTCTCCAGCTGTCCGACCAGTCGGACGAATTCGACCGACCGGTCGGACTTTAACAACAGGTCCACGTCGCCGTCAACGCCCTCGTGAGCTGCGTGTTCGCAGGTATTTCCGACCGTCCGGTCGGATTCTGCTACGCTTCCGCCATGGTCGAGCGGCGTGGGGCGCGAAGCGCGCAGGTCAAGGAGTTCGCGCCCGGCGGCAAGGGCGAGCGGCGGCGCCGGGAGATCCTGGACACGGCCGCCAAGGTGATCAGCAAGGTCGGCTACGCCAACGCCTCCCTCGAGGACATCGCGGCGGCCAACAAGATCAGCAAGTCGGCGCTCTACCACTACTTCCGCAGCCGCGACGAGATCCTGTTCGCCATGCACGAGGTGCTCGCCAACGACTTCCTCGACCACGCCGCCGAGGTCAGCGAATCAGGCGCCTCCGCCACCGAGATGCTGCGAGCGGCGATCGGCAAGATGGTGCGCGCCAACGAGTCCATCCCCGGCTACGTCCAGGCGTTCTTCGAGCACTACCACGACCTGTCCCCCGCGTTCCGCCGCAAGGCGGGCGCCCGCAGCGCGGAGTACACGCGCTTCATCGAGGGGATCGTCGAGCTGGGGATCGCCAACGGCGAGTTCCGGCCGATGCCCGTGCGCGCCACCGCTCTGGCGATCTTCGGCATGTGCAACTGGGTCAACAAGTGGTACCGGCCCAGCGGCGAGCTGACGGGCGCCGCGATCGCGGACATCTGGACCGACCTGGCCCTCGGCGGCCTGCGCGCCGAGGGCACGAGCGGCTAACGCACGGCGGGCTGCGCGGCCCCGGCGAGCGCCCCGTCGACGAGCCGGAAGAGGTGGTCCGCCAGCTGGTCGGCACCCACCACGCCACCCGGCCGGTACCACCGGTAGAGCATGCTGAGCATCGAGAGCACGGCGTTGGCGGCGAAGGCGGGGTCCACCGCCGCCGAGGAGTCGCGGCTCGCCAGGTACTCCCCCACGAGGTGGGTGAAGTCGTCGGTCACCGAGCGGGCCCACGTGCGGAACGCCTGCCGTCCGCGCTCGGACATCTCCCGCTCCTCGGTGAAGACGATCCCGTAGAAGATCCGGTTGTCCAGGAACAACCGGGCGTGCGCCTCGACGTACCCGCGGAGCCGCTCCCGGGGTGTGCCGTCGCCGCGCAGCGCCGCCTGCAGGCCCGCCGCCATGTCGTCGAGGATCGCGTCGACGATCATGTCGAGCAGGTGCTGCTTGCTGTCCGCGTACCGGTAGAGGGTCGCGCGGGCGATCCCGGCGGCCTCCGCGACGTCGTCGATCGTCGCGTTGCGGAAGCCCTTCCGCTCGAAGACCCCGGCCGCCGCCGCGATCAGCCCGGGGGTGTCGATCGCCCTGCCGCGGACCATCCGCGCCCTCCCGCACCATCGACCAGCGCCAGCCGGGTGACCTTACCCGCCTCCGAAGCGGCTCAGCCGTCCTGACCGCGGCGGTCGTCCACGAGCAGCCCGCGCGCGGTGAGGTGGTCGGCGAGCAGCGCGGAGTTGCCGGGCGCCGCACCGCTGACGATCATCTGCCGGATGCGCAGGCCGACCGGTTCGTGTCGATCACCCGCCGCCCTCGTGCTCGTGGACGACGACGCCGCGGATGTTCCGCCCCGCCAGGAGGTCCTCGTAGCCCTGGTTGACCTGCTCGAGGCGGTAGCGGCGGGTGATGAGGGCGTCGAGCTCGAGGTCGCCGCTGCGGTAGAGCCCGAGTAGCCGCGGGATGTCGGCGGTGGGGTTGCAGTCGCCGAACAGGCTGCCCTTCACCGTCTTCTTCCACAGCGTGGCGACCTGCGCGGGCAGTTGGATCGTGCGGTCGTGGAAGCCGCCGCCCATCGACACGAGCACGACGGTGCCCGCCTTGCCGACCACGGTGAACGCCCGGTCGATCGTCTCGCTGTCGATCGTCCCGATGGTGACGAGCGCCTTGTCCGCGCCGACGCCCCAGGTGAGCTCCTGGACGATCCGGTGCGCCTCGTCGGCGTCGGCGACGGCGTGCGTGGCGCCCAGCTCCAGCGCCTTCTCGCGCTTGAACGCGACCGGGTCGACGGCCACGACGTACTGGGCGCCCGCGAACCGCGCGCCCTGCACGGCGTTGATGCCGATGCCGCCGACGCCGTAGACCACCACGCTCTGCCCGGGCCGCACGTCGGCGGCGTTGGTGGCCGAGCCCCAGCCGGTCGGCACGCCGCAGCCGACGAGCGCGGCGACGTCGAGCGGCAGGTCGGGCTGGATCCGCACCGCCGAGTACTGGTGGATCAACCCGTACTGGCTGAACGTGCCGAGCATGCACATCGCGCCGTAGCGGCCCGACGGCCCGGAGAGCGGCCAGTGCTCGCCGGGCAGGTGCCCGCGCATCGTGTTCGCGCCCCAGTCGCAGATCGGCTGCTGGCCGGTGGCGCACCAGTGGCACGACCCGCAGCTGGGGATGAAGGAGCAGACGACGTGGTCGCCCGGTGCCACGCGGGTGACGCCGGGCCCGACCTCCTCGACCACGCCCGCGCCCTCGTGCCCCAGCACCATGGGCAGCCAGCCCGCGATCTCCCCGTTGAGCACGTGCAGGTCGGAGTGGCAGAGCC
>Ga0105245_10001817_pt1 | contig 19412 bp, 17 predicted proteins | sample KBSM54metaG_FD_81523 | JGI IMG/M metagenome (GOLD analysis project Ga0105245, IMG submission 81523) | Miscanthus rhizosphere microbial communities from Kellogg Biological Station, Michigan, USA - KBS M5-4 metaG | ecosystem: Host-associated > Plants > Roots > Rhizosphere > Soil | place...
AAGGGCGCATAAGCCTGTTGATACAACTGGGTGATGATGGTTTGTGGCTGATGCTGGGTGATCTGAAGAAAAATGTCCTTCGTGAGAGGGAGAGTATTCGTGCAGTCCAGGGGAATGATGACATGGGGGACCGCGGCACGCAGGACAATCTGCGTTGCTTCAGGATCAAACCACCAGTTGAATTCCGCATTGTCGAGATAGGAGTTGCCGGCAACGAACATCTGCCCTGCCATGGTTACGATCTGCATCATCAGGGGAACGATCGTTGGATCTTTGCGGATGGCGAGCGCCAGATTCGTTGGCGGTGCGATTTCTAGAATTGTTACTTCGTGAGGATAGCGATGGATAGTGTCAATCATGAAATCTACCGCATCCTGAGTGGCCGGCTTTGTATGTTGGGCAAACCCATCGGGTGGTGGAACTAAGTCATTGGGGCCCGGCTGCGGACCCGCGTACGCGCCGACGTAATCGATTGGCGGCCCGGACACAACTTGTTCGAAAAGGAACGACTTGAAATCATGTAGAAGCGGATACTGCGAGCCAACGTAAACCGGGACGCTCTTTTCAATTCCCAGGCGTTCCACGGCTTTGAGGGTCTCAGCGACTTCCTGATCCCGCCACTCATTTCCGGAAGCAACGGTGAGCCCGAGCAAGTTGATGACACCCTGAGAATGGAGCTGCGCCGCCATCACCACTGCCTGCCCGTCATCGAATATCGTGTTGAAATCAGTGTCGATGATGACCTTGGGAGGATGGGCCGGCTGCGCGCTCACCAGGGAACACGAGAGCAATATTGCGAAGGCAACTGCTATCAGATTATTTACACGTGGAAACATGGTGTTTCTCCTTTCAGCCAGTAAACCAGTGGCTCAGACCGTTTGAAACTGGGAATTAAGCCAGCGAAGCCGGCGATATTCTTCTAGTCCACAGCACAAGCTGTGGGATTGAAATGAAGCGTATTGTGAGTCCGCAAATCGCGACGATATAAATTCTTTGTTTTGTATGCAAAAACCTCACGGTCAAGGCACTTAGTGCCCTGACCGCTTGAAAGTTAAAAACTAACCATCGTCCACTCAACGGAGTCCAGTCCGTCCACACAACCTTTGGTTGATAAATCATGTGTCCGCGGCACTAGATAGGCGTAGCTATATAGCCATGCTCCACGCCGGCTGCGTCAAAGAAATCGCCGACGATTGTGCCGCCGGCATTGATGCCGTCTCCGTCAGTGGACGCAGCGCCGGGGAAATCCAGTTGAATAAACGAACTGCCCTGCTTCAGGAAGCCGTGGCCGTTTCCGGAGGCGTCCCCGAAGCTGCCAACGATGTTGGTCCGGGCGTTCAGGCCGAAGGCAAAGGAGAAGGTAGTAGTCCCAGGGAAGTTGACTGGAGCAAAGGCGCCGCCCTGCCGGGTGAATGCATGAAAGTTCCCCGACGCGTCAGTGAAAGCGCCCGCCATGTCTCCGCGATCGTTGATGCCGAAGATAAACGTGCCCGCCGCGCCGGGAAAATCGATCTGGCTGAAGACGCCGGAGCTGAGCAGAAATCCGTGGGTGCGTCCCGCCGTATCATTGAAGCTGCCGGCAATCTCTCGCGCGTCATTGATGCTCAGCGCTTGAGTGGAGACGGCGCCGGGAAAATCGATCTGGGAAAAAGCGGCGGTGAGGCCGTCGCGCAGCAGCCCGTGCTGATTGCCTGCAGCGTCAGTGAACGCACCAACCATGTCATCGCGGTTGTTGAGTCCCACGGTCTTGGTAGCCGTGGCCCCGGGGAAATCGATTTGCGTGAAGGTACCCTTACTGAAGAAGAAGCCATGCTGCCGCCCGGCATGGTCAAAGAAAAAGCCGGCAATATTTCCACGGGCATTAATGTTGTCCGCCTCAGTGGAGGCGCTGTTGGGAACGTCAAAGAGCTGGAAGTTGAAAGTTTGTGCTGAGAGCTGAAGACCGGCGAGAAGCAACAGAGAGAAACAAAATTTTCGAAACATTACGGTGTCCTTTCAGGAGAGAAATTGGCAATTGCATTGATAAAAAATATGAGACGAGGAGCAGGCGCTTTTGCTCAGTGTTGCCTGCTCCCGTTGTTAACCAGCGTTATAGTCGTTGGTGATCCAGTAGTTACGGCACCACGATGGGAACGCCCGTGAAGTTGAAGGTTCCTACCACTGTCCCGCCGCTGCCTTGAGGATCATCATGCAGACCGAAGACGGTAAGGGTGATGGTTCCAGTCACTCCATCTTTAGTAAGGCTGGTGAAGTTGTAATCCACGCGGGCAATGCCGGCCTGCGGAAAAGAAAAGTCCAGCGTCCGACCTATCACGCCGGCGTTTGGACTGGTATGCCATGCACCCATCTGGCTGCTGAACTGAACACCAGGGCCGCCCTGGCCGGAGTCAATTGACGTCATGGAATGGTCGGCGTGCAATGTAACCACGGAACGCGACGCGAATGCGCCGGTATTGGCGTCAGTAATCGTCGTCAGGTAGGCTATTCCCGGAAGGCCGTTGGTTGGTGAGTTCTGTGCATGGAGCGATGTTACGGCGCCGAAGGCCAGAACGCAGACTGCTAACACTGCAAAAACACGAACATGCTTTCTCATACGAAATTTCCTTTCTACTTGGTAAGTTGAGGTGATGGATCAGCAACGGCCAACCACGGTGGAGCAAATTATTGCCCTGTGATTCGCCAATTGCTGAAGGCTGAAGGCCATGGCTAAAAATCCATCGCCCGTTCCTTGTTTCGCCGGCTGCCCGAACGGACCAGCCCGCGTTTTTCCTTTGTCCTCTCTACCTGGCACAAACTTGAAAGGCCGCTGTGAGTTATCCCACGGTCTGTTTGTTACAGCGTCCTGGTTGCATGGATATGTTTGTTTCCCTTCAATGAGGATTCAATTGATTCGGAAAGCGATCCTGCGGCGCGCTTTTTATGGCCGCGGAAGCCGGACCAAGCTCATCAGCTTCTCGCATTCTTAGCGCGCTTCCGCAAATTTCAATTTTGTCTTCACCTAGGAAACCCTCGTCGCAATCTGAAGACGACGGCCGTGGAAAGGGTTTTCCGTGTAAGCTTCGGTCCTGTCTTCAAAAGCGCGGACGAAATCGGCCGCATCCGGTGGCGCCGCAGGCGGAGCTTGCCCTTGCGACAAGGGGTGCGTATCCCCGAATTGGGAAATAAGCTCATCAACGCGCGTCTGGTCTTTGTGAATGGAATAGAAGAACTCAATCTCTGGCTTGGAATAAACATTCATTTCCGCGAGCTGACAAACAAGGTTGAAGTAATCGATATAATCGGCAGCTCTGACGGAGGCATAGTTGGCCAACGCCGAGTCCATGGTCATCTCCCCCACGAACGCGCGGTTGATGAATTGGGTAACCAGTTCCGCATCACGGAATGCATGAGTGATGCCAATAGCTGTTACCTGGTCCTTGAAGCTGCCGGCATCTCCCACGAGTACCCAGCCGTGTCCCCATAGCTCATGGTGGAACGCCGGCATGTGGCCGCATGCCTTGAACGGCTCTTCTCTCTTTCCGGCCAGCACCAGTTCGCCAATCTCGCGATCGCAGAATACGATCGTTTTGTGGAAGTTGTTCTCCGCATCTCTGTGAAAATCGTTCCACCATCCAGTGGGGCCATAGGCCAGGACCATGTGCGTCCCACCTGATGTGGGGAAGATCGCCATGCCCAAACGGCCCTTCCGGTAGAAGGCCAACCCATCTTTTTTGATACCGGAGAAGTAGCCCCAGTAAGCGAAAGTCGAGAGATTCCAGGACTGCGTAACGCGCGCTCCAATCTTCCTGGCGAAAGTGGAATGCATGCCGTCCGCGCCAACCACCAACCGGGCGCGCACAGAAATCGGATTGCCCGTGGGACCTTCGAGGCGAACTCCTGTGACCGCTCCGTCTTCCAGGATCGGTTCGATAAACGAAGTGCCATCGCGAACTTCGGCCCCGGCCTTTCTCGCTTCGTCCTGAAGAAACTGGTCCAGAAAGTGCCGTCGCGGGCCGCAGTAAGTATTGGTGACGTCGCGGCTATCTCCATGCAGCTGGCGGAATCGCGCTTCCAGATGGGCCAAAGGCACCGACCCCTTCAAGCTGATGCCTTCAACGTTCATCTCCAGCGTGGTGAAATGAGGAGTTTTGTCAAAGATGGGTTTGGACAAGCCCCAGCGATTGAGGTATGACACACCGCGCGGCCAAATGAAGTGCGTCGACAAACTGTCTCTCGGAAAAATATGCCGGTCAATCAACAATACTTTGTGCCCGGACCGGGCCAGCAGCATGGCGGTGGGAGCTCCAGCCACGCCAGAGCCAATCACAACTACGTCGAACGACTCCATGGTGTCCTTTCTTTTCGGTTCGTGCCGATCGGCGAGTTACAGAACCGTGTTCTCTGTTGCCCTGCTGGGCCGTTAACACATGCCTAGTCCGCCGTTAAGCGGAGATCGCAACTTTCGCCGCTGCTCCGGCGTATTGCTCGCTCTCTTGTATGTAACGGCGGAACTGGAAACGGTTTTCCAACAGCGACAAGCCGGTCACATACTGCGCCGGGCCGCCTGCCTCCACTTTGGCAATGATGGAAGACATGCGGTTGCCGCGCAGGGCGCTATCAAAAGCCAGTTGAAATTTCTCCAGCGTGACTGCCATGCAACTTTGTTTTATTCCTGCCGCGCGGGCGATCCCGGCCAGGTCGGCTCCTGTGCGTGTGGCGGTTGGGAATCCGCCCGTGGAAAACAGGCTCTCGTTATCGAAAATCACATGAATGAGATTTTTGGGCGCATAGCGGCCGAGAGTAGTGAGGCTGCCTAGGTTCATTAAGACTGAACCGTCGCCATCCAGGACGACCACTTTCCGTTGTGGCGCGCAAAGAGCCAGTCCCAGTCCCAAGGAAGACGCCAGCCCCATGGCATGCTGGAGGTAGAAGAAATTCTCGCGGTGCCCAAGCGACTGAAGTTCAGCGGCCGTGGCACCCATGATGGTAACTACAAGGCAGTTTTGCAATCGATCATAAATAGCGCGCAGGCACTCGATACGCAGCACTGGAGTTAGTCCTCCCACATCAATTTGCGCGTAAAAAGCAGAGCCATGGGATGCAGGCTGCTTTCCGTCCAGGTGATGGCATCTCTTATGCTCCGATCCACCTGGCCTGGTTCATTCACCACTTCGTAGGGAATACCCAGTGATCGCAGCATTGGTTCAGTAACAAGGCCGCCCTGTGCCTGCCACGGGTCCTTGTCGCCAAAATAGCCGCGATAACTGACCAGCAGGAGCAGCGGTATCTTGTAGAGCAAGGCAAGCGAAACAACGCCATTGATGCTGGCGAGAAAGCCATGATTCTGCAGAAGAATTGCAGATCGAACTCCCGCCAGATGCGCGCCTGCCGAAATTCCCACGCCCTCTTCTTCCCTGGCCAGGCGCAGCAGGGTCATCTCGTGGTCGTCTTCAATCATGCGGATCAGCGGCACAAGCCATGTCTCAGGCATGGCAGAAACCAGGTTAATTCCGCACTTTTTCAGCGCTCCATGAATCACATGCGAGTTGTCGAGCGAAATCGGCACGTGCGCTAACCTTGCGTATTCGTAGCTCAGCGGGAACAACAATTCGGCTCGTCGTCATGTGTAGACGAGAGCAAGTGGTTTCAGTTATGACGCACCTGCACAGGTGCGCTGTCTTCATCCGGCCAGGGAATATGCCGCTCGAGTGTAGGCTTCTAAAGCGGCCAAGCTTTTATCGAATCATTTAGGTTGGGCAATGCTCACAGATTGGAAGAAGTGATGTCTGTTCACTTTTGGACATTGGTCATCAGATTAGAAAATTCTTTTGCAACTCGTCCCAACTTTTGAAATTTGCTTTGTAGCTGCTCTCACTCTACTCGTGAATGGTTGCTACATGGTTGCTACTTAGAACTAGTAAAAGATTGCATCGATAAAGTTAAATTTATCTAATTTTCCTGGAAAGGTTTTCGGAGAGTGATATTTACCAGATTTTTACGCGCGATCTGTGCAGTCTGGATGTACTATCGCTTCAGGTTAGCGCCTCATGAAAGCCAAGTTCGATCCGCAAGCCGGCGGTGAAGAGGCAGTTGGGTTTTGTTCGCAACTCCAGTTGCGCATGGCGAAGCGGGGCGCCAAGGTCCAATCGTATCGGCAAAAGCAATTGATCTTTTCCCAGGAAGATCCCGCGGCCGCGCTTTTCTACGTCCGCCAGGGCCGGATCAAGCTCACAATTTTTTCCAGTGAAGGCAAGGCCGCCACCATTGCCATTCTTGACAGCGGTGACTTCCTGGGTGAAGAGTGCCTTGTACCCTGCCACTCCGTGCGGCTGGCCAGCGCCGTGGCCATTACTGATTGTTCATTGCTCCAGGTTGAAAAAGAAAAAATGCTGGCCGCTTTGGATAGCGACCGCGCCCTGGCCCGCTCTTTCACCAAGTATCTCCTCACGCGCAAGGCCCGGGCTGAAGAACGCCTTGCCGATCAGCTCTCCCATTCCAGTGAAAAGCGCCTTATCCGGCTGTTACTCTTGCTGGGCGGGCCAGGAACGAGCGGCCAAGCAAAACGTAACCCTCGCGAAATCACCCAGGAGATCCTGGCCGAAATGGTTGGCACCACGCGCCCGCGCATCAGCTACTTCATGACCAAATTCAGAAAGCTTGGATTAGTCGATTACCGTGGCGGACTCCGCGTGAGCAAAGAGCTTCAATATGTTGTGCGATGATCTATTCGCGCTCCGCTGCGCTGCGCGATCTCCACCCCGCCACGCGAAAGCGCGCGTCGGGGACCCCGGGCTTGCGGCGCAAGGAAGAATCATTTCTTTGCTTCCCCGGCACTTGCCCTTCAGCTCGCAAGCTCGCCTCGGGACCGTGCCGGGCTACTACCAGCCGTCCCGCTTCGCGGGACTGAATCTGGATGCGGCGAACGGTGTGGAATCCCACCCTTTGCAAAAGCGGCAAAGGATGGGGCACAACGCTGTTGCTAGTTAAAGAAAGAGCGGGATGGTGGGACATCCGCCCGAAAAATTCTTACGCGGCGGAAGCTGTCTTTTTGGGTGTGGATCCCGGCACATGAACTTTGACCGGGGTGCCGCAGTATTCATCAAACAGCTTGCTGCTTGCGGCCTTGACGATTGTTTCTCCTGCCTGCCGAATTCCATTACTGGCTTTTTCACTGGATGTAATTGAAGCCAGTTCGCGCAGGGCATGCGCCAGAACAATGTCGTTCATTGCGGGAGTAACGTGCTGCAACCATGGCTCGGGCTGAGGAGAAGTGAGGGAAACTTCACTATGAGGCCTGGGACCGCCTTTGAACCAGGGCGGACAAATATCGTCGCCATCTTCCCAACCCGCGGTAAGACCTTGCGACGAGCTGGTTACAAGTTCCTTGCCAATGTTGTGAACATTTGTCGCGAGGGTGCGGTCATGCAAGTTGACGCTGATGTCGCGCAGCAACTCGGCCACAACCAGATCGGACATGGAGGTGCGGAAAATGGGTCCGGGGCCGGGCTGGCCGGGATTGCCGTCAATCCAGCTAGGGTCAATGAGTCCGTGCAGGAAAGCAACTTTTTGTAGGATCAGATTTGTTTTCAATTTAATTCTCCTTACGAGCATTGGTTGAGAAAGCATCAATGTGTTGAGCGACTCAGGTGAACAGGCTTTTAGCACATGTTTCTGCCTAAGTTGACGCACTAACCGATTCGGGCAGCGGTTGCGATCGTGAGCCACGGTGAGGCTAAGAAATTTGAAGAGCTCAGGTAAGCTGACTTAGTTCAGGGGACCTGAAAAGAGAGGAAGGATTCTCGCTCTGTTCTGACCCTATGCTTGTGGAGACAGGATGTCAATGATTGTCGAGAGCTGCTGGGCTTTAGCGCTCCGCTGCGCTGCGCGCAAGCCTACGGCGTAAGGAAAGAATGGTTTCTTTGCTTTCCCGGCACTTGCCCTTCAGCTCGCAAGCTCGCCTCGGGACCGTGCCGGGCTACTACCAGCCGTCCCGCTGCGCGGGACTGGATCTGCATGGGCGAAGAGTGGGGCACCCACGCATGCCGGGCAATTTGTGAACATCACTTCGCGAAACGAGCGAGAACAGGTCCAAGGACAGCCAGGAACAGCACGTAGGCAGCGGCGAGAGGCCCCAGTTGGGGCTCGATGCCTGCGCCCAAACCCGCGATCACAATCGAAAACTCGCCTCGCGCGACAAGCGCCATACCCGCTCGTATGCGGCCCCGCCGATCGACTCCGGTTGGTCCCGCCGCCCAGTAGCCAGTCATCAACTTTGTAAAAGCAGAAGTCAGGCCGAGAACAACAGCCAGGAGCAAAACGCCAGGCAAGCTTCTCGGGTCAATTTGTAACCCGAAAAAGAAAAAAAACGTCGCGGCAAACAGATCACGGAGTGGTGCGATCAGCCGTCGTGACTTCTCAGCAATAGGTCCGGACATGGCAATGCCAACAAGAAACGCTCCGATTGCCGCTGATACCTGCAGACGGTGCGCCAGGCCCCCAACAAGAAGCACGGCGCCAAACATAGTGAGCAGAATGATCTCATCCGACTCGTGCAAAAAGAACTTGCTGATTTGTCTTCCGTAGCGCACAGCGACCAGGAGAATCACCAGAACTGTGGCTATTGCGATCAAGACAGAAAAAATGACCTTGTGCGCACCTCCTCCCACCAGAAGCACTGCCATGAGCGGGAGATAGACTGCCATCGCAAGGTCTTCCAGAACGAGTACCGAAATAATCGACGGCGTTTCCGGGTTGTTGAGCTGCTTTAGCTCGGCAAGTACCCGCGCGATAATACCCGACGACGAAATATACGTTACGCCACCCAACAGAACCGATGGCAAGAGACCCCAGTGCAGCAGGAGCCCTGTTATCAGCCCGGGTGGAAAGTTCAGCGCAAAGTCGACCAACCCCGAAGCAAGGCCGGTCTGGAGGTTCTTTTTGAGATCCTCTCCGCTGTATTCAAGCCCAAGCATAAACAGGAGCAACAGCACGCCGATCTCTGCCCCGATGCGGGTAAAGTTCTCGCTAACGTTGAGCGGTACCAGGCCGCCATTGCCAAACGCAAGGCCGGCCAATAAATAGAGAGGGATGGCTGAAAATCCGAGTCGATTTGCAAACCGCGCAAGAATTGCAAGGCCACCGATTATGATGCCCAATTCGATGAAGATTGGGGACACGTCATGGGCTTGGGAAAGCATGCCAATGATTGTAAGCGTAGCAACTCACCAGCCCGAATCTCGACGGCGAGCCTTGGTGAGCCGAGTGGTGAGGATCGGCTCTGCTGGTTTGTAGGATTTTGAAGCTGATCAGAGGAACAGCACTTTGCGGCAAACGTTTTCCTGTTTGCGCTTCGCCATGCTGCACGCTGGCCTACGGCGTAAGGAAAGAATCGTTTCTTTGCTTTCCCGGCACTTGCCCTTCAGCTCGCAAGCTCGCCTCGGGACGGTGCCGGGCTACTACCAACCGTCCCGCTGCGCGGGACTGGATTTGCATGCGACGAACGGTGTGGAGCCCACCCTCCGCAAAAGCGGCAAGGGATGGGGCACGGTGCTGTGAGTTATAGAAAGAGCGCAAGGTGGGCCGCCCGCCTTACTCCTTTACCACGACGGGGCCTGCGCCCGGACATTCCTCCAGGACTTCAATGGTGATTTCTCGAATAGAAAATTCTTCATGCGTGGCGTGCGATAGAGTGGTCACGCTGTGCAATGCCAGAGCACCGGCTTCGATATCGTCTGCCAGTTGGCGCAACGCAGCAACCACTTTGGTGTCATTCAGCCCGAAAGCGTACCTGCCTGCTCGATTGGCACACTCGGCTGCTCGGATGGGGGTTCTGCTCCCCTTTGTCATTCAGATGTTCTCCTTATGGGCCAACAACGGCCCGAAACTCGTCCCTTGCACGTACCGAGCTCTGTGCCGGACAAAAATGCCAGCGGTGGTGGTGATTCACAATAACGATCTCGCGCAGCTGTTCCGGGGCCCGCGTGGTTGCGCTGCAGCCGCAGCCGTTCGTGAATGCAAACCACACGCCAACTTTCTTTGATTTCGCACCACCATAGCGACACTCAGGCGGGCCTCAAAAGCAAAATGTGGCCAGAGGTTCGCAGGATGGGGTGAGTGACAATTCGATCATTATTTGTTTGAGGAGAAACGTCGGGTTTCTCGCTGTTAGCCTGATAACTCTGTTTACGTTTGCGAGCCGGATTTGGTACGGTTACTAGCGAACCGATGGACAAACGTGGTGAGGACAAATCGCTGAAGCTTCCGAGGCAGGTATTCGTCTTCCTGTTTGTGATCGCGACCGTTCTTGGATTAGCCCAATCCGTTGCCTGGTATGCGGAGTTAACGTCTCAGGGAGCGCCGGCTTCTTTTGCAAGTGGGTTGCTCTGGCATTTTCTGGAGATGTATCTATGGCTGGCTTTATGTCCTATCATTTTCGCCGTTAACCGCCGCTTTCCCCTGGCTCCGCCAAGGGTCAATGTCTACATCTTGCACGTGCTTTTGGCGATCATTCTTCCATCGCTGACGCGCCTGTTGGGATTATTCATTGACAGGCTGGTGGATCCGGCGCTCACAGCCAACATCCCTTTTACATTCCGATATCTGCTTGTGCACTGTGCTTATCGCACACCCGGCCAAATGATAATGTACTCGCTCATTCTGGCGCTCTTCTGCGCGCATGATTACTATGAAGGGCTGCGGAAGGAAGAGGAACGCCGGGCGCTTCTCGAAACTCAACTGGCAAGGGCCGAGTTAATGGCCCTACGCATGCAATTGCATCCTCACTTCCTCTTCAACACACTTCATTCCGTTTCCGCGCTGATCGAGAGCCGTCCGCGCGAAGCCATTCGCATGATTGCCAGACTGGGCGAATTCCTGCGCCTTTCGATCGATGGACGCGACTCGCGGATGATCTGCCTGGAAGAAGAAATCCGCTTTGTCGAGCTGTATTTTGGGATTGAGCGTGTGCGTTTTGAAGACCGCGTGCACCTACGAGTGAATCTTGGTCCCGGCACGGAATCGGCTCTGGTTCCAAATCTGATCCTTCAGCCTCTGGTTGAGAACGCGCTGCGCCATGGCGCGTGGGAGCATGGAGGAGCGGCCCGAGTGGAAGTAGTCTCACAGGCGGTGGACCATTCCGTGGAGATCATCGTGCGGAATGAGCAGGAGAGTGCTCCCGAGGCGGCCAAGCTGATTCGGGAAGGAGTCGGCCTTGCCAACGTGAGGTCCCGTTTGCAATTGTTATATCCAGAACGGTTTCGGTTTGAATATGGTTGGAATTCACCCGGGGTGTTTCAGGTCCTGATCGCGCTCCCCGCCTCTCAGGGAGAGACAACAGCATGAATCGCAGTGGAGCGCATCTTACCCAGAAACCACTGGCACAGAAACTACCGGCACAGAAACTACGGGTGATGCTCGTCGATGATGAAGGCCTGGCGCGGAACTTCCTGCGCCGCATGCTGGCGAAGGACAACGACATTCAGGAAATCCAGGAGTGCAGCAGTGCGAGCGAGGCGCGGGAGCGCATCCAGCAATGTTGCCCGGATATCCTGTTCCTTGATGTCAAGATGCCAGGATTGTCCGGTTTCGATTTGCTGGAAAAATTATCAGAAGAAGATCAACCCGTCGTAGTGTTTACCACGGCGTTTGCAAACTATGCGCCGAGGGCCTTCGATATTCAGGCCTGCGATTATGTGATGAAACCGTTCGATGAAGACCGGCTGTTTCTGGCCCTGGATCGGGCCAAAGAAGCGCTAAGAAACCAGCTCAGACGAGCGCGCTCTCCCTTTCGAATTACGGTGGCCGACCGGGGACGGAACATCAGGCTATGCGCCGATGACATCCTCTGGATGGCGGCCGAGGACAACTACGTGAGAATTCGTTGCGGCAGAGAAACTCTGCTGGTCCGTTCAACACTGAACAAGCTGGAGCGCGATTTCAAACGGGACGTACTGCTGCGGGTTCACCGCTCATGGATTGTCAATGTGAACAGTGTGAAAGAGATCCGGCAAACCCGCAATTATCAATACTCGCTCGTTCTGGCAGACGGTACAGCCATTATGTCGAGCCGCCGGTATAAACACTCGCTTCGGACCACTTTCCAGATCTGAGCCTCGCGCTCCGCGACGAGCCCACCCGCCAAAGGGCGAGTCCTCTTAAAGAGTGTGCAAAAGGAAACACACATTCGTCTGTTCCGGCCCCTATGATGGTCATGTATGGGAAAGCCATGCGCCGCTGCACGCTGCTCTAATTTTGAGTGTCCCGGCAGTTCCCTGCTCTTTGCTTTCACATCAAACTTATGGGAGGACTACGTATGAAACTGAAGATCGTAATGGCGGTACTTGCTTTGTTTGTGTTTGCGGGAGCAACCGGACTGGCTTCAGACCAGGACAAGAAAACCACTCACAAGAAAACGCGGACGCTCACTGGCTGTCTTGCGAAAGGCGATGACGCGAAGGAATTCAACCTCGTCACCGGCAAAGGCGGCACCTGGGAAGTAAAGAGTGACAGTGTCGACCTGGCGCCGCACGTCGGGCATACCGTGACCGTTACCGGCGTGGTCTCCAATGCCGCGATGCACGGCATGAAAGAAGACGCCAAGGAAGAAGCAAAAGAGCATGGCATGGATAAGAAAGCCGAAGAGCACGGCCACCTGACGGCTACCGCAGTAAAGATGGTGAGTGATAGTTGTAAGAAGTAACCCGGAGCAATCAGATTTGCCCGGATGTGGGGCAGCTCACAGCGTGGAATCCCACCCTTTGCAAAAACGGCAAAGGATGGGGCACCCACGGTGTTGTGAGCTAGAGAAAAAGGCGGGAGAGGCGGGGCCACCCGCCGAACGCTGCCTGTTTGCGCTCCGCTGCGCTGCGCGCTGGCCTACGGCGTAAGGAAAGAACTGTTTCTTTGCTTCCCCGGCACTTGCCCTTCAGCTCGCAGGCTCGCCTCGGGACCGTGCCGGGCTACTACCAGCCGTCCCGCTTCGCGGGACTGGAGCTGCGCGCGGCGAAGGGTGTGGAATCCCACCCTTTGCAAAAGCGACAAAGGATGGGTACCCACGGTATTGTTAGTTATAGGTTGTTAGTTATAGAAAGAGGGGGATGAGTGGGCCAACCGCCTGATACCGGTGAATGCATTCGTAGCTTTATGCGCTTCAATTTAAACAAGAAGCCTAGTCAATTGGTTCTATGTTTAACAAACGGAAGGGATATCTCTGAATATTGCTCCAAAAATGAGCAACTTAAGAGTTTTTTAAAAAGGGCGTGTGTCCGAGGTTATAAGGAAGTGCCAAAGCTGCAAAGTTTGCTTCTGCTTCCAGTTCCGAAGGGCGAATATGAAACAAACTATGGCGCCGACTTTCAGATTTTTTTAAAAAGAGACTTGCAACGGAAAAATGTGTCCAGCGATTAACCGTTTTTTTGAAGGAGCTAGAAATTCCACGTGGAACAGAACTGATTTTTTTAAAAAGGGACGCGCCAATGCGCCGAGATGTCTTGGTCCAGACAAGTTCCTTCAGAAGCTTAGCGAGAACTAAAATTTCGGTCATTCTCGTGATTGGTGTGTCGTCCCAGTGCATATAACTCAATTCTAATCCTACAAACAATTTATAAACAACAAAAATGAAGTTCATGGGGCCGACTAACAATGTGAAAACAACACACTAAAATCGCTCATTGACTCTGGTTCGGAATGACCACAGCCTAGCATTCCCGGGACTCCACGTCTTCATCGAATATGATGCTCCGCGCTGGCATTTGAAATTTTCGCCCAGCGTCTATTTGCACGATGCTTCGAATCACCTCTTCCGCGAGCTCTTCACAGGTAAACTGCCTCCCGTTCGCGTGCACCGCGACCGCACCGGAGGCCCCACCTGGTTGCAGTGTGAACCTTTCGTCCGAACCAGATAATGTGAATGTGATAACTCGCTGATCGCCATCGAGTGAGATGTGGCCCGTCCAGTCATTTGGCCCTTTATATGTAATGGAGCACCAATAGTTGTCATCCTGACCCACTGAAACGGCAATGAAGGTTTCCTTTCCAAGTTGCCGATTCGCATCACTGCAGAATGTCCTCACTGCTTCTATGGAGCTCTGCCAGAAATCAAGCGCGGCCGCTCTGCGTTTCCGCTCGCGTTCCGTTGCTTCTGCGGCCGCCTTAAATTGCTGCTGCACACCCGTAACGATTTCGTCATGCCAACTCGTCATTCCTTTATGGTAGTAGTGAGAAGTGTTGGTTTGGAAGCGCAGTTGCATTCGATCCGGGGTCCCGAACCGGCGCAATGGGCTGATCTGTTCACGCATAGCATTGAATGAAACAGGCAGGGAGAGACGATTTGAACTCTGACCTTGATCCCGCCCGCGGCAGGGTGAGTCAGAGAAAACGCGGGAAGAATGGGCCACCCGCCCACCCACGGTGCTTATGAGTTAAAGAAAGAGTGGGACGGGTGCGCCACACGCCCTGGACGACGATTAAATGTATGCCCCATCTAAAAGGTGCATCGCTAAACTACTGAGACGCAGATACTCGTACGCGCGAATTGGATCAGTGATGTTTCCATCTGCTGTGTGACTCTTTTCGTTGCGGAAACGATCAATCGCCATCGTAAGGAACTTCACGCCGTTCTGGAAGTCATCGTCAACATGCGGCGCTGCAGCGCCTTTGATACGTAGCTTCCCCTTTCCAAATGCTTCAGATCCCGTTTCATGGGTGGTCAATGAGCGGAGTCTATCTCGAACGACCTTGAAGCCCTTCTCGACCGCTTCAGCGTAGTCTCCGCCAGCGTATAGCCCATGACACCTTGAGTAAATCTCGTGATGTAGGCTCTTTATCCCGGGCGTGTCTTCTGATTCCGGAATCGCAAGCTGCAGGCGCTCAATGAAATCCTCTAGTCGCTGAATTCCCTGACGAATTCTCCTGCCCTCGAAGGTATAACGGGGCGAAGACTTCTCCATGGTCTCGGTGGCAACTTCAAACTCAAGGACGATGTCTTTCCCCTCATAGGCAGCTTTTAACGCGTCGATGGTCTGCTGACGCCATGTCTCGTAAAGATGGAGCCAGTCTCTATATCCCCCGGCTCTCTCCGCGAGTTCGGCCTTCGCATCGATGTCTTTACCTACTCGAATACGTTCAACTAGCATCTTCTCAACCTGCTCACGCGCCATTCGAAGTTTCGCCATAAGGGGAAATGATACGCTGTTACGTCGATTAGCCTCACCAAAGCCTGAACAGATTGTGGCGAACGGTGTGGAATCCCAAAGCACTCGCTGACTTGGCGGGGAAACCAGGCTGACGGATACGCGCATACTGCGAAGAACGGGAGACTTGCTGGAGGAAGACATGGCTGACGAAGACAAGCTTGTGAAAGCCGGGTTTGAGGTCGTTTTTAAACCCGTTGCCGATCTAATCGAAAGGCTGGCCGGTCCAGCAGCTGAAGAATTTGGACTCACGATCCAAGACCACGTACGCGTATTCAGGCTGAAACGGCAACTGCGACTGTTTCAGCGCACGAAAGAGATGCTCGAAAAAGCTGGAGTCGAACCCAAGCGTGTTCCTCTGAAATTCCTTGGCCCTGTAGTGGAAAGCGCATCATTCGAAGAAGACAATGAACTACAAGACAGATGGGCAGCACTCCTGGCAAATGCGGCTGCTACTCCGAAGGACATTCATCCAGCATATATCGAGATACTGAAACAGCTAAGCTCGACAGAAGTTCTTCTATTGGAAATACTGCACAAAAAGGGATCGCCCAAGTCAGGAACATATGATTTTTATAAAGAACTAGCGGCCCGATTGGACATTGAACATCTCTCAAGCGATGTGCAATCTCCAGTTCCTACTGTTGCTGAAGAAGTAGACAATCGGTTGGACAGACTAGGAGTGGTGGGCAATCTCACTCGGTTGGGCTGCATTTCCGTAGAAGGGATCCACCACGGCCCGACATACTACAGCCTGACCACCTTCGGAAAAAATTTTTGCCGCGCATGTAGCCCGCCGAAAGCATCTCAGAGGAACGCCAAAACGTCTTCGAGCGAATAGGCCAAGATGCACTTGCCGCCCGCACTCCTGGGCTCGTCGCGATTCGGGATGCATGTCGAGGGGAGCGAGTTTCGATTCAGGGTAATTTGTTGAAACTCGATAATTATGTCCATTTAACCAGGTCTGATAACTCTCAAAATCTTTCTCCACCTATTGACTTCTATTCGCCTTTCGTTTAATATGCGCTGTAGGTTCTCGCCGGGAGCGGCAGCGGCGAACCGTCCTTAATCGGCAGCAGCAGCGAAGCCGGTTTAGCGACCAGGGAATCCCCAAGGTGGAGGCGGGAAACCCAAAAAGGCCTGCAACCACGCGATCATAGCCGGCCCACCGTTAGGGTCACAGAGAGCGTAGAGACGGAAAAACCAGCCATTAGCACTTGGCCATTAGCCCTTAGCCAGAGCGGGAAAGCGACGCTCATGGAAAAGGGTAATTGGTAGTTGGCATTTGGCTCGGATCAAAGAACCCCAAAATCTAAAGCGAGAGCAAATTAAAAGCAGGAGTGTCTTTATCCCCTGCTTGCCCAAAACCCCACAGGCAGGAGTGCCTGTGCCACAAAAACGTTTTTACGGAGCAAATCGTGACAAGAGAAGAAATGATTGCCGCTGTGAGGGAATGCGCGGAAAAGATGAGACGCGTTCCAAGCTTTCCGGAATTGCAAATTGCAACCCAGATCACAAACCGAACGATGCGGAGCAACTTTGGCAACTATTCACGCATGCTGGAAATCTGCGGATTGGAGCGCCAGGGAGCCGGCTTCAAGATAGGCATGAAGACGCTTTTTCTTGAATGGGCAGAATTGGCCCGCAAAATGGGCAAGCTGCCGACGCTCAGGGACTACGAGGCAAAGAGCCAGTTCAGCGTAATGCCGCTGACTTCGCGCTTTGGCGGATGGAAGCGGGTGCCGATTGCCCTCTATTACTTTGCCAGAAAAGAAGGCTTGGATATGGAGTGGAAGGACGTGATGGACATGATTGCGGCGAAAATGCCGCTTGACCAGGACATAAAGCCGATCAAAGGGTCGACAACCTTGTCGCCCAGGGAGCCGGGGATTTTTACCGACCGTCCTGTATATGGACCGCCGATGAAGGCGTGGCCCATGACATGTGCACCGACGAACGAAATGGGCGTGGTTTTCTTATTTGGACACCTCGCACTGTCACTTGGTTTTTCAATCATTCGACTGCAAACGGCTTTTCCGGATGCCGAGGCGCTGCGCGAAATGGATCCGGGGCGATGGCAGCTGGTGCATATTGAATTTGAATTTGAGAGCAAGAACTTCCTGCTGCATCTGCATGAACCCAGAGACTGCGATTTGATTGTTTGCTGGAAGCATAACTGGGAAGACTGTCCGCTGGAAGTGCTGGAGTTGAGCAAGCTGATGGACAAGCTCATGTAAGACGAAAACCGTTTAGCCGCAGATTTACGCTGATGAACGCAGATAGAAACGGCGGGTGAAGTTTGGGGCGGAAACCAATTACAATAAAAGATTCCGCCTCACTCGCCGGGATTGCATGGGACTACGACCAACATCGGAAGAAAAGCTCACCGCGGAGGCGCGGAGACGCGGAGAAGACAGGGCCGGGGATTTCTAATTTGTGATCTCATCAAATCAAGATCGCAAATCAAGAATCGCCAATTAGAAATCACCAATCACGAAACACGGGTAACCATGGCTGTAACTGAACACAGATCGGAAAAAGTAAAGATCGCGGAGAGCGAAAGCATTGTTGTGCGCGGGGCGAGGGTCCACAATCTCAAGAACATTGATTTTGAGATTCCGCACAACCAGCTCACGGTGGTGACAGGCGTTTCCGGCAGCGGCAAGAGTTCCCTGGCCTTTGACACGATTTATGCCGAAGGCCAGCGGCGCTATGTGGAATCGCTTTCAGCCTACGCGCGGCAGTTTCTGGAGCGCATTGAGAAGCCCGACGTTGACCTGATTGATGGCATTGCTCCGGCGATTGCCATACGGCAGAAAAATTCAACGCGCAATCCGCGGTCAACGGTGGCCACGGCAACGGAAATTTACGACTACCTGCGGTTGCTCTATGCGCGCGTGGGCCGCACGTTTTGCCGTAACTGTGGACAGGAAGTAAAGAAAGATACCGTAGACGAAGTGGCGCAGACGATTCTTGCTTTGCCAGAAGGCACGCGACTGAATGTGCTCTTCCCTGTTTCGCCCCAGGGTGCGCAAAACGGCGCGCAAAACCGGCGCGCCCCGGGGGCCCCGGGGGCAGAAAAGAAAGCAAGAGGAAGAAAGTCTGCAAAGGCTGCAGCCGCAGCGGAGACCACGGTGAATGCGCTGCGCGAGCGTTTGTTCGACCTGCGCAAAAAAGGTTTTGGCAGGCTCTTCCAGAATGGACAGATCTTTGAGTTTGCGACGCCGGAGTCGCTGCTGGACATTGATTTCAACCAGCCGGTGTATGTGCTGATTGATCGCATTGTTACAGGGCCAGATCAGCGGACAAGAATTGTGGACGCGCTGGAGACTGGATATCGAGAAGCGGGAGAGACAGTGTTTGAGCTGGCGAACCGCGAGGCTGCTGCGCGTCGAGAGACCGAGGCGATGGCAGACGAAAGCGCGCTCCGCGAGTCTGCGTCACGTCGAGAGCCTGCGGCGCTGGGAGAGGAAAGCGCGAACCGCGAGCAAGTTGGGCGTCGAGAGGCCGAAGCGCTGGGAGTCGATACGCCGAGTGAAGGCGAGATGCCGCAGCAGTGGCGATTCAGCCATCGCTTCGAATGCAAGACGTGCCACATCAAGTATGAAGAGCCGGAGCCGCCGCTGTTTTCATTTAACAATCCTTTTGGCGCGTGCCCCAGGTGCCAGGGATTTGGCAACACGATAGATTTTGATTTGAACCTGGTGATTCCGGACGTGACGAAGACGCTGAGTGAAGGCGCGATTGAGCCGTTTACCAAGCCGAAGTATCGTCCGTGGCAGGCGGAGTTGCGGAAGTTTGCCAAGCAGAGCAGCGTGCCGTTTGATGTGCCGTGGCAGGACTTGAGCAAGGAGCAGCGAGAGCTGGTGATGGAAGGCGAAGGCAAGTTTCCCGGCATACAGGGATTTTTTGCGGCGCTGGAACGCAAGAAATATAAGCTGCATGTGCGCGTGTTTCTGAGCAGGTATCGCGGGTATGCGGTGTGTCCGGAGTGCGGCGGAGGCAGGCTGCGCGCGGACGCGCTGCAAGTGAAGATTGATGGCAAGAATATCCGCGAGCTGACGCAGTTGACGGTGGAAGCCGCAGCGGAATTTTTTAAGGTGCTGAAACTATCGCCCGAGAAGACGGGGATCGCTGGAAAAATCCTGGAGCAGATTCAGGAGCGCTTGAAATTCCTGAATGATGTTGGCTTGGAATATCTGACGCTGGATCGGCTGGCTTCAACACTGAGCGGCGGCGAAGCGC
>Ga0105245_10001818_pt1 | contig 19409 bp, 13 predicted proteins | sample KBSM54metaG_FD_81523 | JGI IMG/M metagenome (GOLD analysis project Ga0105245, IMG submission 81523) | Miscanthus rhizosphere microbial communities from Kellogg Biological Station, Michigan, USA - KBS M5-4 metaG | ecosystem: Host-associated > Plants > Roots > Rhizosphere > Soil | place...
ATCGACCGACCGTGCCTCCCGCGAGCGTCCCGCGGCCGACGCCACGTGCCGAACAGTTGGACAAGACGCAGCCCGCGACGCCACCCCCCTCGAGGACGCCCTCCGCCAGACCGATGAGCGCGCCGCCGACGCTCGCGCAACCGGTCAAGACACAACCGGTCAAGACGCAACCGGTCAAGACGCAACCGGTGAGCGTACTGCCGACGAAGGCCGAGCCCGTGAAGACTCAGCCCGTGAGCGCACCGACCGCAAAGGTTTCGCTGCCGCCGCCCTTACCCGCGACGCGCCTCAGCCCCCCGCCGGCTCCACAACGGAAACCAACATCAGTGGCACCGGTCGCGCCGATCGCCGTTGCTCCCCCAGTTGCGCCTCGGCCTCCGCTCGTTACGGACAGCATGCTGCTGGATGATTCGGATTTGCTCGAAGCCGATGACGAGCTGCCGCCGAGCGGCGCCGTGCGCGTCAAACAATCGACGATGCGCGACGCACTGCCCGAGCTCCACGGGTTCTTGCGCATGGAGCCGCCGCCTAGTGCGACAGCGTCGCGGCGCGCGGGTGTGGCCACGGCATTCATCGGCTTGCTACTCGCGGCGGCCGCGGGCGTGTTCCTGCTCAGCCACCCATTTCCACAGCATGTGGGTCAGCTGCTCGAGGTGAAGGTGCAGCGCCCGGTATTGGCGAGCGCGCTACTGAGCACGAGCGCGCTGGCTCTCTCGGCGCCCACCGTTCACGAGCCCGGCGTGCAGTCCTCGAACGCCCTTGCGGCGGCGAACAAAGGGGCTCACGGCAAGCCGGTCGCGCGCGGCAAACATCCAGCCACTTCGCCCGCCAAATCCAAGTCCGCGCCGAAGCCGCACCCGCGGCAGCACGCGCTCATCGAAACGCCTGAAGCGATGTGATCGGTGAGGGGCTGCGGTTCTCAACGAACGGTGCTCGTTTTTCCAGGAGATCGGGAGATGAAGAAGGCCATGAATCATTCGCTGCAGCTGGTGCCCCCACTTTCGGCGGCATCGGAGTTGCAGCCGCCACGGCGCATGCGAGTGGAGCGCGCAGCGGCGGAGCTTCGTGCCGCTTCGGTCTCCCGCGCACCGCGGACTTCTTCGATCGACATCGCTTGGGACATGGCCGCAGAGGGCGCGTCCTTCCCCCCCGTGACCACGCATCGAGAGACCGTCGCTCCACGCCGAGAGCTCGCCGCGCAGAGTTTCTTCCACGCCACGCCGGCTTGGGTGGGCGTCCCGTCGCGCTCGGGCGCGACCAGCACCATGCCCGGACTCGGACCGGCGTTGCTACCGCCGCCTGCCTCGCAGCGCTCGAACGAGCGTCCGCTCCTCACGGCCTTGATCATCGCAGCGACGGTGATGGTCGGCTTCGGTGTTGGCTTTGGGACGAGCTTCGGCGCCAGTGTCGGAGCCACGTTGATGCGGCTCTCGCTGGTTGCTCCCCCCGCTGAAGCTCCGGTGGTTCACGCTGCTGTTGCCGCGGCGCGTCCGTTGCTTCCGGTGGCGACGGCCGCACTCCTGCCGGAGCTGGCATCGCCCCCGGCGACTGACACCGCGCCGACAGCAGCTCCGAGCGCGGCGCCGGTCGCGCCCGTCGAGGTCGCCTTGCGGGCTCCAGCGCACGCTCTGGTCGCCGGCAAACTCAGCGTCGGAACCGCCGGCATGCACGGTCCACGGGTAGCCGCGATGCCCCGGGCGACCGACAACCCTTACTGACTCAGCCACAAACTGCGGCTCGCAGAGCAAGACCTCGACGGATTTTCACTCAGAACGTATCGTTATTGGTCAATGGCTAAGGTGCCTCCCGGGCCCGCGGTTTCCGACGATGAGACTCGCACGCTCACGGGAGTGAACCGCCTTCAGATCCCGAGCGCCGTTGCGGTGCCCCGCCTGCGCGTGAGCGTCGAACGTGAGGGGGGCAAAGCGACCGATCGCGTCGTCGAGCTCGAGGGTGAGCGCATTCGAGTGGGCTCGCATCAGAGCAACGAACTGGTGCTGTTCGATCGCAGTGTCTCGCGCTTCCACTGCATGTTGAGCCTCAGCCGTAACAACTGGAGCTTGACCGACACTGATTCACTGAATGGCACGGTGCTCTCGGGCGTGCGCATTCGTGACGCGATCTTGCCCAGCGGCGAGTGCCAGATCCTGATTGGGGATTCGGTGCTGCGCGTGACACAGCTCACTCCGGGGCGGGTCGAGCCCGTTCCTGCCGTCTCGCGCTTCGGAGAGTTGCGCGGGCGCACGCTCGTCATGCGGCAAGTGTTCAGCGTGCTCGAACGCATCGCCCCCACTGACGTGACCGTGCTGATTCAAGGTGAAAGCGGGACCGGCAAGGAGCTCGTTGCTCATGAGCTGCTCCGGCGCAGCGCGCGGGCGAAAGGCCCGTTCATCATCGTCGATTGTAGCGCGATCTCGCCGACGCTCATCGAAAGTGAGCTGTTCGGTCATATCAAAGGTGCCTTCACAGGGGCAGACCGCACGCGCACCGGCGCCTTCGAGGCGGCGAATGGCGGCACCATCTTTCTCGACGAAGTCGGCGAAATGCCGATCGACATGCAGCCCAAGCTGCTGCGCGCACTCGAGAACCGCGAGGTGCGCCGCGCCGGTGAGAACGAGACCCGAAAGATCGACGTTCGCGTGCTGGCCGCCACCAACAGGAACCTGGAGCGCGAGGTGAATCGCGGCCGCTTCCGCGAGGACTTGTACTTCCGGTTATCCGTGGTCGCGGTTCGTTTGCCGCCCTTGCGCGAGCGCCCGGAAGACATCCCGGACCTCGTGCATGGCTTCTTGGAGCGCATGGGTGCCTCCGAAGACGAGAAGCTGTTCACGCCGCAGGTTTACCAATCACTGGCGAGGCTCGATTGGCCGGGCAACGTGCGCGAGCTCCGCAACTACATCGAGCGGACCATCGTCCTGGGCAACGCTGCAGAGGCTTCCAAAGCCATGGGTTCGCGTGCCCCGGAACCCGGTGCCGAGGCATCGAAAGTACCGGCGCGAGCGATTGACTCGGCGTTCAAGGTCGCGAAAGAACAACTGATCAGCCAATTCGAACGCACCTATCTCGAGCAGCTGATGGCTTGGGCAGGGGGCAATGTGAGCCGCGCTTCACGCAAAGCCAAGCTCGATCGAATGTATCTGCATCGGCTCCTCTCGCGTTACGAAATCAAGCGCGACCCTTCGGACGACTGAGTCGAAGAAGCGTTCGACTTTTTGGCAGCGCCGAGCCTCGCGAGCAGCGAGTTGTCAAAGCGTCTGCCGGGCGCACGCAGTGGGATGAACGAGCGCGAAGTGTGCGTTGTCTGAGCACGCGAGCGGGGTGCTCGCGCTTCGCCGATAGGGAAATAGGATGAATGCAATTCGGGAATGGGCGCGGGGTGTCATGTGTCTCGGCTGCGGGCTCTTCGGATTGGCGATCGCGCCGTGTGCTCGGGCGCAAGGCTTGGTTGGGGCGAGTGAGCTGCAGTTGAAGACGAACGCCTTCACGTACAACAAATACGATGCTCACAGCACGAGCACGGCCGGGTCTTCGGGTGTGGTCTTGCCTGCGGCATCTTCGAGCAGTTCGACGAGCAGCGGTTTCGGCCTATTCGGTTCGGGCTCCGGCGTTGGATATGGCTACTTTTTGACGAACCAACTCAAGCTCGGGGCGGACGTCTTCGTGGTGCACGCTCACACGGGTGGCGGCGTGCTGGGCGCGGTGGATTCGACGAACTTGAGTCTCTTGCCTCGCGCCGAATACGTATTGGGCGGTGATCGCGTTCGTCCCTACATCGCGGCGCTTGCGGGCTATTCGCACCTCTGGTCGTCGAACGATGGTAGTTACACTTATTCGGGTCAGAGCTCGGGTTTCACGTTCGGCGGCGGCGTTGGCGCCCATGTTTTCTTGGGAGATTCGTGGTCGATCGATCCGGAACTCAGCCTGCAGCGCACGATCCAAAGCGGCAACTCCACCGGACACGGAACCTCCGATCCCAGTAGTGCCTACGAGACGGAATCGACCTCTCATCAGACGGCATTGCTGCTGCAAATCGGCCTGAGCGGTTGGTTCGGCGGGTACTAGCGGTAGCCGACCAGCACGGCGGTGAGCGCGTAGTACGGTTCGGTGTGTGCGCCGTTGTCGTAGTCGCACGGGGTGCCGAACACGCACGAGCTCTGGTTGCACTGGTTCGGGCGGCAAGTGTTGTCGTAACTCTCCACGTCGTACGCGACGTAGAATTTGGCCTTCCCGGCCTTGGCGTCGGTGCTCACGTCGCCGCTCACATCGAGCGAGAACGCACGCACGTCGGCGCCCGGGCACCACCCGGCTCGTGAAGGCTGCCAGTTGCCGCCTTGGTTGGGCACTGCGGTCGTCGCGCAATCGTCGCGCCAAACCGATTGGCCGTGGGCAGTCCCGTTCACCTTGAAATAGTGGGTCTTTGGGCAAAATTCAGCGCAATTGTCGCTGTTGCCCTGGCCATGGCCGGTGATGATGGCGCGCACGGCCATGCCGCACGCAGCATTCGGAACGGTGAGCTGTTGCGGAGGGACGTCGATCGAGACCGGGTGCGACGAATCACCGACGCCCACGTGCAGCGATGTCCAAAGCGGCATCACGAACGCCGGGTCACGCGCGGGCGTGCCGCCTTTCATCTCGATCTTCACGGTCGCCAGCCAGCCATCCACCCACGTGTCGGCGAAGATGCGCAGTTCACGCTTGCCGGAGATCGCGGGTCGGAGATCCGTGAGGTCGTACGTGAAGGTGCCGCCGATACCGTAGGGCGTGACGAAGCGCCCCAATTCGAGCAGCTGATCGCCGTCCGGGTTCGAGGCATTTCTTTGCAGCACGATGCCGACATTGCCCCAGCGATCCCAGGGATCGCAACCGCCCGAAGGGCAGCTCAAGGTGAGCGTCATCGTGATGCGCGAGTACGTTCCTCGATCGGGGAAGGTAACGGTTTGATAAATGTCTCGCGAGCTGCCAGTGAGGTGAGCACTGTCGAACACGGTGACGTTCGCGTCCGCGCCGGGCGGATTGCAGGCGCTCGCTGCTGCGCCGGCTTCGGGCTGCATCACGCGCGTGACCGACGCCGTGCCACCACCCGGACAACACAGCAGAGCGTGCGGGTGACGCGCGGCCAGGTCGATGCTGACGCCTTTGACGTATTCGCCGACGGCACATTCCGCCTTCCAATGCGCCGGATCCCAATCCCCGGTCGCGGTGCTGCCGCGATTATCGCCGGCGTTCACGTTGCGAACCGTGCACGCGCCGGCCCCCGTGGAAGACACGCCGGCGGCCGCGCACTGCAAATCGAGGAGCGCGCCGCCGCTATCCCGCGCGAGCCCGACGACCGCTTCGCTCGCTCCGCATTCGCCTTTGCGATAACCAGGGTCCCAATCCGCTGTGCTCTGGTCGCGGCGTGAATCGCCGCAGTTCGGGCTGACCGTCGCGGCGGTCGACGTCCACGCGTGTCCCGGTTCACATTGCAGCACGCGCGGTGACGGGCACGACGGGTCGAGCGAAAGCCCGGTCATCACTTGGCCGGCGGCGCACTCGCCCTTCCAGTGGCCGGGGCTGAAGTCACCATCAGCGGAAAAGCCGCGGTGATCTCCGGTACTAAAATCGAAGTACGAGGGGCCCATCGCCGTTTGACCCGCGGCGCCTGCACTGCCGGAAGCGCCTGCTCCTCCGCCGTTTCCCGCACCGCCAGCGCCACCCGCACCGCCAGCGCCGCCCGTGCCACTCGAGCCGCCGCTTCCACCGCCGCCTGCGCCGGGTTGGCCCACGCTCGCGCCTGCAGTGCCGGCGCCGGATGCTCCTCCCGTGTGACCCGTACCGGCCGTGCCGCCTGGTGACGTCGGAGCATTGCCTGCACTCGTGCAGGCGGCGAGCGTCAGCGCTACGGCCAGGTAGACGCGACTAGCCCACATTCGGGTCGTAATACTCATGAGGGACGACATTGAAAAGTCGCGCTCGCCGATGAACGGCTCAACAAAATATCCCCCACGGGTGAGCGCCCTCGAACCGCCACATCGGCGGGTCGCGCTCACGCAGTGGCCCAAACCTAAGATGAGGCCGCAGCTCGAAAACGGCTCAGCGATTTTTCGACAGCCAAAAGACCTCGAGCGGATGTAGGTGCGACTCGAGCTCCTCCCGAGTCCGGCGGTGGACAGCGCCCGCGCATTCTCGTTTCAGGACGTGCTCGATGGAGCGGTTGCGGCGCAGCTGTGTGAGCCCGCGCAGGTGCGCTTGCTCGAACCCACTCATTTTAAAGGGTTTTCCCAAAATTCGACGGAACTCGCCACTCAAATATCGAGGCCGCAAATTCGCGGTCGAAGGGAGTTCGTCGCTTTGGAATCAATCAAGTCGCGTCGGTTGCGGGTGAAGTTGCCGCTGGTGTTGGGCGGGCTCGGGCTGACGCTCCTTGGCCACATCGGCACCGCTCGCGCGGTCACGCCGAACATCATTTGGAACGACGAGTTCGAAGGCGCATCGCTCGATCGCGGCAAATGGGTGGTGTCAGACGGCGCTATCGATCCGGCGAACAACAGCGGCTCTTGCTTCAACAACGAAGCGCAGAGCTACAAGGACATCGAAGGCTGCGGCGCGGGCACCAGCACCATTTGTCAGACGAATGGCTACCTGCACCTCGTGGCGCGCTATTGGCCGAATTCACCGAACTCCTGCGGCTACACCACGAACTACGTCTCGTCTCGCATGACCACGAAGACGAAGTTTCAGATGAACCCGGGTATGGGCAACAACGGCATTCGCGTCGAAGGCAGGATCAACATGCCCGCGATGACGACCGGCATTTTCCCGGCCTTCTGGATGCTCGGCTCGACCATCAAGCAATGGCCGAACCCCGGCGCCGGCACGATGTACTGGCCGCAAGCGGGCGAGATCGACATCTCCGAGTGGGGTTCCGCCTGGAGCAGCAATCAGAGCCTCGGCACGATGCACTACAGCAGCCAGGACCCGAGCACCTACGACGGCCAATACCACATGCAGATCGGCTCGTTTTACACGGCCGCGATGCAGCCCGATGCCTTCCACACCTACGCGGTGGAGTGGACGTGGAGCAGCATCAAATACTTCATCGATGGCGCGCAGTTCGGTCCGACCGTCGACTTGACGGCGACGCCCTCGCAGGATTTCAATCACGATTTTTCGATCATCCTCAATAACGCCATCGGTGGTCCGGGTGGCGGCTACGCCGGTATCGATCCGGCGCTCGTGCCGCAGAGCACGAGCAGCGCTGGTGCTGGTTTCGACGCGCACCAACGCATGGCCGTCGACTACGTGCGTGTGTACGCCTTGAACAACGATGGTGGCTGGACGGCGCGTCCCTTCCAGGGCACCGGCCAGTACAACGCGGCGTTGCCGTCCGAGTGGGATTACGGCTACTACAAGGCTGACTGCGGCAGCAACGCGGCGCTCACCGGCCTCAGCATGAATACGACCGGCATCACTCCTCACTCGATGCTGTGCGTGAACTACGGCTCGAAGTTCAGCGGCACGGGCGTGGCCACGGTCGAAGACATCACCAGCGGCGACCACCGTCGCGCCAGCCGCGCGGGCGACTGGGATTCCGGCTACTACAAGAGTGAATGTGGCCTGAACGAATACATGTCTGGTGTGAGCCAATCGACGGCGGGCAAGTTGCGCGGGCTTCACTGTTCTTCTGGCGCGGGTTTGACCAACGGCGGTCAGAACAACTGCGAAACGCACACCGTCAATCCGAACGATCAAGGCGCGGGCAACGCCGGCGACTGGGATTTCGGCTACTTCAAGGGCGAATGTGGCAACGGTAAGGTCGCCTACGGTTTGAGCACGAACCCCTCCACGGGCGCCCCGCACCGCATCCTCTGCTGCGATAAGTGAGCCTTGCCTCAGGCAGCTGCGGACCCTGACGACTCACTGATCGAGTCGTGTCAGTGGCTCACGCAGCTGCCGTCGAGCCCGCTCAGTGTGGCCGAGCCCGATGCTGCACGTAGTCGCCCGGCGACGGCGCTCGCTTCGCTCGTCCGCCCGAGCGCGCAAAGTGACAGGACTTCGAGCGTTCGCTCCTCGACGGTGCGATCGGAATACGGAAATTGTCGACCGTGTTCACGAGCGAGTTCGAGCGCTCGTGCCGGCTTGCCCGCGCGATAAGCGACATGGGCGCGTTGCAGCAGTGAGCGATCGCGCGCGAGCTCGGCTGCACTGGCCGCGCTCGAAGCGGCAGCGACACTGGACGAAGGCGGTGCGGCACTCGCCGTCGTGGTGGGTGTTGGCTCAGTGAGCGCGGCGCTGAGCGAGGGGACCACGCCGCTCGGCACCGACGCCGCTGCCGTCGAGGTCGACTGGTTTTGCACGACGAAAGCCGGTGCCGGGGTGCGACCGCGCGCAAGGAAGGCGTACACGCTCGCCAAGCTGGCGGCGCCGATGATCGCAGCCAGCGACACTTTGAGCAGGCCGGGCCCGGCCTTCGAGGTACCAGTCATCGCGCGGCGAGTACCTTAACGCCTCTTCTTCAGCGACCCAACCCATCGAGCACGACTTTGCCCAGCGTTTTGCCGCTTTCCAGCAACTGGTGCGCTTCGCGAAGCGATTTTACGCCCAGCGCGCCGAGGTGAGTGGTGGCCGTGCTGCGAATTTCTCCCGCGTCCACGAGGGCGGCCACATGAGCCAGGAGCTTCCCCTGTTCGCCCATATCGGTCGTTTGAAACAGGGGCCGAGTGAACATCAACTCCCAATGCAGCGTGATGCTCTTCATCATCATCGCCGTGGTGTTGACGCCTGCCATGTCGTCGATCACTGCCAAGTGCCCTTGTGGCTTCAACGCCTCGAGAATTTGGGAGAAATGGCTGGGCGTCTGGGTGAGGCCCGCGACGAACTCCACGCCGGGGACGCCCGCCGCTCGGAGTTCGGCCGCGAGCGGCTGCGAATGATCGATGACCAAGTGCGCGCCGAGTTCCAAACACCAGCGTCGAGTTTCCGCGCGTGAGGCCGTGGCGATCACTTGCAGTTTGGTCAGCTTGCGCGCGAGTTGAATCAAGATCGAGCCCACGCCTCCAGCGCCGCCCACGATCAACAGCGCTTGACCGGAGCCGCCTCCGGGCTGCACGCCCAGGCGATCGAACAACAACTCGTAGGCGGTGATGCTGGTGAGCGGGAGCGCCGCAGCGTCGGCATCCGAGAGCGATTGCGGGGCGAGCGCCACGATCCGCTCGTCGACCGTGTGCAGCTCGCTGTTGGCGCCCGCGCGGTCGAGCGAGCCTGCGTAATAAACTCGGTCGCCGACCCGAAACTGCGTCACCGCGCTGCCGAGTGCCTCGACGCGACCGACCGCATCCCAGCCCAATACCTTGGCTTGGCCAGCGGGAGGCGCGGTACCCTTGCGGACCTTCGTATCGACCGGATTGACCGAGATGGCCTTCACCCGCACCAGCAAATCGCGCGGGCCGGCGATCGGGGCCGGCAGCTCCAACTCCTCCAAGCTCTCCGGATTTTCAATCGCCAACGGTCGCCTATAACCAATTGCTTTCATTGTATTTTCTCCTCTCCCTGCCAGACGAATCACGCGCCACGGGCTGAACCTGGGAGAGCTCGCCGCCCGTCGAATGAGCAATAGAGGTGTCGGTGTGATTTGAAAAGAGCCCATCGATGGCTAACATTTTCAAATGAGAATTGAGAATCTGGGGGACCTGAACGTGCTGCTGCTCGCGGCCAAGCATGGGTCCCTCACGGCGGCGTCGCGGGAGCTCGGTGTCACGCCGGCTGCGGCCAGCGCGGCGCTCAAGCGCATGGAGACGCAACTCGGCGCCACGTTGCTCGAGCGCTCGACGCGTTCTTTGCGACCGACTCAGCAGGGGCGCATCCTGCTCGACTACGCGACGCGCGCGTTCGAGTTGCTCGCCGAAGGGGAGTCATTGGCGACCGACGATGGCGGTCGGCTCGTCGGCACCATTCGCCTCGCGGCGCCCTCGGATCTGACGCGTGTCACCTTGTTGCCGTGGCTCAGCGAGTTTTTGCGTCTGCACTCCGAGCTACAGCTCAATCTCTCCGTGAGTGATCGCCCGCTAGATCTCGTGCGCGACGAAGTCGACGTCGCGATTCGCTATGGCGTCCTCGCCGATTCGCGGCTGATTGCGCGACAACTCGCGCCCGCCGAGCCGATCTTGTGCGCTTCTCCCGCGTACCTTGCCGGCCACGCTGCACTGACGCGACCCGAAGATTTGTTGCAGCACAATTGCTTGAGCTTCAACCGCGCTGGTCGTCGTCATCGGGTGTGGCGGTTCGTCCGCGACGGGGTCTGGACGGAGGTGCGCATCGACGGTGATCGCAGCGTCGACGACGCTTCACTTGCACGACAATGGGCCGTGGAGGGAGCCGGCATCCTCTTCAAAACCAACCTCGACGTGCGTCAGGATCTGGCCTCGGGCGCGCTCGTGCAGCTGCTCCCCGAGTGGCACAGCGAGCCGTATCCGCTGCACGCGCTGCTCCCGAGTGGCCGCTTCGTGTCGGGTCGGGTTCGTGCGCTGCTCGACTTCCTGGCAGCCAAATTCAAGGCACTTCGCTAGATCGCCAGAGTCACTTCATTTGGGCAAACGCGATGCCCGGCTGCGGTCCGCCGATGCCGAACGCCGAACCGTCGATGGCTTTTAGTGCACCGCTTTCGCGGGCCAGCGAGTACACGGCGAGCCCCTGCGGTCCGTCGACCCCGACGTACAAGAAGTGCCCGCTCGGATCGACGGCCAAGGAATAGACGTTTGGTTCGGTGACCGTTGAGCCCGGTACTTCGCTGAGCGCACCGCTGGGCGCGATCGCAAAACCCGAGACGTGATTGCTGCCGAGAAAGTGCGCTGCGTACAGGTACTTGCCCTGCGGATCGATGGCGAGATTGGCGGCATTGGGATCGGCCTGTACATCGAGCGAAAAGGGCGAGCCATCGACTAGCGTCAGCTTTCCACTGTCGGCATCGACCGCAAACCCGTTGAGCGCTCCGCCCACCGCGTACAAGAAACCGCCGTTGGGCGCGAACGCGAGCGCGCCGCCGAACACGTTGTGATCTCCGGGGATGCCAGAGGCGCCGAAGGGGGACCCCGCGATTTCGCTCAACGCGCCGCTGGCAGGATCCACCCGATAGCCGCGAATGCCGAACTGAAAGGCTTGTGAGACGTACACGAAATGCCCGGTCGGATCGGCCGCGATAAATTCCGCGCCGCCGTGAAGGGCCTCGTTGCCGACGAGCACCGGCGCGCCCGAAGCACTCAAAACGCCCGTGTCTGCCGCGATTTTGAAGATTTCGATCGTGCTGCCGGCGCTACTGCCGGCATAGGCGAAGCGTGCCTGCGGATCGAGCGCCAGCGTGGTCAACGCATTGGCGGTCGCCAGGCTGGAGTTGGCTTTGGTCGGCAAACCACCGTCGGCTCCGATGCGATACGTATCGACGTGTTGATCGTCGGCGACGAAAACGAAGCGCTGACTCGCGTCCACCGCGATGGCGACGGCAGACGCGTTTTTGTCCACCGGTGACCCCACGAGCATCGGCTTGCCGCTTTGCAGATCGACCGCGCACGCCGACACACCGCTCACGATCGTTTTCACGTACGCAAACTCTGCTGGCCCGGTGAGTGCGCCGGCTTCACCTCCGCTCGCATCGCCCCCCGCACCGGCATTCGCATCGCCGCCACTCGCATCGCCGCCACTCGCATTGCCGCCACTCGCATTGCCTCCCACCGCGGCGTTGCCTGCGCTGCCGCCCGTCGCGCGCTCGCCACTGGCGCCCGCAGAGCCGTCACCGGCTTCGCCCGCGTTGGCTCCGAGTTGGCCGCCGGCGCCCGCGTGTTGCGTGCCTGCCGTGCCGCCGTTCGACGTGCCGCTGCCCGCCGCACCGCCATCGGTTTGGCCGCCTGTGCCGATGTCGTGGGTATCGGTTCGATTCGGGCTACACGCGCCCACGATCGTCAGCACCGACAGACACCATCCCCAAACCTTGCCCTGACCACTCATGTCCCCACTCATACGGGCAAGCCCGCGAGGCGTTGTGAAATTCTCGGAACTGGCCCCAATTCCGCGATTTCTGGCGCCCTCTCGGAGCGGGCGCTCGGGGGGCCGCCGTACCCGCCGTGGCTCAAAAAAACTGCGCCGAAAGTAGCCGCTCCAGGCATCTATTGGTCAATGGGTCGCGCTCGTTTGCTCTTGGTTGTTCCTTGTTTGGCGCTCGTCAGCGCCTGTTCGAGCAGTTCGGCGCCGGGCGCGGCCGGAGCTGGCTCAGGAGGGCAAACTCAGCAGCAAGGCGGCGGTGCTGGTGCATCGGTAGGCGGCGCGACGGCAGGCAGCCCGGCTGATGGCGGCGCCGCGGGTGAGGGGGGCGGCACACCACAGGCTCTCGGTATCACGCGCTTGCGCGCGGAGTATCGTGAAAACCCGATCGGCATCGCCAGCGCGAAACCCCGCTTCGATTGGCTCCTCGCATCCGATATTCGCGGGCAACGGCAGACCGCGTATCGCATTCTGGTGAGCAGTAGCGAGGCCGCGTTGGCCGGCGATCACGGCGATCTATGGGATAGCGGCAAAATCAGCTCCGACCAGAGCACGCAAGTGGAATATGGCGGCGCCGCGGTGGCCTCGCGAACGCGCGCCTTTTGGAAAGTGCAAGTCTGGGACAAAGACGATCAGCCGTCTGCGTTCAGCAAAGTGGCCTTCTGGGAGCGCGGGCCGGACGCGAGTGATTGGCAAGCGAAGTGGATCGCCGCCACGCCTGCGCCATTCGATCGCGATGGAGTGGATTGGATTTGGTTTCCGGAAGGCGCGCCGGCCACTTCGGCGCCGCCCGGCGATCGCTACTTCCGCAAGACGTTCACGCTTCCGAGCGCGCCACTTCATGGCTCGCTGTATTTTCAAGTCGACGATACCGTCGAATTTTTCGTCAATGGTCAGAGTGTGGGCTCGAGCAGCAACTGGCAGATCGGGCAAACGGTGGACATCACGAGCGCGCTCAAGAGCGGCAGCAACGTCATCGCGGCTCACGCGCAAAATGGCAGCGGCGCCGCGGGCCTCGTGGCCGCGCTCGATCTGCGCCTGGCAACGAGCTCGCTGTTCCTGCAGACCGACGCCACTTGGAAGAGCGCAAATAGCGCCGATGGCTCGTTCTCCAGCCCGACTTTCGACGACTTAGCGTGGAGCGCCGCCATGGTCGCCGCCAAGTACGGGTCGACGCCGTGGGGCGACCAGGGTTGGGCTCCGCCGCGCTATTTTCGGCGCGAATTCACCGCGCCCAAGGCCGTCACTCGCGCTCGCGTGTATGCGACCGCGCTCGGCCTCTATGAGTTATGGCTGAACGGCTCGCGTGTGGGCGATGAACACCTGACCCCCGGCTGGACTGACTACGGCAAGCGCGTGCAAGTCCAAACCTATGATGTGACCTCGCTCGTCAAAACGGGTGCAAACGCGCTGGGCGCTATTTTGGCTGACGGCTGGTTCGGCGGCAAAGTCGGGTTCCGTGGTCAGCTGCACAGCTTTGGGGCTGGGCCCGACCAATTGCGCGTGCAGCTCGAGCTCGAGTACGACGACGGCAGCAAAGACACGCTCGCGACGGACTCGAATTGGAAGTTCGCGGACGGCCCGATCCAATCGGCGGATCTGCTGGACGGTGAAACGTACGATGCTCGGCTCGAGCTGGGGGATTGGTCGAAAGCCCCTTACGACGACAGCAAGTGGCAAGCGGTATCCGTCGTGGCTGACGACCCAGCGCGAAAGACCGTGGCTGACGCCACTTCGCCCGTGATCGTAGCGGGCGAGCGCAAGCCGATGACCGTGAAGACACTGAAGCCCGGCGTGTTCATCTACGATTTCGGCCAAAATCTAGTGGGTTGGGCGCGGCTCTCCGTGATGGGCCTCGCGGGCACCGCGCTTCAAATGCGGTTCGCGGAAGTGTTGAACCCTGACGGCTCGCTCTATACGGACAACCTGCGCAGCGCCAAAGCGACGGACCGCTACTACTTGCGCGGAGGCGCCACGGAGACGTTCGAACCGCGTTTTACGACTCACGGCTTCCGTTACTTGGAACTCTCGGGTGACATCGCCGGCCTCTCCGCAACGCCCGACTTGACGACCGTCACCGCGATCATCGCGCACTCCGATACGCCGCTCACGAACACGTTTCAGACGTCGTCGGACTTGGTGAACCAGCTGGAGAGCAATATCGTTTGGGGGCAGCTCGATAACTTCGTCTCCGTGCCGACCGATTGTCCGCAACGAGACGAGCGGCTGGGCTGGATGGGGGATGCACAGATCTTCGTGCGCACGGCGACCATCAATGCCGACGTGGCCAGCTTCTACAGCAAATTCGTGCGTGACATGGCGGATGGCCAAAACGCGGCTGGTGCCTTCGCCGATACTTCGCCCCGGCCGCTGTTCATCTCCGATGCAGCGCCTGCTTGGGGCGATGCGGGCGTCATCATCCCGTGGACGATGTACCTGGCCTACGGTGACACGCGCGTTTTGGCCGAGCAGTACGACTCGATGCAGAAATGGGTCGCGTACATCGGTGCTGCGAATCCTGATTTTCTCTGGAAAAATCAGCGCAACAGCGATTACGGCGATTGGCTGAACGTGGGCGCAGAGACCGACCACGAGGTGCTCGCGACCGCGTTCTACGCGCACAGCGTGGACATCTTGGCCAAGACCGCCAAGGTGCTGGGCAAGTCGGCAGACGCCGACAAGTACTCGGCCTGGTTCGGCTCGATCCGAAAGGCCTTCGCCACCGCGTATCTCGCGGCGGACGGCACGATCCTGAGCAACACTCAGACGGCATACGCGCTCGCGATGCGCTTCGGGCTCTTGGACGATGCTGCGCGCAAACAAGCGGCGAGCCGTTTGGCCGCGGATGTCGACAGCCGCAAGCACTTGAGCACGGGCTTTCTCGGGGTCGCGCACTTGTTGCCGGCACTGACGGCCGCCGGTCGCACCGACGCCGCGTATCAGTTACTGAACAACCAGGATTACCCGTCGTGGGGTTATCAGATCAAAATGGGCGCCACGACCATTTGGGAACGCTGGGACGGCATTCAAACCGACGGCCATTTCCAGACGCCAGCGATGAACTCGTTCAATCATTACTCGTTCGGCTCCGTGGGCGAATGGCTGAACACGACCGTGGCCGGCATCGATTGGGATGAAGCCGCGCCCGGCTACAAGCACTTCTTCGTGCGGCCGAGCCCGGGCGGCGGGCTCACTTCGGCGAATGCAGCCTTCGACTCGATTCACGGGCGGATCAGCAGCGCTTGGTCGCTCGAAAACGGCGTGTTCTCGCTGAACGTGGGCGTGCCGGTGGGCGCGAGCGCCAGCGTGGTGCTCCCGTTCACGAAAGACGCGAAGCTCGACGGCGTGGTCACCGCGCCCGGTGCCGATGGTAGCTACAGCCTCGACTCTGGCACCTACGTCTTCACCGCGGCGAGCCAATGACTCGAGCTCGCTGAACGCGCGCGCGACTCCTCAGAACACCGCGGTTCCACCCAAGCCCAAGCCGCCCTGTGGAAATCCAACCACGCCGACGCGCACCTCGGTTTGGGGCTTGAGGGACCCCTCGGCTCCCGCGTCATCGCGGAGGAGGCGGTCTCGATTGTGCGCAAAGAGCACCCAACCGATCGGAGTCGCTACGGCGCCGGCAGCGAGCACTCCCAAACCGATCGCAGCCTGGCGTTGTTCGGCCGGATCTTCCTTGCAAGGGTCGTCGGCGCAGCCCGAGGCAATCACCGCCGGCAAGATCAGCAGGAACCCGGTGATGATCGCGGCCGGGCCGGCGATGCCCATGGTCAAGCCCACGTTTCGAGCCGTCGGGTCCCCCTGGTGGAACACGTACTGGCTGGATCCCTCGACGTTCAGCTTCAACCGTCGAGTCGCGCCGGTCGCGTGGTCATAGGTATACACATTGTAGATCCCAGGTGACGCCCAGAACTCACAGTCACGCTCGCACTCGGCGATGGGTTTCTCGGCGCCGCGAGGCACGATCTGCAAGTGCAGCGAAGGTTGCCCGGTACGAACGCTGACGCGCGCGTTTTGACCCGGGAAATGCGGAGTATTTTCCGGTTCTTCGGCTCGAGCTCCAGCGGACACGAACAGACCGAAGCAAGCCATGAGCCCGACGCAAAGTGCTTTCATGGCGCGTCCTTCAGCAAGGAATGAGCCAACCCTTCATTCGGGCTTTTCGAGCGTGCCCGTGATCTGGAACCAGGGCGGCTCGGGTTCGGGATTGCGTTCGAGCTGCATCCCGAGACTGCGCATCACTGCGATCGAGCCGACGTTGTCGTATTCCGTGCAGGCCAGGACTCGTTCGACGCGCAACGCTTGAAAGGCAAAGTTTGCGAGGGCGCGCCCCGCTTCGGAAGCAATGCCACGCCCCTGATGTGCAGGGGATACCGCCCAGAACAACCCCACCTCGGCGGTGAACGGAGCCAGCGCTCGCCCGCCGCGAGAAGGCAATTGCCCGAACGGCGCGAGCAACGGCACGAGGCCAATCAGTCCCACGAACACGTGACCTTCTTTGAGCACGACCGCGCGCTCGCCGTAGGGGGGTTGGTCGAGCAGGCGCAGTTGCTCGTAGCCGCGAATCGTCCACTCGAGCCAGCGCTGTCGCCGCTCGAGCGCCTCTTTCTCGGCGAGTGACGGTTCGTTCCAACCGATATCGAGATTGAGCCGATGGCAATCGAGCAGATCGCTGGCTGACAGTTCACGGATGAGCAAGCGCTCGGTTTCGATCGGCTCCGGCATGGCGGCTCGATATGAGCTCGGCTGCCGATGCCAACGCAACCCGAGAGCTTACCTGGCCGACGGGCGAGCGGTATTTCTCGCCTTTTTTTGCTGATACATCAGCGCGTCGGCTTTCACCAGCAGCGCCTCGATGGTCTCCGGGCGCGAAGGGTCGTAGGCGCAGCCACCGATGCTCGCCGAGAGCGTGTACTGTCGCGCGCCGCTCCGGTTTCGCGCCATTAGCTCTTGCTGGATGCGGGAGCTGAAGAGCGCCAGTTGCTGTTCGTCTGCGTTCGGTAACCAGGCCACGAATTCGTCGCCGCCGAGACGCGCCACGATGTCCGAACCGCGCAACGTCGCACGCAACACATCGGCCATTTCGAGCAACGCGCGATCGCCCTGCTCGTGCCCGAGTTCGTCGTTGATGCGCTTCATGCCGTTCAGGTCGACGAAGAAGAGCAGCGCGGGGGCTTGATTGCGCTCCGCGAGCTTCAGGTGTTGCCGCGCGAGCTCCATGAAGCCGCGCCGATTGTACAGGCGCGTGAGTTCGTCGTGCACCGAGAGGCTACGGATCTCCTCTGCGCTCGCTTCGAGCTCTTTCTTCGCGCGTTCTCGCTCCACGACTCGACCGAGCTGCGTGCCGATGTTCGACATCAGCTGGAGCAATTGTGTGTCGGGTTCGTCGTTGCGCTCGGAGTAAAATTCGAGCGCTGCGACCACCTCGTTTCCGATCAAGACCGGGAAAGCAAAGCCACTCAAGAGCCCCGCCGTTTCAGCGACTTCAGCCCTCAAGAAGCTGCTGCTTTGCGTCAGGTCTGGCATCCAAGCGGATTGTCCGGAGGCCAACACCTTGCCGATCAGGCCCAACGATTGAGAAAACTCGAGTTCCGCGCTGCGCTCGCGGAAAGCCGAGAAACGTGCCGGATCAGCGTCGTGCCAAAAGCCCGAAGCCGCGAGTCGATCGCCCTTTTTGAGGTATGCGTGACCAATCGGCCAGTCCATGAAAGCGCACACGCTGTCCAAGCACGCCACGAACGCCTCGCGCGTATCGTGCGCGCTGTTCGCGGCAGCGGCAATGGCCTGGAGCAGCTCGACGCTCGCGGTCTGCTTGCGCAGTGCCGCTTCGATCTCCTTGTGCGAGGTCACGTCGTAGATCATGACCACGCCCGCCTCGACCACCCCGTCCGAGTTGCACAGCGGCGCGATGGTGAGCGCGTAAGTCAGGCTCCCGCGCACGAACTCGAATTCCTGCTTTTCGCCCGCGAGCGCTGCGCGGTAACGCGTTTCGAACAAATCGTAAAAGCGCGGCGTGGCCGCCTCGCGCAAGGTCTTGCCGACGAGCGCGTCTTTCGAAACAGCGATGCTGCTCAAGAGTCGCTCGCCGTCGGCCATCACGTAGCGGAGATCGTGATCGAAGACGAGCACGGCGCCGTTCGGCAAATTGCCGACCACGTTGCGGAATAGTTGCTCACTGCGCGCGAGCGCGTTCTGCGCTCGTTTTGCGGCGGTGACGTCGCGCCCCACGCTGACCGCCGCCACGATCTCACCGCTGGCGTCGCGGATGGGAGCGCTGTTCACGCTGGCAAATTGCTCGGGCGCCCCGGGCATGCGCACGACGAGCTCGAGGTCTTCGACGACTTCGCCGCGCAGCGCTCGCGCGGAAGGCATTGCCTCGGGCGGGAGCGGGGTCACGCCGTCGCTCGTGAAAACACCGTGGCGGGCGATGCTTTGGTTGGTTTCCATCACCTCCGGCGAACGAGAGCGCCGGGCTGCCGCGTTGGTCAGCGCGATTTTGCCATCTCGACTCGTCACGACGACGGAGTCGGTCATGCAGTCGAGCACCGAACGGAGTAGTTGGCGTTCGCCGTCGCGTTCGGCTTCGACACGCTTGAGCTCGCGCACCTTTCCGCGGAGTTCGATCTCGGTGACCGTGAGTGCCGCGAGTTCGCGCAGTGTCTCGAGGTCTGCTCCGGACCAAGCGCGCGGGGTCGAATCGATGACGCACAACGCGCCGAGGACCTGAGCCTCCGCGGTCACGAGCGGCATGCCCGCGTACGAGACGACGCTCAGGTCGGTGATGGCGAGATTTTCGCGCAGCCAGGGATGCTGCCGCGCATCCTCCACAATCAGGGGTTCGGCGGTGGTCACCGCGTACTGACAAAAGGAGTGGCTGAGCGGCGTTTCACGTCGAGTCGCCCAGGGTTCGGTCAAGCCGAGCGCGCTCTTGAAGAACTGCCGATGGTCGTCCACCAGAGAGACCAGCGCGACAGGCACTCGCAACAAGCGCGCGGCGAGCTGCGTGAAGCGATCGAAGATCGCGTCCGCCGGCTCATCGAGTAGGCCCGTCTCGAGCAAAGCGGAGAGCCGCGCGGGATCGAGCAGCTTGCGCAAGTGATCGATGGGTCCCGCTTCCGACCCGATCGTTGACGCTACCTCGCGCGTCTCGGACGCTGGTAGCGAGCTGCGATCGTTTGCGTCAAGGCGTGCCAAGCCAGGATCCACGGTGGTTAAGCCACCGATACGGCCGGCCCCGGGCAAATCTAAAGCTCGGGAAGTGGCCCTGATTCCGCCACTTTACGCGCTAGGCGCGCTCTCCAAAAGTGTCACAATCTGTTCCGCGAGGACCACCAAAGCGGCCTTCCGCGGACGCCGATCAGCGGGCGCCACCTCGATTTCGGTATCGACGTCGGTTC
>Ga0105245_10001819_pt1 | contig 19407 bp, 18 predicted proteins | sample KBSM54metaG_FD_81523 | JGI IMG/M metagenome (GOLD analysis project Ga0105245, IMG submission 81523) | Miscanthus rhizosphere microbial communities from Kellogg Biological Station, Michigan, USA - KBS M5-4 metaG | ecosystem: Host-associated > Plants > Roots > Rhizosphere > Soil | place...
ATGGACTGCACGCGCGAGCCCTTCATGCCGACGCAGGCGCCGACCGGATCGACGTCGCGCTCGCGCGACATCACCGCGATCTTGGCGCGCTCGCCCGGCTCGCGGACGGCGCCCTTGATCACCACCGTGCCGTCGTAGATCTCCGGCACTTCCATCTCGAAGAGCTTGATGAGCAGGCGCGGATCGGTGCGCGAGAGGACCACCTGCGGTCCCTTCGGCTGGGTGTGGACGTCGATGATGACGGCCTTGATGCGGTCGCCCTGCGAGTAGCGCTCCGCCCTCGACTGCTGCGAGCGCGGGATGATGCCCTCGGTCTTGCCGTTGAGATCGATGATCATGTCGCCGCGCTCGAAGCGCTTGACGTAACCGTTCTCGAGCTCGCCGAGTTTGTCCTTGAATTCGTTGTAGACCTTCTCGCGCTCGGCCTCGCGGACCTTTTGATAGAGGACCTGCTTGGCCGACTGTGCGGCGATGCGACCGAAGTCGGCCGCCGGTTTGTCGATGGGGATCTTCGCGTCGTCGCCCTGCTCGAGATCGGGATCGATCTTCTGCGCTTCGTACGTGCGGATCTGCGTGTTCGGATCCTTGACGACGTCGACGACTTCCTTGGTGATGTATTCGAGGCGGATCGTTCCGCCGGTCTGCGCTTTCGGATCGACTTTGCGCGCCTGATCGAGCGTCCACTGTGCTTGCGGATCCTCGATCATGTCCTCGTTCTCGACGATCTCTTTGACGACGTACATCTTCATGTCGCCGCTGACGCGGTCGAGCACGGTCTCCATCGGCTCACGGGTGCGGTAGTACTTGCGGCCGGCGGTCGCGAGAGCATCCTCGAGTGCTTTGTACACACGCTCAGCGTCGATCGATTTCTCGTACGCGAGCGCCTTGATGTTTTTACTCAGATTCTCGTCGAACATGGTCGGTTCAAATCTCCACTTCCAACCGCGCTTCTTTGATGTCTGCCAAAGCGATCACGTAGTCGGGATCCTTTTTCATCTTCGGATCCGCCACCACGATCTCCGCTCCGTTGAATTCCTTCAGTCTGCCTACGATCACGTGCAACCCCCGAATCGGCTTCGACGTCTTCACGCGAACGAGCCTGCCGAGGAACTTCTGATAGTCCGAGTCTTTGTAGAACTTGCGATCGAGCCCGGGAGACGAGACTTGCAACTCGTACTCGCCCGGAACGGGATCCTCAACATCCAGCCATGCGCCGACTTGACGCGAGATCAACTCGCAGTCTTCCAGCGCCACTCCACCTTCCTTGTCAATGTCGATCCGCAGCAGGTACGACCGCCCCTGCCTGCGGTACTCGATATGAACGAGCTCCATCCCTTCGGAGGTCACGATCTTGTCGATCTCGTCCGCAACCTTCTCCGGTACCCCGTTCATATCTCACCACAACAAAAAAAGCGGCCGAATCGGCCGCTTTCGAAATTGAGATGCTCGAAAGCCGTCGAATGATATCACCCAACAGCGACGCGCTACAACATTCGAAGATTCAGTGTGATTCCTTCGATGCGCGCTGCGAAACCCACTTCAACCACGCGTCGTTTTCGCCGCGGATCGGTTCGTTCGACGCGGAGGGCGAAGCCCACGTCACGTCGTAGCCGCGTACGCCTTCGCGCAGCATTAGAAGGTATTCGGCGCCGGTGACGTACGAGTCGTGCGACTTGCGCGCGACGCGATACGGAACGGCGGCTTCGTTGACGTCGTCTTTCGCGATGACGCGGCCGTCGAGGTCGAGCGTCGCCGCATCGAATCGTCCTTTGATCACTTTGTCGACGCGAAATCGAACCGCGCCGCTGTTCGGAACCTCGGGACGTCCCGCGCGCTCGAGCGTCGGCGGACGGAAGTAGCCGAGCGCCGTCGCGCGCACGATCACCTGCGATCGCTTCACCAACTCCTCGGGCGACATCGCTCGCGTGACGGCGGAGAGAAGGATCAGTGTGAGAGCCGCTGTCATTCCGCGTCGCAACGACGACGCGGAATCCCGTGAAACGAGCGATGAGCGCACATGCGCGGGAGATCCCGCGCCGTCTACGCGACGCGGGATGACACGGTCACTACGACGCAACTCCCTCCCCTTCCATGATCGAGAGCTGCGCGAAGAGTTGAATCATCTTTCGTCCATCAGGATCGGATCGAATGTATGCGTCGCACAACAGCTCCGCTTGCGACGTGTCTTCCAGCGCGGAGATCGTGAAGCCTTCCGACGGCTGTCCCGGATCGTGCGTTCGCTTTTTTCGCCATCCGTTGTTCTGCAGTTGATAGCAAACGTATCCGCTGTCGGCAGTCATGCGCGACGACGGCAGCATCGATCCGCCCACCATCTCGCGCACGTCTTTCGTGTTGGAGGTGAGCTGACCTTCGCGGCGGAAGATCGGCATCTTCGCGACGTCGTGCTGCGGCATGATGCCGCGCGCATTGAGCTTCTGTTCTTCGAGCGCGCGCGAGATGAAGCGGCCGATGATCGCCTTCAAACGATCGCGCATCAACTCCTCGAGACTGTCGAACTCGAGACCGGAGTGATACACGGTCAGTCCGTCGGCACCGCCCGACATTCGCTCCAACCGCGAGCGGACGATGCGGCACTCGGCGACGATCCGCTCGTCGTCGATGTCGCAGACGAGACGCGCGTGACTGCCCGCGGTGAGCGGCATGTGATGCTCGACGCGCGCGCCGAGAACGCTCAAGTCGACGAGGACTACCTGAGTCGCCCCGAGACGGGCGACGACCGGTTGTGCCAAATGCACGCGCTGCACACGACGGGTTCGGGGAGACAGCATGGGAACGTGAAAATCATAACGGGCCACCGGCAAAGGTGCGTCAGATAAGCGTCAGAAAGAGAAAAGGCCGCGCTCGCGCGCGGCCTTTTCGTGAGTCGAAGTGCTGAGTGTTAGTGACGGACGGAGTGGCGCATCTTCGGCACGCTCTTGCACGTGACCGTCTGATCCGGAGCCGGATAGATGCAGGCGATCTGCGCGGAAGTGAGCGAGTTGTTGTACTGCGCTTCGAGCGTGGTCGCGTCGTTGGTCAAGTCGTCAAGCACGGAACCGTAGGCAAAAAAGCCCGCGCAACCGGTCGAGCCGCAGCTGGACGGCGAGTCGCCGGTAGCCGTGCTGCTTTCCTGATTGACGGTCGCCCAGAAGGTGCCGGTGCAGCCGGGGAACATGTTGGAGAGGTTCGGCTGAATCTGTCCGAGCGGCGAAAGCGGCTGGCGGAAATCAGATCCGCAACGTGTGCTGGCGGCGTCAGCGCGGAACAGCTTCACAACCATCACCGTGTTCGAAAACTGCGACGCGTTGACGAGACCGATATTCGCGCGGTAATTGCCGGCGGCGGCCGCCTGCGATGCCGTCTGGCGAAGGCCGGTAATGAAGACCGTGTCCAGACCGTTGTTCTGCTGATCCTGCGAAGCGAAGCTGTACCACGGAAGACCGGAGAAGAGCTGGCCGGTCGTGCCGCCGTTCGAGGCTGTCGAGTAGATGCGCGACTCGACGGTGATGTTCGCGAAGTTCGGGCTGATGCCGGTGTTCGGGTCCTGCGTCGCAACACCGCAGTCCTGGCCCTGCTTGCAGCCGTTGAAGATCACCTGACCGAGCGCGCTGGCCAGTCCGAGGCCGTTCGGCTGGGCGGTGCCCATGAAGTCGACGAACTCGCGCCTCTCGCCCGCGGCGAGCGTGAACAAGTTGGGGAAGTTGGTCTGCGTTCCGGCAATCGTCGTCGCGTAGATCACCGACACCGTGACGGCAAACGAGTTGGGATTCGAAACATACACGTCCGACGCGAACGATCCGATCTTGCCTGCCGCCGGAAGGTACACCTGGTCCGCAGCCCGGAAATTGGATGCGAGTGCCGACACAGCAAACAGCATCATCACCGCGGCGAGACCGTATTTCTTCATGGACATAAGCTCCCCTTCTACACCTTTAGATTTGAGTAGTTGACTGCCTGCTAAGCCGAACGTTTACGCATTCTAAATCAACTGTGGGACGCAACCGCAATCTTTCCCGCCGTTCCGGTTGCATCTTGCATACTTCACATCACGTGACTGCGTACTCCGCTGTGATCCCGCGCGAACATGATGGTCTTCGCATCGATCGCGCGCTCACTTTGCTCTTCCCCGACCAGAGCAGAAGTGCGCTCGCACGACTGATCGAAAACGGCCACGTCCGACTTGATACGAATGAGGTGCGCAAAACGTCGCATCGCGTTTCCGCCGGACAGCGCGTCGACCTCGACGTTCCGCCCGCCGCGCCTTCCGAGATCGTGTCGCAGGATCTCCCGCTCACGATTCTGTTCGAAGACGACGACCTCGTGGTGATCGACAAGCCCGCGGGACTCGTCGTTCATCCCGCAGCAGGCCACGCTGATCGAACACTCGTCAACGCACTTCTCTTTCATATCCGCGACTTGAGCGGCGTCGGCGGCGAGGTGCGACCCGGCATCGTGCACCGCCTCGACAAGGACACAAGCGGCGTAATGGTGATCGCGAAGAACGACGACGCGCATCGCAAACTCACCGCCGCATGGAACACCGATCGCGTTCGCAAGGAGTATCTCGCTCTCGTGTACGGCGCCCCCGACCCGCCCCGCGGCACCGTCGACGCGCCGATCGGACGAGACCCGCGCGACCGAAAAAAAATGGCCGTCGTGCAAGGCGGCCGCCGCGCGATTACCGATTACGAGACCGTGGAACGATTGCGTTACGTTTCCGTCGTCCGCTGTTCACTCCGCACCGGACGCACACATCAGATCCGCGTGCACATGAAGAAACTCGGCCACCCGATCGTCGGCGATCCGTTGTATTCGGGACCACAGTGGCGAGGGATTCCGGATAAGAAAGTGCAGAAGGTGTTGGCTTCGATTGAGCGGCAGATGTTGCATGCGGAGCGGCTCGTGGTCGGGGACCGCGTCTTCGTCGCGCCGCTGCCGGAGGATTTTGCGCGCGTAGTCATGGAGATGCGGGGATAGGTTGCGCAGTTGCACGGTTGCGTGGTTGCTTGGTGCGTTCTCGTTCGCTCACCCAACGAATGAGACCATTGAGAGCCTTGCCAGCGCGCTGAATCAATCGAATGCACGGACGCAATTCCGTGAGTGTTAGAAATCTCAAGCGCTCGGCGGCGAGCAGTTGAGCCTCCACTTCAAACAGCGACCCGCGTGCCTGTCCGAGAAACTGTCGCCACTCGCCGTAGGTGAGTCTCCCCTACCCTTCGGCAATCTGACTGATGACTCCGATCGCAGCACGCCGCAGCTGCGCGATCAACCCGAATTTTTCGTGAGACGGAAAACGTGATGTGACTTCGTAAACTGCAACGACGACGTCCATCGACCGCTGAAACGCGACGAGATCATGAACTGATTTGGCCATGCACCATTGCGGTGCCAAAGACGATCACGTGAACGTCAAAAAGTGTACCTCGGGTTTTGCCGCGCAACCGCGCAACCCAGCAACCGCGCAACCCGCCCTACAACAACATCCCCGCAATCGTAGCCGTCAAAAAATTCGCCAGCGTTCCCGCGATCATCGCGCGCAATCCCAACCTCGCCAGATCCCCTCTTCGCGTCGGCGCAAGCGAGCCGATGCCGCCGATCTGGATCGCGATCGACGAGAAGTTCGCGAAGCCGCAGAGCGCGTACGTCGTGATCACGACGCTACGCGGCGATAGAGCCGAGCCGACGCCGGGCGAGCCGAGTTTTACGAATGCGACGAACTCGTTGAGCACCATGCGTGTACCGAGCAGATTGCCGACGGTGAAGCTGTCTTTCCACGACACGCCCATCGCCCAGGCGATGGGGCGGAAGATAAAGCCGAGGAGCGCGTCCAGGCTGCCGGGGACAATCGAATACTTCGCGTTGTGCCAGTTGAACCAGATGTGCTCGTTGGTCCAACCGAACACTCCGTTGATCAACGCCACCAGCGCGATGAACGCGATCAACATTCCGGCCACGTTCAGCGACAGATGCAACCCTTCGATCGCGCCGCGTCCCGCCGCGTCGATCACGTTCACGTCCTGCTTCGGCACCACCACTTCGACGTCGCCGCCGGTCTTCGGCTGATCGACTTCCGGAACGATGATTTTCGACATCATGATCGCGCCCGGCGCGGTCATGATCACCGCCGTCAACAGGTGAATGACGTCGACCTTGGCGATGAGCACGTACGCGGCCATGATCCCGCCGGAGATGTGCGCCATGCCCGCGGTCATGATCGTCATTAGCTCCGACATCGTCATCTCCGGCAGGAACGGCCGGATCGTCAGCGGTGCCTCGGTCTGTCCCATGAAGATCGACGCAGCGACCGACGTCGACTCCGCGCCCGACGCTCCCATGAATCGCGACATCAACTTCGCGAAGAAGGTCACGACGATCTGCATGACGCCGACGTAGTAAAGGACCGCGAAGATCGACGCGATGAAGATGATCGTCGGCAGCACCTGCGTAGCGAACACAAAGCCGATGGATTTGTTGTTCGGATCGCCGAGTGTCCCGAACACGAAAGTCGCGCCGACGGCCGTATAGCCGATGAAGTGATTGACGACCTCTTTCAGTCGCTCGAACAGAAACGCGAGAAGGTTGAACGAGACGAACAGCGCGACGCTGAAGACGCCGAACCCGATGAACAGCCACTTCTTCGCGGCGGGCATCATCTTGGCGATCCAATAGACGGCGATCGCTGCGATGATGAAGATGAGTCCCGCCATGCCGCGCGTGATCGGCGGATTCGTTCCGACGATCGCCTGCGAGATCGGCTCCCCTTTCAGCACCAGGATGGCGATGATGATCTGCAGCAGCAGTCCCCATCCCACCGTCTTCCATCGGATCGCATGCTTGTTGTTCGAAAGCAGAAACGCGATCGCGAGAATCAACACAAAGCCAATCAGCGCTGAGAAACGCTCCATGTCTTTTTTCCTTTCGCCTTGGGGGGAACCGTCGTGCTCACGGGAGTGTAGACTGTCGCGCCATGATTCAAAAGATCGACGAAGCCGTCTCGTTCGTTCGCTCGCGTTCTTCGCTCCAGCCGCGCGTCGGCGTCGTCCTCGGCTCCGGACTTGGCGACGTCGTCGAGGCCATCGACGTCGACACCGTCATCAACTACGGCGAGATCCCCGGTGCGAAAGCGTCGACCGTCGTCGGACACGCGGGCAAGATGATTCTCGGCAAGGTCGGCGATGTGCCGGTAATCGCGCTCGCGGGACGCATGCACTTTTACGAAGGCCACGAGATGCCGGAGGTCATGCACCTCTCGCGCGTCATCGGACGCCTCGGCATCGAGAAGCTGATCGTCACGAACGCCGCGGGCGGCGTGAACACATCGTTCAAAGCGGGAGATCTGATGCTGATCTCCGATCACATCAACCTCTCCGGCGTGAATCCGCTTCGCGGACCGAACGTCGACGACCTCGGGCCGCGCTTTCCGGACATGACCGAGGCGTATCCGAAGGCGCTGCGCGACATCGCGAAGGACGTGGCGAAAGAGCAGGGACTCCTCCTGCAGGAAGGCGTCTATCTCTTCCTGTCGGGACCGACGTACGAGACGCCGGCGGAGATTCGCGCGTTCCGCGTGCTCGGCGCCGACGCCGTCGGCATGTCGACCGTTCCCGAAGTCATTGCGATGTCGCACATGAACATCCAATGCCTCGGTATCTCGTGCATCACGAACATGGCGGCGGGCGTGTTGAATCAGAAGCTGTCGCACATCGAAGTGATGGAGACGACGCAGCGCGTACAGAAAGAGTTCACCGCGCTGATGCTCGGCATCATCAAGCGTTTCTAGCCGGCGAATAGCGGACGACGCGAACCTTCTCCATCGTCACGAATCCGTCGTCGAGCATCTCGTCGAGGATCGGCAGCAACTTCTCCACGCGCTCCTCGGTGTCGACGACTTCGAGCACGATCGGCAGATCGCTCGACATCTCCAGCAAATGCGTCGTGTGAATCACGCTGTTCGCACCGAAGCCGGCGACGCCGCGGAACACGGTCGCGCCGGCGAATCCTTCGGCGCGGAGCCGCTGCAGAAGCGCGGTCTCGAGCGGCTGATGCTTCCACTTGTCGGACTCGCCGAAGAAGACGCGCATCATCACCTGTTCACCCGTGATCGTTCGCATCGTCACCTCCCGACCATCAACCGCGCCAGCGCCAGACCGGCGACGCCGGCGATGAGACACCCGAAGAGCGTCGCGGCCATGTTCGTGAATCCGACGAGCCACGCGCCTTCGCGAAAGTAACTCGTCGTTTCGTAATTGAATGTCGAATACGTGGTGAAGCCGCCCATCACGCCGGTGGTGAGCATCAGGCGGACATCCGCGGACATCCACTCCGTCGCGACGCCGATCTGCATGATGAACGCGATCAGGAACGAGCCGGCGACGTTCACGATCAGCGTGCCGAACGGAAAGGCCGGACCGAACGCGCCGCCAGCCCACAGCGCGGTCAGATAACGCGCTGCCGTGCCCGCCGCGCCGCCGATGCAGACGAGGAGAAAGCGGGTAACATCAAGCGAGCGCATGATCCACTTCTATCACGTCACGAAGCGATTCGACCGCTATACGACGGCGCTTCACGACATCACGTTCCAGGTCGACAAAGGCGAATTCGTCTTCCTCACCGGCGCGAGCGGCGCAGGCAAATCGACGCTGCTGAAGATGATCCTGCGCCAGATCCGGCCGAGCGAAGGACAGATCGTCGTCAACGGCCGCAACCTCAGCGCCATGAAGCGCGGACAGATCCCGTACTTCCGCCGCGAGATCGGAATGGTCTTTCAGGACTTCAAACTGATCGAGCGGATGACGGTGTTCGAAAACCTCTCGTTCATCCTCACCGTTCTCAACACGCCGCCGCGCGAGCACAAGAAGAAGGCGTATCAAGCGCTGCGCGCGGTCGGACTCCATCACCGTCTCACCGCCTATCCGCCGCAGCTCTCCGGCGGCGAGCAGCAACGCGTCGCCATCGCGCGCGCCCTGATTAACGATCCGCTCGTGTTGATCGCCGATGAGCCGACCGGCAATCTCGACCCCGATCTCTCCAGCGAGATCGTGCAGATTTTTTCCGAAGCGAATTTACGCGGATCGACGGTCTTGTTGGCGACGCATGATCGCGAGCTGATTCGCACCAGCGGACGACGCGTGATCACGCTCGAGCACGGACGCATCGGCGAAGAGAAGATGACGACGATCGAACGCACGCCGCGCGGCGAGGCGCTGTTCGGAATCGGCAGCGCCTGACCATGGCGCGCGAGTTCAATTCGAGCCGCGGCGAGCCCGAAGTTCCATCGAACACCTTCACCTATTTCTTTCGCGAGGCGTTGCGGCGGATCTGGGTGTCGAAGCGAACGAGCTTCGTCGCCGTCGTCATGATCGCCATCTCCCTCTTCATCCTCGGCGCCTTCATGCTCGTCGCTGAAAATCTGCAGGGAGCCGTTGCGCGATGGCAGGGCAAGTCGCGCGTGAACATCTTCTTCGAAAGCGAAGCGACGCCCGATCAGATTCACGCCGTCGATGCGTATCTCGCGGCGCATCCGAATCTTCGCGCGCGCCATTTCGTGACGCGCGAAGAGGCGCTGAAGCAATTCAAACGCGACTTCGCGAACCTCTCCGACGTCGTCGCGCAACTCGATCAGAATCCGTTTCCGCCGTCGTTTCAGGTGGACGTCACGCGCGGCGCCGTCGGCATCCGCGCGTTCGAGCGCGAGATGGCGGAGTTGCGCGCGATCGGCGGCGTCGAGCAGGTGCAATACGACTGGGAGTGGGTGGCGCGGCTGCAGCGGCTCGTCGACGTCGTCAATCTCGCGGGCCTGATCGCCGGCGGGATTCTCGCGCTCGCGGCGATGTTCACGATCGCGAACGTCATCCGCCTGACGATGATGACGTTTCGGGAAGAGATCGAGATCATGCGGCTCGTCGGCGCGACGGAGCGCATCATCCGCGGACCGTTTCTCATCGAAGGCATCGTGCAGGGAACGATCGGCGGCGCGTGCGCGGTCGGCCTGCTCTACGCAATCTTCGAGATCGCTCGCCGCGCGCTCGCGCCGTCGAGCGCGATGTTGTGGGGCTTTCTCTTCACGACGTTTCTGCCGTGGCAGAAGATCGCCGCGCTCGTCGCCGGCGGCACATTCGCGGGATGGGTGGGGAGTTGGTTGTCGGTTCGCGAGCGTGTGATAGAAGAAGCGTGATGAAGCTCGTCGAGTGCGTTCCGAACATTTCCGAGGGACGTCGTCCCGAGATTTATGAAGCGGTGGCGGCGGCCGCGGCTTCGGTGAACGGCGTGACGCTGTTGAACATCGATCCTGGCGCGGACACGAATCGCACCGTGATCACGTTCGTCGGCGAGCCGGAGCTCGTGCTCGAAGCGGCCTTTCGTCTCATTCAAAAAGCGCACGAGCTGATCGACATGTCGACGCATCGCGGCGCGCATCCGCGCATGGGCGCGACCGACGTCGTGCCGTTCATTCCCGTCTCCGACGTCACGATGGACGAATGCGCGGATCTCGCGCGACGACTCGGCGAACGCGTCGGCCGCGAGTTGAAGATTCCCGTGTATTTGTACGAGTTCGCGGCGAGCGCGCCGCATCGTCGCAATCTCGCGGACATCCGCGAAGGCGAATACGAAGGACTCGCTCGAAAAATCGTGCACAAGGATTGGGCACCCGATTTTGGGCCTTGCGAGTTCAATCCGCGCTGCGGCGCGACGGTGATCGGCGCGCGAAAGTTCCTCGTCGCCTACAACGTGAACCTCAACACGCTCGACAAGCGTCTGGCGACGCGCGTCGCGTTCGACGTCCGCGAACGCGGCCGCATGAAACGCGATGACGACGGGAATCCGATTCTCGACGACAAAGGCGAGCCGCTGTGGGAGCCGGGGATTCTGAAGTCGGTCAAAGCGGTCGGCTGGGTGATCCCGGAGTTCGGCACCGCGCAGGTGTCGATCAATCTGACCGATCTCGATGTCACTCCGCTGCACGTCGCATTCGACGCGTGCGACGAGCGCGCTCGCGATCGCGGACTCCGCGTCACCGGATCGGAGATCGTCGGACTCGTCCCGCGCTCCGTTCTCCTCGACGCAGGCCGTCACTACCTCGGCAAGATGGGACGTCCGACCGGCGTGCCCGAGTCGGCGCTCATGCACACGGCGATTCGAACGCTCGGACTGTCGGAAGTGAAACCGTTCGATCCGAAGGAGCGCGTGATCGAGTACCGCCTCGCGAAGCAGCCACGGCTCGCGTCGATGTCGCTGCGCGAATTCAACGACGAGTTGTCGAGCGAGTCGCCGGCGCCGGGCGGCGGATCTGTTTCCGCGCTTGCCGGCGCGATGGGTGCCGCGCTCGCGTCGATGGTCGCGGTGTTGTCGCACACGAAGAAGGGATTCGAGTCGAAGCACGCCGATCTCGATCGCATCGCCGTTCGCGGACAGGAGTTGAAGGATCAACTGCTCGCCGCCGTCGACGCCGACACCGACGCTTTCGATCGCCTTCTCGAAGCGATGCGGATGCCGAAAGACAATCCGGCGCGCGACGCTGCTCTCGCCGATGCGACGATTGGCGCCGCGCTCATTCCTCTCGGCGTGCTCGAAGCGTCGCCCGAAGTGATCGAGCTCTGTCGCGAGATCGCGCGCATCGGACTGCAGGCGTCGCTCTCCGATGCCGGAGTCGGCGCGCAAGTCGCGCGAGCCGCTGCCGCCGGTGCCTATCAAAACGTCTGCATCAATCTCGGCGGACTCGCATCGAGCGACGCGCGCAAATCGGAACTCCTCGCGCGCGCCGACGCTGCGTGGGCGAGGGCGAAAGAGCTTCACGCCGCGGCCGAAGATGAAATTCTTGTGACGCTCCGCGACAAGGCGTAGCGCAGTTCCGTAATCGAGTCATGCGAACGACAGTCGTCTGTGTGCTCATGCTCGCCGCCGCATCCGCGTTTGCCAATCCGAGCGGAAGGCTCACCGTGCTCGTGCCGATCAATCCGGGCATCGTTCCGGGCGTTGCCGGCACACAATGGCAAACGCTGCTATGGGTATCGAACAGCGGCAGCAGCGACGTCACTTTCGATTGCAGTCCGATCAACGCGTCTCCGACGCAGTGTCCGCTCACGGTGAGAGCGCACACGATGGGATCGTTCCCCGTGCCCTACGCGGAGCTTCCGCATCAAGGATTCTTCGCAGGTCCCATCACGCCATTGATCGGTCAGGTCGTGACTCCCGACCAGATCTCGTTCTCGCTGCGCACGACGGACATGACGACTGCCGCTACGAGCAACGGGATCGAGATTCCGCTTCCGCGCCCGAGCGATTTTCACAATGCCACGATCACACTCGCGCACATCCCGCTGAGCTCACAGTTCCGCACTCGAATCCGGCTGTACGGCCTCGAAAATGGAACGGCGACGGTGCGCGTTGTCGATCCTTCGGGAACGGTGCAGTTCACCGCAACGGTCAACCTGACGGGAGTGGACACGGCGTCGCTGCCGCCGAACAACAGCTCGATTCAGGCGATTCGCTGGCCGTCGTACGCGGAGGTCGCCATCCCCGATGGACTCTTCGCGGCTGTCGCGCGCGTCGAGATCACGCCTTCGGAACTCCTGCGAGTGTGGGGCTTCGCGAGTGTCACGAACAACATCACGCAGCAGTTCACCGTCGTTGCGCCGTCAACGTTCGAGTATGTGCCGATCAGCCTGTTGTAGCGCGACGGCGCGCTAGATGCCGAGGCGCTTTCGTCCCTCTTGAATGTAGTCGTGCGCGTCGCGGACCGTGTGCACTGTCTGCGGCGGCCGCATCGTCGCCGCCGCCGCAGCGGCTGCAGGCACCGCGGCCGCGCCTTCCGGTGCGCCGACGAGCCCACCAGTCGCGGCGACGTACATCGCCGTGACGAAGCTTCGTTGCAAATCGTTCAGCGGCTCGTTCATTACGTCGCCTTGCGGCGCGAGTGCGGCCGCGGCGAGCATCGCCGCCTGCATGAGATCCGGCACCTCGACCGGCTCGGAGTCGTCGCGGGGCTGATCGAGCGAAAGGACGCTGCCGAGATCGGGCGCTGCAGCATCGCGTGCCGTGAGCGGAGGGATGCCGAAGCGGCGTTCGATCGTCGCGAGAATCGATGTGTGATCGAAGTCCTGCTGCCCTTCCGCCGCGCGAAAGACCGAGCCCTTCGGCACATACGGCGAAACGACGACAGCGGGAACGCGAACGCCGTACCGTGTGAAATCGAAACCGTACGCGCCCGTCCCCGACGTCGGCGGCACCGCATCCTCGGCCGGCGGAACGTGGTCGTAGCAGCCGCCGTGCTCGTCGTACGTGATGATGAAGAGAACCTTGTTCTGCTTCCACTGCGGGCTGCTCACGATCGCGTTGAAGACCTGACCGATGAACGCGTCGCCGATCCCAACGTCATGCGGCGGATGCTGATCGTTGGGCGGCTGACGCGTGATCGGATTCGTGAAGAAGTTCGGCTCGATGAAGCTGTAGTTCGCGAGCTTGCCGGCGTTCGCATCGTTCAGAAAATCGGTGAACGAGCGAAAGTGTTTCGCGTATCCGTGCGGCCAAAGCTGCGACATCTGCAGCCGCGTGCCGGAGACGGCGAACTCGTCGTAGTAGACGGACCACGACGCTTTCTGCGTGGCGGCCATACGGTTGTAGATCGTGTCGATGTGCCACAGCAGCGGATTGTTCGGCGCGTTGATCATGTGGCCGTTCGACCATGCCGCGTGCACGAACGAGCGATTCGGCCACGTCTGCGTCGGCACCGATGAGAACCAGCGATCGCAAACGGCGTAGCGATTGATGATCTCGGCGAGACACGGGATCGCGGTCGGCGGATAGCAACTCATGATCTGCGTCGTGCTCGCCGACGGATTGTTGGACGAGGCGACGTTCTGCTCGTAATCGATCACGAATCCCTGGTTCGTCGCCGGCGTGCCCGGCGGCGGCGGAGGATTCATGCTGAACAACTGCATGTTGACGTTCTGATACGGCTCGCCCGGATCGGGATCGGGAATCGTCGTGCTGTTCGCGACCGGCTGCACGGGAACCGGCACATTGTTCGAGTCAGGATTCGACTCGTTGCCGGTGAGACCGTCGAACGCGTCGCCGTTCGGCGAGACGTTGTTCGGGTAGTAGAGATATCCGAGGAGGTTGTCGAAGGAGCGGTTCTCGAGCATGAGAACGACGATGTTCTCGACCGTGGAAAGTTGATTCGCCATATCTGAGGAGTGACGCGCGCGGGCGCTTCCCTACCTCAGTGGACGATCACGGGCTCGCTGAACTCCGATCCGTCGATGTTGGGTACGTCGCCGAACGGCGCGTAGACGGTCGAGCCGACAATGAGTTGCCCGCGATAGTCGCCTTTGGCCGTCGCCTCGAACGCGATGTCGAACGGGCCGCTCTTGATCGGCACGATCTGCACGAATCCCTGGAACACGATTTTCTCGACGTCGACGAATCCGTGCGCGTTGCGCGTTCCCGCGCCGAAGCTGATGCGAAACGTTCCTTCGTTCGTCGGCGACTGATCGTTCGTGCCGGTGAGATGTCCGCGGATGATCGTGAGATCCTTCGCCGCGTCGTAAAACGCGTCGGTCAAGATCGGCGGACGCAGCGGACCGCCGTTCGACGGACCATCCATGTTGAAGTCGAGCGGCTGCGCGCCGTTGCCGCGAAGGATGTTGCCGCCGTGCACGAGGCGCACCGGTCCGATCGTCGAGATGCCGTACTGCCCGTTGTTCGTGATCTCGTTCGTCGTCACGGTGAGATCGCCGTTCGCGGCGAAGACACCGCTCGCGCCGTTCGCCGCGATGCGATTGCTCGTCACGGACGCAACGCCGACGCTGTAGAACGCGATGCCGCTCGCGTCGTTCGACGCGATCGTGTTCTGGAAGATCGAGACGCTCGCATCGGGCGCATTCGTCGCGATGCCGCGATAGTGATTCGGTAGCGCGACCGTGCCGGTGGCATCCGTCCCGATGTAGCACTCACGAACGGTGTGCAACACGCCGACGCTGCTCGTGCCGGCGGGACGCGGAGACGTGGTGATGCCAATGCCGTTTTCGGGGAAGCCGCCGATGGCAAGTCTTCGAATCGTCACGCCGGTGTTCGAGAACGCGCCGGGACGGCAGTTCGTGCGGATCTCGAGACCGCTTCCGTTTCGGAGCTGCGTGCCGACGAGCGCCACGCGCAACGGTGCATTCGCGGCACCGCCGGCGTCGATGCCGCTGTTGCACACCGTGATCGTCGGCAGCGGCGACAGCGGCGCGATGAGCATGTCGTTGGCGAACACGATCTTGCACGGCAGTGTCGCGCCGCAGGCCGCATTCATCGTCTCGATCTGCGCGCGCAGCGATCCGTCGCCGCTGTCCGCGTTCGTCGTGACGACGAGCGCGCGGCGCGTCGTGATCGTGGCTTTAAAGACGTCGTTGAACGTATTCAAGTCGGGATTGTCGCTGCTGATTCGCGCCGTCAGCTGCGAGATGCTGCCGGCGAGGTCATGCGACGCCTCGAGCGTCACACTGATGAATGACTGAAACGGGCCGGCCGGCGAGATCCCCGACGTGCACACGTACTGGTCGCCGTTTTGATGACACGCGAAAACCTGCGACGTCGCCGCGACGACCGTCGTGCCGGGAGGCAGATCGATCGTCACCTTCACGTTCGGCGCGGGATCTCCGGTCGCGGAGATGCTGAACGAGGCGTTGTAGCGCTCGCCCGGATCGAACGTCGATGTCCCGATGAACGAGTTCGAGAAAATGCCGAGGTCGGTGGTTGCGCCGAAGAGTGGAAGAGAGAGAAAGAGAATGAGGATCGCGCGTTTGGCCATGGCAATTGGATATACGAAGGTCAGTGAGTTGATCGTCTACTTCTCGAACTCCCATGCAATTTTCTTGAGCACGCGATCGACGCGCTCGATGAGCTGCAGGATGTCTTTCTTCGCATGCGCCGCGGAGAAGAACGCCGACTCCAGCTGCGACGGCGGCAGATAAACGCCCTCGCCCAGCATGAGATGGAAGAAGCGTGCAAACTTCTCGCGATTGGATCGGTTCGCCGATTCGAAGTCGGTGACGGGCGCATCCGTGAAGAAGAGCGTCCACATCGAGCCGACGCGGTTGAAGGCGATGGAAACGTTGTGCTTCTCCGCCGCCGCGCGCACGCCGGCTTCAAATTCCGCGGTCCGCTCCTCGAGGTCGTTGTAGATCGAAGAGTTCTTGAGCACGCTCAATGTCGCACGGCCCGCAGCGACCGCGACAGGATTCCCCGACAACGTTCCCGCCTGATACATCGGGCCAAGCGGCGAGACGTACTCCATCAGCGCCTTCGACGCGCCGTACGCGCCGATCGGCATGCCGCCGCCGATGATCTTTCCGAGCGTCGTGATGTCGGGCTTGATGTCGTAAAGCGTCTGCGCGCCGCCGTACGCGACGCGAAAGCCGGTCATCACTTCGTCGAAGATGAGCAGCGCACCGGAGTCGGTGCAGAGATCGCGCAGCCCGGCGAGAAATCCCTCTTCCGGCAGCACGCATCCCATGTTTCCCGCGACCGGCTCGACGATCACCGCGGCGACTTCGTCGCTCATCGCGTCAAGCACGGCGTCGAGGTTGTTGTACGGAACGCTGATCGTCAGCTCCGTGACTTCCTTCGGCACGCCGGCGGAGTCAGGCACGTTGAACGTCGCGCCACCCGATCCCGCTGTCACCAGCAGCGCATCGACGTGGCCGTGATAGCCGCCGTCGAACTTGATGATCTTCTTTCGCTTCGTCGCCGCGCGCGCCAATCGCAACGCGCTCATCGTCGCTTCCGTGCCGGAGTTGACGAGTCGCACCATCTCGATCGTCGGGATCGCAGCGATGATCATCTCCGCGAGCTCGATCTCGCCGAGGGTCGGGGCGCCGAACGAGAAGCCGCGCGTCGCCGCTTTCTTCACCGCTTCGACGACGTAACGATGGCCGTGCCCGAGGATCATGGGACCCCAGGAACCGACGCAGTCGATGTATTGAAGGTTGTCGGCATCGAAGATGCGCGAGCCCTGCGCCATGTCGATGAACGGCGGCGTCCCGCCGACGCCGCGGAACGCGCGCACCGGCGAGTTCACGCCGCCGGGGATGACTTCCTGCGCGCGTTGAAAGAGGGTTTCGGATTGCTTGGCCATGAGGCGCGGGCATTATAGAGGCGTATGCGAATCACTTTGGCGTTGCTCATCGCACTTCTCGCCGTGACAGCCGTCGCAGCCGATGACGGTCCGGCCATCGAGGACAACAGCTTCCTCATCGAAGAGGCGTACAACCAGGACCCGCGCGTCGTGCAGCACATCTTCACCTACGCGCATGCGCGCGACGGCTCATGGTTCGGCAGTTTCACGCAGGAGTGGCCGGTCGGCAGCCAGAAGCATCAGCTGTCGTATTCGCTTCCGATCGATCGCGACGGCATCGGCGACAGCGAGTTGAACTACCGCTATCAGCTGTTCGGCGGCGACAACAGCCACGTCGCGATCGCGCCGCGTGTTTCGCTCGTGCTCCCCGCGAACGGCGACAAGCGCGGCGTCGACGTGATGTTTCCCATCAGCGTCATCAACTCTCTCCGTCTCTACACCCACTACAACCTCGGCATCACCCACACGAGCGACACGCGAACGACCGCCGGCTTCAGCGCAATCTACGTGATGCAGCCGAAGGTGCACGCGATGCTCGAGACGCTCGCGCAACGCGAGCACTCGACGACGACGCTGACGATCTCACCCGGCGTGCGCTGGGCCTACGACTTCAAGAACGGATTGCAGATCGTGCCGGGAATCGCGGTGCCGGTGACGGTGCGGCCCGAGCATGAGCGCGCGGTGTTTTTGTATTTGAGTTTTGAGCACCCGTTCTAGACGGCTGGCGGCCAGCGGGTCGCGGGACATTCAGGCGAAAACGTCCCGCCTCCCGCTAGCCGCCAGCCTCACTGAAACGCGTCAATCACATGCGCAATGTCCTTGCCGAGCGCATGAACGCTGTCGCGCATCACATCGAGATCACTTCCGCCGCCAAACTTGAACGTTCCGGCTGAGCGGCGCGCTTGCGTGATGAGCACGAGGACGTTGCCGCTCTTCGCATCGAGAATCTCGATCCTCGCGCGCGTGTACGCGGCGCCGGCTCCGTAACCGGCAATGAGGCGTCCGCCGCGTGAGCCGGGATCGAGCTCTTCGACGACGCCGAGAACGATCAGCGTGCGCGCGCCGTTCACTTTGTCGTCGGACTGTTTCACATCCGCTTTCGTCTTCAGCTCTTTGCGGAACGCCTCGTCGAATGCCTGCGTGTAACCGACGAGCATCAGCTTCAGCGTGTCGTACCAGCGCTCCTTCGGATCGGGCAGCGGCGCCTTCGACGTGTCGAAGGAGCGAACGACGATGTGATCGTAGTCCGAGATCTTGAACGTCTTCACGATCTCGACGGAGTCGATGTCGGGTCCCCACTCTTTGTACTTGCCCGGCGTCAGGACCGGCGTTTTGCCGCGCGCTTCAGCGATGGGAGTGAGCACAGCGACAGCGAGAAGGAGAGAGAGAACGGCGACTTTCCGCATGCCGCGATTCTAATACGCGTTTTCGTGACGCAGGCCGTGCACGACGGTCATGAACAGAATCTTCACGTCGAGCATGAGCGACCAGTTCTCGATGTAGTACAGGTCGTGCTCGATGCGCATGCGGATCGACGTGTTGCCGCGCCAGCCGTGCACCTGCGCCCAGCCGGTGATGCCGGCGCGGACTTTGTGGCGGAGCATGTAGTGCGGGAACTCGGCGCGGAACTGTTCGACGAACTGCGGGCGCTCCGGGCGCGGGCCGACCACGCTCATGTCGCCGAGGAGAACGTTGAAGAGTTGCGGAAGCTCGTCGAGCGACGTCTCGCGGATGAAGCGGCCGACGCGCGTGCGGCGCGGGTCGTCCTTCTCCGCCCATTTCGCGCCGGTGTCCTTCTCCGCGCCGACGCGCATCGAGCGGAACTTGACGATGTCGAACGGCTTGCCGTCGAGTCCCATGCGTTCTTGTCTGTAGAAAATCGGACCGCGGTCGCCGAGCTTGATGGCGATGGCGACGATCAGCATCACGGGTGAGAAGACGATCAGCGCGACAGTGGCCACGATCAGATCGAAGCCGCGTTTCAGGAAGCGGCTCCACCCTTCCAACGGCGTTTCCGAAAGGTTGATGGTCGGAAGCCCATCGAGGTCTTCGACGCGCGAGCGGAGCACCATGAACTGCAGCAGGTCGGGGACGACGTGGATGGCGACGACGCTGCGCACGAGCCGGTCGAGCAGCGACATCATCGCCTGCGACGACGCATGCGGCAGAGCGACGAACACGTGATCGATGTTCTGTTCGGCGATGACCTGTTCTGCCTGATCGATGGTTCCGAGGCATGGAAGGTCGAGCTTCGACTCTTCGCCATTTTTCAGATAGCCGACCACGAGAAA
>Ga0105245_10001820_pt1 | contig 19405 bp, 13 predicted proteins | sample KBSM54metaG_FD_81523 | JGI IMG/M metagenome (GOLD analysis project Ga0105245, IMG submission 81523) | Miscanthus rhizosphere microbial communities from Kellogg Biological Station, Michigan, USA - KBS M5-4 metaG | ecosystem: Host-associated > Plants > Roots > Rhizosphere > Soil | place...
CGCGCGTGCACGTGACCTATGACGTTGAGGTCGGCGACGCGATCGAATTGAAGGAACTACCATTCGTCATGGGAGTCCTGGGAGATTTTACGGGCCAGCCCACGGAGCCGCTGCCCCGGCTGCGCGACCGCAAATTCGTCGAGGTCAATCCCGACAATTTCGACAGCGTGCTCGAAGGCATGAAGCCGCACCTCGCGTTCACGGTGGAGAACAAGTTGAGCGAGGATCCCAATGCTCCACAGCTCAAAGTGGACCTGAACTTCAAGAGCATGGACGATTTCGCGCCCGACAACGTGGCGCGCCAGGTGAAGCCCCTGAAGGAACTGATGGATCTGCGGACGAAGCTAAGCGATCTGCGCGGCAGCCTGCAGGGCAACGACAAACTGGAAGAACTGCTGCTCGATGCAGTGGGCGACAAGGACAAGCTGGACAAGCTGAAAAAAGAAATGGGTGACGGAGGATCCAATGGCTGACGCGAAACAAAGTGCGGCTCCTAAGGCCAGCGAACAAGTTTTAGAGAAAGGCCTGCTCGATCAGATCGTCGAACAAGGCCGCATGGCCAAGGACACCGGCACCAAGGAACGGGGCAAGGACCTGGTCAAGGAGTTCGTCGCGCAGGTGCTCGAAGGCTCCATGACGGTGACGCGCGACGCCGAGACCATGATCAACGCGCGCATTGCGCAGATCGATCATTTGCTGTCCATCCAGTTGAACGAAATTCTCCATCACCCCACTTTCCAGAAGCTGGAAGGGAGCTGGCGCGGGCTGCGCTACCTGCTCGACCAGAGCGAGACCAACGATCAGCTAAAAATCAAGGTACTGAACGTCTCGAAAAAAGAGTTGCTGCGCGACCTGCAGCGGGCTCCTGAGTTCGATCAGAGCGCCCTGTTCAAGAAGGTTTACGAAGAGGAATTCGGCATCTTCGGCGGCGCTCCCTTTGCTTCGATCATCGGCGACTATGAGTTTGGAAAAGGTCCCGAGGATATCGAGCTGCTGGAACGAATCGCGCAGACCGCTGCGGCGGCACATGCGCCGTTTCTCAGCGCTGCCAGCCCGGAGTTCTTCAACCTGGATAGCTACGCGCAGCTCGACGCCCCGCGCGATTTATCCAAAGTGTTCGACACCACGGAGTACGCCAAGTGGAAGTCTTTCCGGCAAAGCGAGGATTCGCGCTACGTGGGGCTCACCTGCCCGCGCGTGCTGGGCCGCTTGCCTTACGGCAAAAACACGAAAGCTGTCGACACCTTTAGTTATGAAGAAAACGTGGACGGCACGGACCACTCCAAGTATCTGTGGACCAACGCGGCGTATTCGCTGGGCGCGCGCTTGACCAACGCCTATGCGCTGTATGGCTGGTGCGCGGCCATTCGTGGCGTGGAAGGCGGTGGACTGGTGGAAGGCCTGCCGGTGCACAACTTCTATACCGACGAAGGCGACGTGGCCATGAAGTGCCCCACGGAAGTCCCCATCACCGACCGCCGCGAAAAGGAACTGGCGGATCAGGGGTTCATTCCGCTGGTGCACTGCAAAGGCACTGACTACGCGGCGTTCTTCAGCGTCCAGAGCACCCAGAAAGCCAAGCTGTACGACAAGGATGCGGCCAATGCGAACGCGCGCCTATCGACGCAACTGCCCTATATTTTCGCGGTCTCGCGCTTCGCGCACTATCTGAAAGCCATGATGCGCGACAAACTCGGCAGCTTTATGTCGCGTACCGATTGCGAGCGCTGGCTCAACCAGTGGATCCAGAACTACGTCACGCCCGACGATAATGCGTCCCCCACGTATAAGGCGCAAAAGCCGCTTCGCGATGCTTCAATCGAGGTCTCCGAAGTTCCCGGCAAGCCAGGCGTGTATCGCGCCACTGCTTTCCTGCGGCCGCATTTCCAACTGGATGAGTTGTCAGTTTCACTGCGACTGGTAGCCGAATTGCCGGCCAGCGCCCGTAAGTAATGATCCCGGTTCTTGACATTTAACGCGAGTAGAAACAGGAGGAGACATACGCAATGGCAGTTGATTATTTTTTGAAGATAGATGGTATTGACGGTGAGAGTAAGGATGCGAAGCACAAAAACGAAATCGACATCGAGTCCTTTTCGTGGGGTGAATCGCAGGTGGGCACCTCTCACGCCGGCGGCGGCAGCGGCGGCGGCAAAGTCAATATGGGGGACCCTCAGTTCACTTCGAAGTACTTGAGCAAGGCATCTCCGAAACTGTTTCTGGCATGCGCGAACGGCGAGCACATCAAGAAAGCCGTGCTGGTTTGCCGCAGGGCCGGTAAAGAGCAACAGGAGTATCTCAAGTGGACCTTCAGCGACCTGCTGATCTCTTCCTATCACACGACTGGTCAAGCCGGCGGCGACGGCCTTCCCACGGAGTCCTTCTCGCTGAACTTCACCAAGATTGAAGTCGAATACAAGGAGCAAAAGCCCGACGGTACGCTGGGCGGGTCCACGCAAGCGGGCTACGACGTGGGAGCCAGTCAAAAGGTCTAGTCCCTTTCAATGGCTGCTCAGGAGCTATTTCGAGCCGGAAAACTCAATGAAGCAGTGCAGGCGCTGGGCGTCGAAGTCAGGGATAACCCGACCGACGTCCGGCGCCGCACTTTTTTGTTTGAGCTTTTGTGCTTTCAGGGCGAGTACGACCGCGCCGAGAAGCACCTGCATCTGTTGGCAGATGCCACGCCTGACGCGAAGTTAGGCGCCATGCTGTATTTCTCCGCGCTGCATGCCGAGCGCCTGCGTGCCGAAACGTTTCAGAAAAAAGACTATCCATCGGTTCCCGCCATTGCAAATGAACGCGGCGGCACGCTGAACGGCAAATTGTTTGAGTCCTTCGAGGATGCAGACCCGCGCGTGGGCGCGCGCCTGGAGGTCTATGCGGCCGGCGCTTATTTGTGGATTCCGCTGGCGCATGTCGAATCGATCGAGACGGAAGCTCCCAAACGTCTGCGCGACTTGTTGTGGGTTCCGGCGCTGGTCCGCACCGGCCCCGCCTTCAAGGGCATGGAACTGGGCGAGGTGCTGTTGCCGGTCCTGGCTCCGCTTTCGGCGAAGCGAACCGACGACAATATCCGTCTGGGGCGCGCCACCGAATGGGCCGAGGTGGACGGGCAAGCCCTGCCCTTCGGACAAAGAGTCTTCGACGTCGACGGAGAAGAAGTTCCGATTCTGGAGATTCGCAAGATCGAGTTCATGCCCGCAGCGCAAGCCGCTTCGTAATTTCACGCCATGCCTCTGCGCGACGATCTACTTAACCCGATCCCCGGAGACAGCCCCAGCGGCACCAATCTCCGCTACGCTCCGGTCTACGACAAGATCAAGGAAGCGCGCCGCCAGGAAGACGACGCCCCACAGGGTGAGTGGCAGCGCGAGCGCAAAGTCGCCGACTACAAACTGGTGATTAAGCTGGCCGGCGAGACGCTGGCTATGCAGTCGAAAGACTTGCAGTTGGCCGCATGGCTCACTGGGGCGTACCTGCACCAAGAGGGTTTCGCGGGATTGCAGCAAAGCCTGGGACTGTTGCACAAACTAGTGGAGAACTTCTGGGACACGCTATATCCGGAAGTCGAGGACGGCGATTTAGAATTGCGCAGCGCTCCGCTGGAGTGGGTGGGAACGCGCCTCGACGACCCGGTGCGTAAGGCCCCGTTGACGCGCGGCGGCTTCAGCTATTACAAGTTCAAGGAATCGCGTTCGGTGGGATCCGAGGAAGACGCGGCGCAGAGCGATCAGAAGCGCGAAGCACGCGAGGCCGCGATTGCCGACGGCAAGGTCACGCTCGAAGAGTTCGAGAAGGATTCGGCGGGCACTTCCACCGCGCAATACGAGGCCTGGGTCGCGGCCATGGACGGCAGTTTGGAATCGATCGATTCCCTGCGCACCCTGTGCGACGAGAAGTTCGGTAACTACGCGCCCAGTTTTACTCCCCTGAAAACGGCGCTCGAAGAAGTTCGCAACGCGGCGAACCAGATTCTGCAAAAGCGGTTAGACCAGGAAGGGCGACGGCCCGAGCCTGAAGAGGCCGAAGCGGAACTGGAAGCCGTCGAAGAGAGCGGAAGCGGCGGGACCGCGGCCGCGCCGACGCGAAAGAAGAAATCGGTTGTCGGCTTGGAACCGCAGGATCTGGATGACGTCACGGTGCGTCTGGCCGCCGTCGCGCGCTTCCTTCGGCAACAAGACGCATCCAGCCCCGCGGCTTACCTATTGCTGCGCGGATACCGCTGGGGAGAAGTGCGCGGCTACGGCGAATCGCCTGACCCGACCATGCTGATTCCTCCATCGTCCGAAGTCCGCCAGAACATCAAGCGGCTGTCGCTCGAAGCGAATTGGGGCGAAGTGCTGGAAGCGGCCGAGACCGCCATGGCCGAACCCTGCGGGCGTGGCTGGCTGGATCTGCAGCGCTATGTCGTGCGCGCCGCGGAGGAGTGGGGTTACTACAACATCTCGAAAGCCGTGATCAGTGAACTGCGGGCGCTATTGGCGGACGTGCCCAGCCTCCCGCATTTGACTTTAATGGACGATACAGCCACCGCCAACGCCGAAACGCAAGCTTGGATTCGCGATGTAGTGCAGGCCACCGCCAACGGCAGCACACCGGAAGTATCCGCGCCATCCTTCGACGAACCTGCGGTGGAAGAGAACGCCGTACCCGGGGAACCCACGCCGCCTGACACCTTTACGCTGGCCGTGGAGGCTGCGCGCTCCGGCCGGGCCGCCGATGCGATCCAGATGCTTTCCGAAGACATCGCGCGTCAACAATCCGGCCGCACACGCTTCCAGCGCAAATTGCAACTGGCACAGATCTGCATGATGACCAGCCATGAGGCATTAGCGCAGCCCATTCTCGAAGAACTGGCGCGATCGATTGAGGCGCATAAGCTTGAAGAGTGGGAGACTTCCGACGCCGTCGCGCACCCGCTGGCGATGCTCTACAAGTGTCTCAACAAAATGGATGGCGACCCGGCCGTCAAGCAAAAACTCTACGCGCAGATCTCGCGCCTGGATCCGGTGCAAGCTCTGGAGTGCGCACGGTAAGCCATGGCGAAAGCGGATTCCGATCTCACGGTTACGCCATCCTTAATCGACCGCTTGATCGACCGCGATCCGCGAGCCGAATCCGACCCGCACACCACGCGCGCACAGAGCATCCGCCAGTTAAAGGCGTCGCTGCGCCGCGATCTCGAATGGTTGCTGAACACGCGCCGCAATCCGGACGCCGCGAACGAGTCTCTAGCGGAAGTCTCGCATTCGCTCTTTAACTACGGCCTGCCTGACTTTTCGTCCCTGAGCCTCAACTCACCGCGCGATCGCGGTCACTTGCTGGTGGAACTCGAAAAAACCGTCGCCATCTTCGAGCCTCGCTTGAAGGAAGTGCGCGTGACGCTGGTGGACGCTCCCGGGAATGCCATGCGCGTAGTGCACTTCCAGATCGAAGGCATGCTGCAGATGGACCCGTCGCCCGAGCAGGTGTCCTTCGACACCACGCTGCAACTCTCGAGCGGCGAATACCAGATCCGGGGCGAGCGCAGTGCGTGACGATCTGCTGCTGTATTACGAACGCGAACTGAATTACCTGCGCCAAATGGGCGCGGAGTTCGCCGAAAAGTATCCCAAGATCGCCAGCCGCCTGGTGCTCGATACCGAAAAAGAGAGCGCCGATCCGCATGTGGAGCGGCTCCTGGAGGGTTTCTCTTTTTTAGCAGCGCGCGTCCATCTCAAGATCGACGACGAATTTCCGGAGATCACCGAGGCGCTGCTCAGCATTCTGTATCCGCATTACATACGGCCCATCCCATCGATGTCCATCGTCGAAATGCATCTGGATGTGGACCAGGGCGGTGCCGCTTCGCCCCAAAAGGTGGCGCGCGGCTCAATTCTAAATTCGAAGCCAGTGGGCGGCGTGCCGTGCCAGTTCCAGACTTGTTTCGAGACCACGGTGTGGCCGCTCCGCATCACGGCCGGCGACTGGACATCGCCAGACCGCCTTTCCCCCGCGGTGAAGAACGCGGAAGCCGCCTCGGCCATTCGCATTTCTTTCGAGGGCCCGCCGGATGCCCAACTCGCGCAGATGGATCTGGATACCCTGCGGCTGCACATTGCCGCCGATGCCAACGTCGCGCATACGCTTTACGAACTGCTGTGCGCCAACACCGTGCAGATTCTGGTGCGCGACACCACGCCCAATTCGCGCGTGCGGCCCGTTACGCTGCGGCCTGAGAATCTGCGGCCTGCGGGATTCGACGAACGGGACTCCATGCTTCCCTACCCCCGTCGCAGTTTCCCCGGCTACCGCCTGCTGCAGGAATATTTCACGTTCCCCGAAAAGCTGTTCTTTTTCGACGTAACGGGACTGCGCGAAGCGTGGCCCTTGGGATTCAAAAATCGTTTCGAGCTGGTGTTCCTGTTCTCGCCCTTCGAGCTAAGCGAGCGTCGCCAGATTCTCGAGCTAGGCGTTTCTGCAAAAACCTTCCGCATCAACACCACGCCTATCGTCAATTTGTTTTCGCAAACAGCGGAGCCCATTCTTCTCGACCAGCGCCGCTACGAATACCCCGTGATTCCCGACATCCGGCGCCCTCTCGCCACCGAAGTGTTTTCGGTGAACGAAGTCTTGAGCATCCATCCGCAGTCGAACGAAGTCCTGAACTTTGAGCCCTTCTATTCCTACCGCCACGCCACCTTGCGCGATAAACAGCAGACCTTCTGGCTGGCGCACCGCCGTCCGTCCGGAAAAATGGGCGACGAAGGTACTGAAGTCTCCATTTCCTTAGTCGACTTATCCGCGCGCCCCCTGATGCCGGATGTAGACACGCTGACTCTGCGCATCACCTGTACCAATCGCGATCTGCCCGCGCGCTTGCCATTCGGTAACGAGGCTGGCGATTTCGACCTGCTCGGCGGAACCGCCATCAAGCGCATCGTCGCTCTGCGTAAACCTACCAATTCCGTGCGCCCCCCCAGTGGGAAAGCTGCTCTGTGGCGCCTGATTTCGCATCTCTCGCTGAACTATCTTTCACTGGTCGAAGATGGCCGTGAAGCCTTCCAGGAAATCCTCAAGCTTTACAACTTCACCGGCTCGGCGTACTCGGAAAAACAGATTGACGGCATTGCCAGCGTCTCCAGCGGCCGCCACTTCGCACGCTTAGTATCCGAAAATGGCGTCACTTTCGCCCGCGGCACCCGCGTCGAAATGGAATTCGACGAAGATCAATTCGTCGGTGGCGGCGTCTTCCTATTCGCCAGCGTCGTCGAGCGCTTCCTCGGCGAATACGTTTCGCTCAACAGCTTCAGCCAACTGGTCGCACGCACCCGCCAGCGCAAAGAAATCCTGAAAGAATGGCCGCCGCGCGCGGGACAGGTGATTTTACTGTGACCCCGGCCGTTTCCAACCGCTATAGCGCGATCGAGGCGATTCTTCACAAGACGCCGCAGGAGTTCCAATTCTTCCAGGCAGTTCGCCTGCTGGAACGCCTGTATCCCAACCGAGCCCCCGTCGGCCGTTTCGTCAGCCCCAGCAAGGAAGTGGTGCGCTTCTCCGCGCACGCATCCTTTCCCTTCCCGGCAAGCCAGATTCAGAACATTGACTGGTCCGATGCCAGCAGCGCTCCCTGCATCATGATTAACTTCATGGGTCTCACGGGGCCGTCGGGCGTCCTGCCCCTGTATTACACCGAGTTGATCGTCGAGCGCTTGCGTCAAAAAGACCGGGGGTTACTCAGTTTTTTTGACATCTTCAACCACCGCATGGTCTCGCTGTTTTACCAGGCGTGGGAGAAGTATCGCTTCGCCATCGCCTACGAGCGCGGCGAGCGCGACCGCTTTTCGCATCACTTGATGGACCTGATCGGGATCGGCACGAAGCGTTTGGAGAACCGCCTGGCGGTTCGTGACGATGCTCTGCTGTTTTATTCCGGTTTGCTCTCGATGCATACCCGCTCGGCAGCGGCGCTCGAACGCATTCTCGCCGATTATTTTGAAATCCCAGTGGAGGTCGAGCAATTCGTCGGCGCGTGGCAGGGCCTGCGTGAATCCGACCTGTGCCGCTTCGACCGCGGCCTGGGCGTATCGGAACAGTTGGGCGGCGGCGCTATCGTCGGTGATGAAATCTGGAATCAGCAGGCGGGCGTGCGCGTGAAGCTGGGACCCTTGGGTTTAACCCAGTATCTGGATTTTCTACCCTCCGGAACCGCGTACGACTCGGTGCGCTCGCTGGCGAAATTCGTGTCGCGCGGAGAGATCGACTTTGAGATTCAACTGATCTTGAAAAAAGAAGAAGTGCCGGCCTGCGAACTGGGGTTGGAAGACTTCCAGGCGCCGCGGTTAGGCTGGACTTCGTGGGCCAAAACCAAGCCGTTAGGCCAGGATGCGAATGATACAATTCTACGCGGATAGAGCAAGGGGACTGGACATATGAGCGTCAATCTAAAAAGCTTGATTGGAAAGCTGAACGACACCACACGAGGGGCTCTGGAGGCGGCCGCGGGCCTGTGTTTATCGCGCACGCACTATGACGTCGAAGTAGAGCACTTCCTGATGAAACTGCTGGATGCGAGCGGCAGCGATGCCGTCAAGATTTTTCACCAGTTCAGCGTGGATACCTCGCGCCTGCAGAAGGAATTGGAGCGCAGCCTCGACAAGCTGAAGAGCGGGAATGCGCGCACACCGGCCATCAGCCCGTCGGTATTGAAGATGTTGACCGAAGGCTGGACTGTGGGTTCAATAGATTTCGGTGCCACGCAAATCCGTAGCGGCCACGCCCTGCTGGCCCTGTTGGAAAACACCGAACTCGCCCGCATCGCCCGCGACATCGGCAAGGAACTGCAGAAGATCCAGCCAGAACTCCTGCGCAAAGATTTCCTGACGATCGTCGAAGGCACGCAGGAAGACACGGACGCGCAAACAGCCGCCGCGGCTCCGTCGAGCGATGGAACGGCCACGCCGCGTGCCGGCGGGAAGACCCCGAATCTCGACCAGTTCACAGTGGACCTGACTGGCAACGCGCGCAAAGGAAAGATCGATCCCGTCCTCGGTCGTGACGCCGAGATCCGCCAAGTAATCGATATCCTGATGCGCCGCCGCCAAAACAATCCGATCCTGACCGGCGAGGCCGGCGTCGGCAAGACCGCGGTAGTGGAAGGATTCGCGCTGCGCATCGCACAAGGCGATGTGCCGCCGCCCCTGAAAAACGTAGACGTGCGCACTCTCGACCTCGCCTTACTGCAAGCGGGCGCCGGTATCAAAGGCGAATTCGAGAACCGCTTGAAGGGTTTGATCGAAGAGGTGAAAGCGTCTCCCACGCCCATCATCCTGTTCATCGACGAAGCGCACACCATGATCGGCGCAGGCGGCCAAGCGGGACAGAATGACGCCGCCAACCTGCTGAAACCCGCTCTGGCGCGTGGAGAATTGCGCACCATCGCAGCCACCACATGGAGCGAATACAAAAAATATTTCGAAAAAGACCCCGCACTGGCGCGGCGTTTCCAGGTAGTCAAGGTGGAAGAGCCCGACGAGCACGTCTGCATGGTGATGATGCGCGGCATCGTGGGCTCGCTCGAAAAGCATCACAGCGTCCGCATCCTCGACGAAGGCGTAGCCGCAGCGGTACGCCTATCGCAGCGCTTCCTAGCGGGGCGGCAATTGCCGGACAAAGCCGTCAGCGTGCTCGATACCGCGTGCGCGCGCCTTGCGCTAGGCCAGAACTCGATCCCCGCAGCCATCGAAGACGCCACTCGCGAAATCGACGATCTGGCCGTGCAGACCCGGGTCCTGGAGCGCGAAGTATCAACTGGAGCCGACCACGCCGAGCGCCTGGAAGCCATCGCCAAACGCAAGGCCGACGCCGAGGCCCGCCTGAAGGCGTTGAACGAACGCTTCACCAAAGAACGGGACCTCGTTCTGAAATTACGCGATATCCGCACGAAACTCGAAGAGCCAGGGACTCCCGGCGGTGAGCGCGAAAAGCAGCGTAAGGAACTCGACACTCTCACGGCCGAGCTAGTCGCGCTGCAAGGTGAGAACCCGCTAATGCGAGTCTGCGTCGATGGCCAAACGATTAGTGAAGTGATTTCAGCTTGGACCGGCATCCCCGCCGGCAAAATGTTGAAGGACGAGATTGCCACCGTGCTGACACTCGAAGGAGTCCTGGGCAGCCGCGTGATCGGCCAGGGCCACGCACTGGAGCAAATCTCCGAACGCATCCGCACGTCGAAGGCGAGTCTCGAAGATCCCAGCAAACCCATCGGCGTTTTCATGCTGGTCGGTCCTAGCGGGGTTGGCAAAACCGAAACAGCGCTCACGCTCGCGGACCTGATGTACGGCGGCGAGCGCAATCTCATCACCATTAACATGAGCGAGTTCCAGGAAGCGCACACCGTTTCGACGTTGAAGGGTTCTCCTCCGGGCTACGTCGGCTACGGCGAGGGCGGCGTGCTCACCGAAGCCGTGCGCCGGCGCCCCTACTCGGTAGTGCTGCTCGATGAAGTCGAGAAGGCCCATCCCGATGTACTGGAACTATTCTTCCAGGTGTTCGACAAAGGCAAAATGGAAGACGGCGAAGGCCGCGAAATCGACTTCAAGAACACCATCATTATTCTCACCTCCAACGCCGGCACCGACACGCTGATGAAGCTGGCAGCCGACCCGGAAACCATGCCCAGCGCCGATGGTCTGGTCAAAGCACTCAAGCCCGAGCTAGACAAAATCTTCAAGCCGGCTTTCCTGGGCCGCATGGTGATCATCCCGTACTTCCCTATCCGCGACGAAGCGCTCAAGAGAATCATCACGCTCAAGCTGGCGAAAATCCAGCGGCGGTTGATGGAAAACCATAAAATCACGCTGACCTATTCCGACGCGCTGGTCGATGAAGTCGCCCGCCGCTGCACGGAAGTGGAAAGCGGCGCCCGCAACGTCGATAACATTCTCACCAATACCCTTCTTCCGCAAGTCTCGCGGCGGATTCTGTCGGGAATGGCCGAAGGCCAGAAGCTTTCCACGATCCAGGTGAGCGTGGGACCCGATTCGGCCTTCGTTTACGCGTAAGAAATTGAAGGGACTGTCATGGCCTTCCTCGAAGCGAACCGGTATCTGTACCTCACGACGCCGCTCGGCGATGACAAGCTACTGCTGCGGAGCTTCGAGGGCGATGAGGCCGTCAGCAAGTTGTTCAGCTTCGAGCTGGATCTGGAGGCGGAGAACACCACCAGCGTCGATTTCGATAAGCTGATCGGCCAGAAGGTCAGTTTCGGCATCCAGGGCGCCGATCCCGGGCAGACGCCGCGGCATTTCCATGGCATCGTCGTCGAATTAGGCCAGGGCGCGCGCGATCAGCGGCTGACCACCTATTCGATGACCGTGGCGCCGGAGATCTGGAAGCTTTCCTGCATCATCCGCAGCCGTATTTTCCAGCATGTCAACATTCCCGACATCCTGAAGAAATTGTTCACGGGCTTCGACGTTGCCTATGAGTTGCAGGGCACTTTCGAACAGCGCGAATACGTGGTCCAGTACCAGGAAAGCGATCTCGACTTCGCCTCGCGCCTGATGGAAGAAGAAGGCATTTATTACTTCTTCAAGTTCACAAAGGGTGCGCATAAACTGGTGCTGGCGAATACGCCGCCCTCGCATCCCGATCTTCCCGGAGGATCGCAGGTCATTTTTGATGCGTCCGAGGGCGCCGAACGGGATGACGAGCGCATTTCTTCGTGGACCAAGGAGCAATACTGGGGCTCCGGAAAATATACGCTGTGGGATCACCACTTCCAGCTTCCGCACAAAAAGCTCGAAGCCGAGCAGATCGTGATGGATTCCGTGCAAGCCGGAAAAATCACCCACAAACTGAAGCTGAGCGGCAACGAGGAGATGGAGGTCTACGAAAACCCCGCGCGTTATGCGCAGCGCTTCGACGGGATCGACCGCTCGGGCGGTGAGAAGCCCGCCGACCTGCAAAAGATTTTCACCGACAACAAACGCACCACCGGCATCCGCATGCAGCAGGAGGAAACTACCGCCATCCTGATTGAAGGCGAAAGCAATCACTGGCAAATGACGCCGGGTCATAAATTCACGCTGCAGCGCCATTTCAACGCCGACGGACAATATGTGGTGACTGCCGTGAGTCATGACGCGGGAGAAGGCGGCTTCCATTCCGCCGGAGTGAAAGAAACAGAGAAAGAACAGGAAGAAGAAGAAGAAGACAACGAAGACCATTACGGAAACTCGTTCGAGTGCATTCCTTACGCTCTCAAGTTTTCGCCGCCGCGCGTCACGCGCCGTCCTGTTGTTTCCGGGCCGCAGAGCGCCGTAGTGGTGGGGCCGCCGGGCGAGGAGATTTTCACCGACAAGTACGGGCGCATCAAGGTGCAGTTTCACTGGGACCGCGAAGGCAAAAACGACGCCGACTCCTCCTGCTGGCTGCGCGTGGCGACGTCGTGGGCGGGACAGAAATGGGGCTCGATCCACATTCCGCGCATCGGACAGGAAGTGATCGTCGGGTTTCTGGAAGGCGATCCTGACCGGCCCATAGTCACGGGCAGCGTGTATAACGCGGATATGATGCCGCCTTACGATCTGCCGGCCAACAAGACCCAGAGCGGAATTAAGTCGCGCAGTTCAAAAGGCGCGGGCTCGGCCAACTACAACGAGATCATGTTCGAAGATCTCAAGGGCAGCGAGCTGATCCGCACGCACGCCGAAAAAGATCAATTGCTGGAAGTGGAAAACGATCGCACCGTCATCGTGGGCCATGACGAATCCATCAAGGTTGAACACGACCGCACCGAAAACGTCAAGAACAACGAGACGGTAACGGTGGAAGGCGCGCGCAAACACTACGTCGTCGGTGAGGAGCAGGTGCAGACGGATGGCGACCTGCACTTGACGGCCAGCATGAACCAGAATGAAAAAGTGGGCATGAGCTATAGCCGGCAAGTGGGCATGAACACTTACGATAAGACCGGCATGAACTACGCCATGGACGCCGGCATGATGATCCACCTCAAAGCCGGCATGACGGCTGTGATCGAGGCGGGCATCGGCCTGACGATTAAGTCGTCGGGGGGCTCGATCGACATCAATCCCATGGGAGTGTTCATCCAGGGGAATCTGGTTTTCATCAATAGCGGCGCCGCAAATTTGAGCGGCTGCGGGTCGTCGCCCACTTCACCAACCTCACCGGGCGAGAAGAAGCTGGAGGGTATGAAGAACGCGGCGGGTTCGTCTGAAGCGGCCGCGGCGGCTTCAAACGTCGCCAAGCAAGTCCAGCAACAGGCGCAGCAGGCCACCGCCATGGCCACGAATCTGGTGCAGAGTGTGGGCCAGCAAGCCTTCGGCGCGGTTTCGCAAGCGGCTACGCAGGCAGTCGGAGCCGCCGAACAGTCCGGACAAACCACGCCGGGCGCGGCGCAGCAGGTACTAAGTCAAATCAACGCCGCGGTGGCGCAGGCCCAGAGCTCGGTAGCCGGCGCTGCGGAGCAGGCGCAAACCATGGTCAACACCGGGATGAACGCGGTGCGCACGGGCGTCCAGCAAGCCGTCCAACAGACCAGCGCCGCCGTTTCGCAAGCCGAAGCGCAGGCCGCGCAGGCGGCACAAGCAGCGCAGCAACAGTTGCAGGATGCCGCGCAACAGGCGCAAGCCGCCGCTCAGCAGGCCGCGGCGGCTGGGCAGTCGGCGTTGAGTCAGGGCCTGCAACAAGGCCAGCAAATGCTGAGCCAGGCGCAAGCCATGGAACAGCAGGCGGAGCAGCAACTGCAGGGCGCGGCGAATCAGGCGCAAGCGCTGGCGAATCAAGCCCAGCAAACCGGCCAGCAGGGGTTGAATCAGGCGTCGCAGCAGTTGAGCCAGGCGGCCAATCAGGCGCAGCAAACGGCGCAAGGAGCCGCGAACCAGGCACAGGCCGCCGCGAATCAGTTGGGGCAGACGGCTTCACAAGCCGCCGCGCAAGGGGAGCAACAGATCTCCGATGCCGCGGGGCAAGCACAACAATCCGCGCAGCAAGCCGCTCAATCCGCGCAGCAGACCGCCGCGCAGGCCCAGCAAGCGTCCCAGCAGGCGAACCAACAAGCCCAGCAAATGGAGCAGCAAACCCAGCAGCAGATGCAGCAGGCCACGCAAGCCGCCGGACAACAGGTCGGACAAGCCGCCAACCAGGCCAGCCAGCAAGTGAATCAGGCCACGCAACAGGCCACGTCACAGGCACGACAGGCGGGACAGATGTCGCAGCAAGCGGCGCAGCAGGTGCAGAACCAAGTGGGGCAAGCCTCGCAACAGGCCGCGCAAACCGTCGGCAACACCGCTAGCAGCGCCTATTCGCAGGCGGGCAGCTCCGTGAATCAGGCGTCGCAGAACCTGTCGCAGGGCATGAAAGGATTGGGCGTCTAATGCCTCCGGCCGCGCGCGTTACCGACATGCATGTGTGTCCCATGGTGACGGGAATCGTCCCGCATGTGGGCGGACCCATCCTGCCGCCGTGCGCGACCACGGTGCTGATCGGCTTCCTGCCGGCCGCGCGCATCACCGATCTGGCCACCTGCGTGGGTCCGCCGGATATGATCGTCATGGGGTCGACAACGGTGTTGATCGAATTCTTGCCGGCCGCGCGAATAGGAGACAACACCATGCACGGCGGTGTCATCGTGCTGGGTTGTTTCACGGTAATCATCGGGGGCTAAGACGATGCTGGTGATTCTCGAAGCCACGGCGGGACCGGCCACGGGCAGAAAGATTCAAGTGGCCGACGGCACCATTTTACGCGTGGGGCGCACGGCCAGATCCGATTACGCGCTGGGTGAGGATTCCTACCTCTCCGGCCAGCACTTCGCCATCGAATGCGATGGCAAGCAGTGCACCATTCGCGATCTGGGTTCGAGCAACGGCACCTTCGTAAACGGTGACCGCATCACGGAGCATGTCGTCATCGATGGCGACTCCGTGGCGGCAGGCGGCAGCACCTTTAGCGTGCGCATCGATTTGTCGGGTACCGCGCCGCAGCCGGTTCGTCCCCCCGCCGCCCGCACGCTCACGTTACCCGAGTTCGGCGCCGTGGACACCACCGGCCCAACACCCATGCCCGACGATTCGCCCACGTGGCCGGGGTTTTCGCGCGGACAATCGGTATTGCTCAACACGCTTTATCGCGAAGGCGAAGCGGTGTATGCCGTGCTCGACGCGATCCGCGATGCGCGCATCCCCGCCTTCCTCGACGCTTCCGGCGAAAAATACGCGCGCGTCGACGACGAGAATCCCGCGTCGCCCTATCTGGTCTTGGTGCCCGGCCGCTCGCGCCTGCTGGATGTCCTGGTCAAGGACGGATGGAATCACGGCTGGGGCTTCTACTTCTCGGCATCTCTCGAATTTGAAAATGCACTTTGGCATTGGCGCACTTTCGTCACGCTCCATAATCGCAACGGGCAGCCCGTCACCTTCCGTTTCTGGGATCCGCGCGTGCTGCGCGCGGTGGTGCCTGCCATGACGCCCGGTGAAGCCGCCGGATTCTTTGGATTGATCTCGCGTTTTGTCGTCGAGGGCGACAAACCTGGACTGGCAGTGGAGTTCACTCCCGCGCCCGGTGGAATCCATCAACAGGCCTTGGTGTTGGTGTAATGGTATCGTTAAACTTCGCATGAAGCGCTTACAGCCGGTCATCTGGATGAAGGGCACGCTGCTGAGCCCGCAGTACCTGCAGACGCAGGACCGTTTCCTCGAAAACTCGCTCAAGTTTCAGTTGGACGGCTTGAGTTTCGCGCCCTGGGGCTTCCGCCGTTTGCAGGTGAACCAGGAAGCTTTGGCGTCGGGCTACCTGGCCATCGCGGATGCCGCCGGTATTTTCCCCGACGGATTACTGTTCGATATTCCCGATGCCGACGCCGCGCCCTCTCCTAAGCCCCTGGCCGATTGCTTCGATCCCGATCAAAAAACGCTGGATGTGTTTCTGGCTATTCCTCACTTTCGTGATCGTGGCCTGAACGTATCCATGCCACAGACCAAGGCGGATACGCGCTACCTATCCGAGATCGCGATGCTGCGCGACGAAAACTCGGGATTGGGCGAGCGTCCAGTGCAGGTCGCGCGCAAGAATTTCCGGATTCTGGTGGAAGGCGAGTCGCAGGAGCATTCGTCCGTCCTGCGCGTCGCCCGCATAGAACGCACGGCAGCCGGTCTCTATCAGTTGGATCCGAAATTCGTTCCGCCGCTGCTGGACATCACAGCCAGTGATTTTCTAGTCTCGATTCTACGCCGTTTGGTCGAAATTCTGGCCGCGAAAAGCAGCCAACTCGCCGGCACGCGGCGCCAGAAGAACTTAAGCTTGGCGGACTTCGGCACTTCCGACATCGCCAACTTCTGGCTGCTCTACACTATCAATTCCCACTTCCCTCTGCTGCAACACTTGTTCGAAACGCGGCGCGGGCATCCGGTAGAGTTGTACGAGACTATGTTGTCTCTAGCCGGAAGCTTGACTACGTTTTCAAGCACCATTCATCCCCGCGACCTACCCAAATACGAGCACGATGAGCTGAGCTTTTGCTTCGAGGATCTGGACGAAAAAATCCGACTGCTTCTCGATACCGTAGTCCCGAGCAATTTCGTGTCACTGCCCCTGAAGTTGACGCAATCCTCCATCTACGCCACCGCGCTAGCCGACGACAAGTATTTGCGGAACACCAAAATGTATCTGGCCGTGCGGGCGGAGATGAATGAGGCGGACCTGATCGGCAAGGCTCCGTATTTGGTGAAGGTGTGCTCTGCAAACCACATCGAGCACCTGGTCCGCCAAGCCCTGCCCGGCGTGCCCTTGACGCATTCCCCACGCCCGCCCAGCGCGATTCCCGTGAAGCTGAACTACCAATATTTCAGCGTCAGCCAAACCGGCGTAGCCTGGGAAGCCGTCACCCGCGCCCGCAACCTGGCAGCGTATGTGCCCGGCGACTTCCCCAATCCGCAACTAGAACTAATCATCCTTCTACCCGAAGCGTGAGCAGGTAGGGCAGGCCTCCAGGCCTGCCACGAAAGCCTAGCGATCGATGTGAATAATCCCCCGCCGTATCGCCAGCGTAACCGCATGCGTGCGGTCCGATGCGCCCAACTTCGACAAAATATTCTGCAAGTGCATCTTCACCGTGCCAGCAGCCGTGCCCAATCGCACCCCGATTTCCTTGTTCCCAAATCCCTTCGCTACGTACTGCAGCACCTCGATCTCGCGCGGCGTGAGCGCCACCTGCGGAAAGTGCTCGCTTAATCGCTCAGCCACCTCAGGCGGCATCAAGCGTTTGCCCGACTGCACCACGCGAATCGCCCGCACGATCTCGGTGTGAACTGACTCTTTCAAGATGTACCCGCGCACTCCCGCTTCAAGCGCGCGATAAATCTCCTGGTCGCCATCGTAGCTCGTGAGCGCGATAATCTTGGCCTCGGGATCGATCTGCCGAATTTGTTTGGTGGCCTCGATGCCGTCCATCCCCGGCATGCGCAGATCCATCAGCGTGATGTCCGGATGAAACTGGCGGAACGCATTCACCGCCTCAGTGCCGCTGCCGGCCTCGGCCACCAGCTTCATATCAGTCTCGTTCGCCAGGATGGCCGCGATCCCCTTACGCACCAGGGGATGATCATCCACGCACAGAATTCCAAGTGTCTGCGTAACCGCACCCATCAAACCGCCTCCAGCCTTCCCTCATGTGACGGCAGCGGACCGCGTGGGGCCACCGGCATGCGCACCGAAACTTTAGTTCCCTGCCCCGGCGCGCTGGATAAATCCAGCTCCGCCCCAATCTGGCTCGCCCGTTCTTTCATGCCCACCATCCCGTAATGTCCTGCCCGTCCGTTACCTTCGCCACGTTCCATCCCCCGGCCGTCGTCGCGAACAGAAACCCGCAAGTCGTTGGCCGAACACGCCAGGGTCACTTCGATCGTGCGCGCGCCCGAGTGCTTGATTGAATTCGTAATGGCCTCCTGCACAATGCACAGCAAATTGTATTTCACTTCCGCGGGGAGTTCCTGCTGGCGATCGTCCAGGTTCAATTTTAAGCGGATATCGCGCTCCTGTGTGAGCTGGCGCGCCGCATCGGAGATGGCCGCCGCCAAGCCCGAACTGGAGCCCATGCCGCCACGCAGCCCAGCCACCGAGCGCCGCGTCTCCTGCAGACAAATGCCCGCGTCGCGGATGATCTCTCCCAAGGCCTGTTGATCGGCGGAAGCCGTCAGGCGGCTGGTGAAGGCATGCATCTGCATGGTGATGCCCGAGAAGCCCTGGATCAGCGTATCGTGCAATTCGCGCGCGATGCGGCTGCGCTCGGCCAGCACCAAAACAAATTGCTCCCGCAACTGCCGTACGCGGAAGCGGTACGCCAACCATGCCAGTAACGCGGCCACCGCCATGCACAGCGGAATGAACCAGGCGCGCTGATAGAATTCCGGCGCGACTTCAAAATCCAGAGCCACCCCGCTTTCATTGCAAGCGACAAACGCCCCGCACGCCACCACGCGGAAGCGGAATTTCCCGGGAGGCAGATTGGTGTAGAACGCTTCACGGCGCGCACCGGCGTTGATCCAATCCCGGTCGTAGCCCTCCAGCATGTAACGGAAATTCATTCGCCCGGGAGCCAAGTAGGTCAGAGCCGTGTACTGGAAGGCCACATTCACCCGCCCGGGACCCAAAGTTTTGACGGTGGCCGAGTCCACTTCCTTCCCGTCGATGGTCATGTTTTCGATCACCACCGGAGGAACCGCACCCGGCCGGATGCCTTGATCCGAAGCAAAAGCCAGCAGCCATCCGGTGGCCGAAAACCACAGCCGGCCATCGTTGGTCCGCACGCCCACCGGCTCCACGCCCGGCGTTCCCTGGATGGTCCGCAAGCCGTCCAGCGGGCTATAAGGCGTGCTCGCGATTTTAGAAATGCGCCCGTCGGCAAATTTGAGCAGTTCCTTGCGGTCCACCCAAAAGAAGCCTTTGCCGCAGGCCATCCACAAGCGGTCTTGCGCGTCCGTGACAAAGCCGTAGATTTCGCCGTCGTACAAGCCTTCCCGCACCAGAAAGTGCGTGAGTTTGCCGTCGCGCAGCATCCCCAGCCCAGCGCCGTTCGCACCCATCCATACGATGCCGTCGCGATCGGTATAGATGGCGTTGATGTCCTGAAACAAAGGCAGCTCACCGGGAGCGCTTTCGAGCTTGCGCACGCCGCCCTCGGCGAAGACATAAACATTGCCGCGCCCCGCCGCGAATAACATGCCTCCGTCGTGCGTCTCGCCAATGGCCACGATCGGGTAGGGCAGCTCCTTCGCCAAAAATGGCAACTGGATAAAGCGCCCGCTCTGGAAAACCGCCGGGCCTTTTTCCGTCCCAGCCCATAAGTTTCCCGCATGGTCGCGGAACAAAGCATGAATTTGATTGGCCGGCAACCCCTGCGCCG
>Ga0105245_10001821_pt1 | contig 19404 bp, 19 predicted proteins | sample KBSM54metaG_FD_81523 | JGI IMG/M metagenome (GOLD analysis project Ga0105245, IMG submission 81523) | Miscanthus rhizosphere microbial communities from Kellogg Biological Station, Michigan, USA - KBS M5-4 metaG | ecosystem: Host-associated > Plants > Roots > Rhizosphere > Soil | place...
TAGTAGAAGCGCAGATCGACCCAGCGGCGCAGCAGATCGACGATCAGCAACGTTCCGTACAACACGCGGAACACGCCAAGCCAGCGAACATCGACGCGGAGGTACGCATCGCGCAGCTGCGCGAACAACGGCTCTGCTTTCGGCTGCTGCGCGCGCGCCGCGTCCGTTCCGTCCGGCACTTCCGCCACGTCGCTAACGTCGCCCATGTCGGGGGTGGGCTCGTCGCTCACTTCGTCCTCCGTGGGTTCCCCGTTGCTCACTTCCTGCTCTGTCATGCGCCGCGCGGACTTTAGCCTCACGAGTGCGGAGCCCAAGCAGAATCGTCGAAAATTTCGGCGCAAAATTAGCGCCGCCCCGCAAACAATGCGGCGACGCGCGCCCTCACACCTTCAGCCCGCGCCTACGTCGGCCGTTCGGTGATGTTCGAGAACGTTGGACCAGCTGCGGACGACAAACGGCGATACGGAAACTGGCGCAACTTGGCGCACGCCGGGCTGTGCCGCACGGTTCTAGGCAAGCGAAAAAAGCCGTGCTAATTCTGCAATTTGGATTTTTCGAGGCCTCCGCGGCTGCGGAAGGTGGGCTTGAGCGATGAATGTCACGTGCACGCAATGTCCGGCAAAATACGCGGTTCCTGATGAAAAGGTTCGCGGCAAGAAGGTTCGGATCACCTGCAAGCATTGCGGGACCGCACTCGTCATCGACGGCACGGCCCTCGGAGATGCGGCGAGCGCAAGCGCCGAACCGGCGCCGACCGCGGCTGCCCCGAAACCAGCCGCACCCGTCGAGACTGCACCCGTAGCGGCGAAGCCGGCTGCGGCTAAACCCGTCGCAGCGATGGCTGAACCCGCCCCGAAAGCGGTCGAGAGCAAAGCGCCCGCCGTTGCCGAGCCGAAGGCGGCAACGCCCGCCGCCGCGCCGGTCGTGGCCAAAGCTGCCGCCGCTCCGGCCGAAGCCACGTATTTGGTCGGCTTCAGCGACGAGCGCCAAGAGCCCCGCACGATTTCGCAAATCGTCGACGCATACAGTAAACGCGAGATCGACGACGAGACCTTGATTTGGAAAGACGGCATGGCCGATTGGCTCGCGCCTTTCGACGTGCCCGAGGTGGCCGCGGCCATGAAGGCGCGCGGCGTGATGCACGTGTCGAGCGCGTTCTTGCCACCCGCCGGCTTCGACGACGAGCCGACGCGCGTCGTGGGATCGCCCTTCGATGACGCGCCCATGTCGCTGCCGTTCGAAGAAGAGCCCAAACCGAGCCCGCCGGCTGCCGTGCCCACGCCAGAGCCGGCACCGGTCGCGGTCAAGTCGCCGGAACTGCCGAAAGTCAGCCCCGCGGCGATCGCTGCGCGCAAATCCACGCCTGAAATCAAACCCACCCTGCCCGTGGCCGCGGCGCGCCGAACCGAGAAACGCGGCGCCGTCGATCTATTCGGCGATGTCGCCGACGCAGGCAGCGAATCGGATTCCTCGCTCGATTTTGGTTCACATGACGAGCCGGCGCAAAAACTCACGGGAGCGCGCAACGAGAGCTCGGTCTTGTTTTCACTCGACGCGCTGACCAAGCCGCAAGCCAAGCCCGATCCGAAGAAGAGCCGCGATCAGGAGCGCGACGTAGCCGCCGCCATGTTCGGCGACAGCGGCCCGGATTCGCTGATGAACATCAGCGCTGGGCTGAACGCACTCGCGGCTCCTGACTTCACCAAGCCTGCGCCCATCTCGATCGCCCCTGCCCCGGCACCGACGCGACCGAGTGATCCCGTAGAAGTTCCCAACGCCGCGCCCGGCGCGAAAAAGAAGGGCGGCGCCATTTGGATCGCCGCGATTGCCGTGGTGGCCGTTGCGGCCGCCGCCGGCGTCGTGTTGATGCCCAAGAAAACCGCCCCGACGCCGGTCGCCGCGGCGGAGCCGCCGGCAGCACCCGTGCAAGCCGCGCCCGCCCCCGCGCCGACGGAGGCCGCGCCCGCAGCTGCCGCGAGCGCCCCAGCAGCAAGCCCGGAACCGAGCGCCGCAGCGAACCCCGCTGCTGCTGCCGCCCCAGCCGCGGCCAGTGCGAAGGCCGCACCCGAGGCCCCCGCCGCAGCCGCGAATACCCCTAGTTCGACCAAGCCCAGCGAAAAACCGGCGGACAAACCTGCAGAAAAGCCGGCCGAGGCCGCCAAGCCCGAGCCGCCCGCCGCAGCTCCCGCAGGCGCCGAGTTCGACAAGGGCGCCGCGGTCACCGCACTGGGCGCCGCAGCGGCCAACGCCGCCAGCTGCAAGAAGCCCGATGGCCCGACAGGCGCCGGCAAAGCCGCGGTTACCTTCGCGCCGAGCGGACGCGCGACGATGGCCAACATCACCGGCGCGTTTGCCGGGACCGAAGTCGGCGGCTGCGTCGCGCGGCTGTTCCGCTCTGCTCGAGTGCCACCGTTCGCGGGCGATCCGGTGACCGTGTCCAAGAGCTTCTCGATCGAGTGAACGGCTCGGGCGCGCTACGGCGCGCCCGGCTCCTTCGTTCCTGAAGACTCAGGCGTGAATGAAGACGATGGTGCCCTGCTCGGAGCCCTCGGTCACGTAGCTCGCTTGCCAATGCTCGGGTACATCGGGCGCGGACCACAAGAACGTCCGGCGCGCGTCGATCGGGGACAAATTGACGCAGCCGTGCGAGCGCACGTGCCCGAAGTCATCGTGCCAATAGGCGGCGTGCAGAGCGTAGCCGCCCTTGAAGTACATGACCCACGGCACATCGCGCAGCTCGAACTCGTGGTCGGCCACGCTCGAGTCCATGGTCGTCGTGATGTGCTTTTGGTAGACGCGGAACGTGCCCATGGGCGTGCTGAGCGTTTTTTGAGGGTCGCCCATGCCGTCGCGCCCGCTCGAAACCAGCGTCGCGTACACGGGCACATCACCCTCCCAAAGCACCAGCGTTTGATTGACGATCGAGATGTCGATCCACTTGGCCTTTTTGCTGGCCCATGACGGCAAATGGCTCGCTTTGGCGGCAGTGCGCAGTTCCGCGCTCTTCAACCAATGACCGTTCCGCGCTTGCACGAAGCGATCACCGCCGTACTCCTTGACGTTGCCCGTGAGCGGAACGAAGGCTCGCCCCTCGAGCGCATCGCCGCGCGTCGGCGCGCCGCCGTTGAAATCGTAAAAGGCCGTGCCCTCTTTCTGGGCGAAAGCGACGGGCAAGCCCACCCTGCTGATGTCGATGCCGTGAAACGGGGAGCCCGCTTCGGCCTTCAACTTGTCCGCCGGGATGAGCCGAGCGTCCGTCGCGATCGCGAAGCGTCGATTTTGCGCTTCTGCGCCAGCCACGAACGACCCGATCAGCGAAACGCCCGTGTGCCGCTTCAGGCGATCGGCGATGACGGCGAAGCTCGGGGCACGAAACGAGGAGATATTGGGAATACGGCGATCGCCCTGCAACCACCAGGGAACGCGATCGTCGCCGTCACCGCCGAAGCGCTCGCCTTGTCCGAGCGGATGGGGGTGCTCGGGCGTTGCGCCGGCCGCGACGCCGCTTTCATCGAGCGGCACGTCGTTCGCGCCGACGTCGAGAACGTCCCATTTGTCGTGTAGCTTTTGCCAGCTGCGCAAATGCCGATCGAGCCGCATCTCGTACTGAAATTGCTCGGCCTTGCTGGGCACCCGCATGTAGTTGGGGGCGATCGAGCGCAAGAATGCGTAGCGATAGGGCATGGGCTTCGTGCGATCTGGCTCGACCTGAATGGCACGCGCCAACGGATGATCGAGCTTCAGCGTCGCAAACTGCCCCGCGCACACGAATCCAGTCGGCCGAATCGCGTACCAGCCGTCTGGGCAACCTTCGTGACCCACGGGTTGGTCCGAGCGCGCGACCCGCGCCCCGATCCGGAGGTAGCCCAACGTTTCGGCCTTGGGGTCGGGCTTCTGCATGACGGCGACCGTCATGGCGATGGGCACGAGCTTGGGGCCATCGGCGGGGGGCACCGGCACGTGCGAGAAGTCATTGGGGTCGGTGACGATCCCGCCGTTTTCCGGCTTCAAGCGAGACGCAGCCGGATCTTTCGAATCGAACGGGCTCTTACCGGAGCAGCCGAGCACGCTGGCCATGAGCCCCAGCGCCACGGCTTGGCCGCGGAAACTCGGACGATTGCGCGAAACCATACAGTCTCAATGCCAAAATCGACGCGATAGGCCTAAAAATCGGCGTACTCTCCGCGGGCCTTGAACCTTCCCGGTGAACGCGGGACGGTCCAGCTCCCCCCGATAGCCCCTCCCTCCGGGCCGTCTCCAGACGGCCCCCTCATTTACGCGAGAAGCGAAGCGACCATGGCTAAGGACACTCTGACGATCACCGACAACCGCACCGGTAAGAGCTACGAGGTGCCGATCACGGATGAGACCATCCGCGCGCTGGATCTGAAACAGATCCACGCTCAAGACGGCGACTTCGGGCTCATGACGTACGACCCCGCGTTCATGAACACGTCGTCTTGCCGTTCGTCGATCACGTACATCGACGGCGACAAGGGCATCTTGCGTTATCGCGGTTACCCCGTCGATCAGTTGGCTGAGAAGGCGAGCTACTTGGAGGTCGCGTACCTCTTGATCAACGGCGAGCTACCCACGCAGTCCGAGCTCGACGTGTTCACGAACAACGTGACGCATCACACGTTCGTGCACGAAAACGTGCGCACATTCATCGACGGTTTCCGGTACGACGCGCACCCGATGGGCATGCTCGTCGCGACGGTGAGCGCGCTCAGCACGTTCTACCCGGAAGCCAAGCACGTGCTGGATCACGACATTCGTCGTCAGCAGATGATTCGCCTCATCGCCAAGATGCCGACGCTCGCCGCGTGGAGCTTCCGCCACAGCATGGGCATGCCGTTCGTGTATCCGAGCAACGAGGTGAGCTACACCGAGAACTTCTTGCAGATGATGAAACGCATCGCCGAACCGAAGTTCGAGGTGCACCCCGAGGTGGTCAAAGCGCTCGACGTGCTTTTCATCTTGCACGCCGATCACGAGCAAAACTGCTCCACGAACGTGATGCGCTCGATCGGTAGCTCGCGCGCCGATCCGTACGTGGCAGTGGCTGGCGCCGCAGCGGCGCTCTATGGTCCGCTCCACGGCGGCGCCAATGAAGCCGTTTTGCGCATGCTGCGCGAAATCGGCTCGGTGCAAAACATCCCGGCCTTCGTCAAAGAAGTGAAGGGCGGCGTCGGCGCGCGGCTGATGGGCTTCGGCCACCGCGTGTACAAGAACTACGATCCGCGTGCGAAGGTGATCAAGCGCCTCGCCGACCAGGTGTTCGACCTCGTCGGGAAGAAGAGTCCGTTGCTCCCGGTGGCCCTCGAGCTCGAGCGCATCGCGCTCACGGACGAGTACTTCGTCTCGCGCAAGCTGTATCCGAACGTCGACTTCTACTCGGGCCTCATCTACGAAGCCCTGCAGATCCCGGTCGATATGTTCCCGGTGCTGTTCGCGATTCCGCGCACGTCCGGCTGGCTCGCGCAGTGGGAAGAGATGCTGCTCGACAAGGACCAGAAGATCGCCCGCCCGCGCCAGATTTACACCGGCTACGACGAGCGTGAGTTCGTGCCCATGGCGACGCGCAAGAGCGCCGTTCAGAACAACGAAGCGGGCGCGTCCAAGCGCGAAACGGACTGAACTCGAGCACTCCTTCGGATCCAGAAATGCCGGAAGGTCCCGATTCGGAGCGCCGACCGATCGCCGCAGGCGATTTGGATCGGCGTTCCCCGACCTTCGGCTTCAGCCCGAAGGAATCGACGCGCAGTGGCGCCGTGATTGCAGGCCGCTACCAAGTTCGCGGTTTCCTCGATCGCGGCGCGACCGCGCGCGTGTATATCGCCGAAGACCTCGCCACTCACACGCCGGTGGCGGTGAAGATTCTGGCTGCCGACAAAGCGCCGCTCTTGGAGTTTCGGAGCCGCCTGTATCGCGAAGCCGAGGCAATGCGCTCGATCGATCATCCCAACGTGGTGCGGGTGATCGATGTCGGCGAAACCGCCGAAGGCGTCCCCTATATGGTGATGGAGGCGCTGCTCGGCGAGTCGCTCGGCGAGTACCTGCGCCGACAGGGCACGATCCCGCTCGATACGGCGCTGATCTTGCTCAAACAAGCCGCGGCCGGCTTGGCTGCCGCGCATCGCGTCGGGGTCGTGCATCGCGACGTGAAGCCCGACAATTTTTTGCTGCTCGGGCCACCGGGTGAGCCCTACGGCCTGAAAGTGATCGACTTCGGTCTGGCGAAGCTCGACGCAGCCAACAGCACGAGCACGACCGGGAATATCCTCGGCACCGCGGAGTACATGGCGCCCGAACAGATCTTGGTCGAGGCGGTCGATGCTCGCTCGGACATCTACAGCTTGGGCGTGGTGATGTTCCGCATGCTGACCGGCCACCTCCCCTTCGAGACCGCAGCCCAAACCGACTTGCTCCGTCATCAATTGTTCTCCTCGGTGCCGCCGCCCTCGTGGCTGAACGAAGCGCTGGACGAACGCGTGGACGCAGTCGTGTTTTCCGCGACGCGAAAACACCGAGAAAACCGCTATTCCTCGATGGCCGAAGTGATCGCCGATCTCGACGCCGTCCTCGGCCTCGCGGGGCAGGTCAGCCCGCCACGCACACCGCAGGTCATCCCCGATGCGTTCGCCCCCAGCACCGAACGGGGTCGCGAGGCGCTGGCCTTGCTCGCGGAGAAGTTCGGCGTTCACGCGCGCGTGAGCTCAGTCGGCTGACCCCATGCTGCCGCAGGCGATCGACGCACGGCGCGAAGACGCAGGCGACACCTTGCACGGGACGTTCGTCCCCGACCCTTATCGGTGGCTCGAGGACGGCAACGCCAGTGAAGTCAAAGCGTGGGTCTTGGCCCACAATCGGCGCACCGAGGCATGGTTGTCTCGGATCCCGGAACGAGAAGCGCTGCGCGCGCGCCTGAGCGAGCTGTTCGAGATCGGCAGCGTGAGTTTGCCGACCATCACGCATTTCCGCGATGGTTTTCGGTATTTCTATCGGCGGCGCGCCGCTTCGGAAGAGCACCCGAAGCTGTACGTGCGCACGGGCCTGAATGGCCCGGAAGCGCTGATTTTCGACCCGGACGCCGAACGCAGCGGCGATTCGCCGCTCTCGCTCGACTGGTACTACCCGTCCGCCAATGGTCGCTACGTGGCTTACGGCGTGAGTCGCGATGGCAGCGAGGACAGCACGCTGCGCATTCGCGATCTCGACTCGGGCCGTGATCTCGCAGAAAGCATCACCAAGACTCGTCACGCGTCGGTCGCATGGGAACCGGACAGCGCGGGCTTCTACTACACGCGCTACCCCTCACCCGGGAGCGTCCCTGCGGCGCAGGAGTGGTATCGGCGGCGCGTCTTCCGACACCAACTCGGGACCGATCCGAGCCAAGACACGCTGGTTTTCGGCGCCGACTTGGGACTCACCGATCATCCGAACGTGAGCCTCTCCGAAGACGGTCGATTTCTAATCGTGCACGTTCACAAGGGCTGGCAGGATCTGAGCGCTTTCGTCGCCGACTTGGCGCGAAGCGATCACGAGTTCGTTCGCCTCACACCCGAGGGCTCACAGATCTACGAAGTCACGGCAGCGGGCGCGACGCTCTACGTGCTGACCAACGAGGGCGCAGCCCGATTTCGCTTGTTCGCGGTGGATCCGGATGCGCCGGAGCGCGCCGCTTGGCAGCTCGTCATCCCCGAGCACGCGACTGACGTGCTGGGCAGCGTCGTTTGCTGCGGCGAGCAAATCTTCGCTAGCTACTTGCACGATGCGCACGCCCGACTGGCTCGCTTCACGCGCGCTGGCGCAGAGCTCGAGCCGGTTCCGCTGCCTGGGCTCGGTAGTAGCGACGGTTGCTCCGCGCTGCTCGATGGTGCGGAGCTATTTTTCAACTTCGAGACCTTCACCACACCCGCCGCGGTGTATCGCTTCACGCTTCACGACGAAAAGCTCGAGCCCTGGGCGCTAGTTCCCATTCCGTACGACCCAGACCTTTACCGCGTGACGCCACGCGCCGCAGTCGCAGCCGACGGCACGCGGATTCCGTATCAGATCGTGCATCATCGCAGCGCTGACCTGAGCTCGCGCGATAACGCGACGCTGCTCTACGGTTACGGCGGATTCAACGTCAGCCTGACGCCACGCTTCTCTCGCTCCACGCTGTGCTTCGTGGAGCGAGGCGGTATTTTCGTGCAAGCGAATCTCCGGGGCGGCGGTGAGTTCGGTGCGGATTGGCACGCCGCCGGGCAGCTCGCGGCCAAGCAAAATACGTTCGATGACTTCAGCGCGGTGGCACGCTCACTGATCGAAACCGGTGTCACTCGGCCGGATCGGCTCGCGATACACGGTCGCTCGAACGGTGGCCTGCTGGTCGCCGCAGCGCTCACTCAGCACCCCGAGCTTTTTCGAGCAGCCGTCGCCGGAGTGCCACTGACGGACATGATCCGCTACGAGCACTTCTCGATCGCGAAGCTCTGGGCGCCGGAATACGGCACCGCGGCCGATGCGGCCCAGTTCGCCGTCCTACACGCCTACTCGCCATACCATCGCGTGGCTTTCGGAACGCGATACCCCGCGGTGCTGCTGACGACTGCGGAAAGCGACACACGCGTCGATCCGTTGCACGCGCGCAAGTTCGCCGCCGCGCTCGCTTGGGCCACGAGCTCGGGGCAGCCTGTCCTACTCCGTACCGAGCCGAACGCAGGCCACGGCGCCGGCATCCCGGTTTCCAAGGTCATCGCCGAGACTGCGGACATTTACGCCTTTTTGTGCGCTGAGCTCGGCCTGCCAAACGCGAGCCGATAGCCCGATAAAGCGCGGGCGAAAGCGCTAACCCCAGAATCAGCCAAAAGCACGACGCAAAAACACCGACTGAACCCCCGACCTGATAAAGGCGACTCGCGAACACCCGAGGAGGGGTGCTATCGTCTGATGTTCATCTCGGAGGTGGTACGTCATGAAATCAGAGCACCCGTTGCGCCTGTTCATGCTAGCCCTCACGGCGCTCGCGTCGGGCTGTTCGCTCACGGTCGACAAGCCCGCCGATAGCGCGCCCCCGCCCAGCGCGGAGGCGCCGCGCCCCGGCGCGAAGGCCATGGAAAGCACGGTCTCCCCGTCCCACTCAACCCCGAAGACTGAAAGTGCAGGAGCTGAAAAGCCATGACGACTGCTAGCGAGATCATGACCACGGTTGGCGAGCGCCTCGCGGCCAACAAGGCAGCGGCATCCAACATCGGTGCCATCTACAAATTCGTGCTCGAAGGCGACGGCGGAGGCACCTGGGTGATGAACCTCAAGGGTGACGCGACGCTCACGCCCGGCGATGGTCCCTCGGATTGCACGCTGGCAATGTCCGCGGAGAACGGCGTGGCGTTGTTCGAGGGCCGCGTCACCGGGGAACAACTATTCTTTGGCGGGCAACTGCGCGTCGAGGGCGACATGAGCCTCGCGTTGCGGCTGCAGAGCTTGCTGAGCCTCGTACGCTGACCCATGTCCGGACCAAGTAGAAATCCGAACCTCGCTGGCACCTGGCCGCTCTTCGATGAGGGCAAGCGCGAACCTTTCGCCGCCAACCCGCGGGAAACGCTCGCGTCCTCTTCACCGGCTCCTGCCGAGCTGGTCGCCCTCGACGAGCGCACGGATTTTCCCGAGGGTCCTCCGCACAAGGAAAAAGAGGCGCGTCGCGCGCGTGAATCGCTCGCACCCACGGCTCCAGAGTGGATGCGGGCCGCGCGCGCGCTCGCCGATTGGCTCGAAGCGCGCATTCAAAACGGCAGCGTGGACGCCGTCGAACAGGCGGCCATCGCGCGCGCCTGGGCGGCTTGGTCCCTCGGTGGTGCGAGCGAAGCCAGCATCTTGCGCGTGGCGCACTTGGTGGGACGCGCACACAGCGCCATCCGCGATACACCTCGCAACACGACCCAACTGCAGGCGGCATATCAAGCCTGTGCCGGCGTACTCCACAGCAGTCTACCGAGCGTGATTCGCGATCGCATGCCGTTCGAACGAGCGTTGTACATCGTGCGCAAACTGCACGAAGAGGCCGACCACTGGGCGGGTATCGTCGACGGCGCTTCGGAGTTGCTCGGGTGGAAAGACTACGCGCGCGTACACGCCGCGTCGGTCATTCGAGCGGTGATCGAGCGAGGCCGCTGACCCATGAATCAGGGAGAAGCGGGCAGCGTCGCCTTCTTCGGGCTCTACGGCGCGTGGACACACATGGCGGCCCGCCGCTACTTCGGCGCCGCCGGCGACTTTCGCGAGAATGCCACGATCGCCCGCGTTTTCTCGGCCGTGGCCGACGGCAGCGCGCGCTACGGCGTCGTGCCCATCGAAAACTCGACGGAAGGCGGGGTCAACCAAACCGTCGACCAGCTCGTCGAGAGCGAACTGTCGATTTGCGGCGAAGTCGTGCTCGATATCGAGCAGTGCCTGCTCGGTAAGGCCAGCGATTTGAGCGGCATTCAGCGGGTGTATTCTCACCCTCAAGGGTTAGCGCAATGCCGGCGCTGGCTCGCGGAACACCTGCCGCAAGCCGAACAGGTGGCGTCGCTCTCCACCACCGCTGGCGCGCGCGAGGCGGCGCTCGATGCACGCTTCGCCGCCATCTCCAGCCCGCTCGCCGCAGAGTTGAACGGCCTCAACGTGATTCGAGCCGCCATCCAAGACGAATCAGGAAACGCGACGCGCTTCGTCGTGGTTGCCCGAGAGGACGTCCCCCCCACCGGTCACGACAAGACGAGCCTGGTGTTCGCGACTCCCCACACGCGCGGCGCGCTGCGACGCGCACTCGAAGTCTTCGATCAAGCGGGCCTGAACCTGACGCGAATCGAGTCGAGGCCGGCTCCTGGCAAACGCTGGGAATACGTGTTCCTGGCGGATCTCGAAGGGCATCGCAAAGACGCAGCCGTCGCCGGCGCGCTCAGTGAGCTTGCCGCGCACTGCGCGATGGTGAAGGTGCTCGGTAGCTACGCTCGCGCCTCGTAGCGGCCGCCCCTCCGGAGCCTGATCCGCGAAGATGGCCAGGGCGGAAATCCGTGTGATCCCGCCGGCCTACCGGTTCACATGTAGGTCTTTGTAGACACGAGTGGGCCGGATCGTTAATCTCTTGTTTAAGTGGTTAAAGAGCGAGCCATCGGGATCGAGCAGGCCTCCGAAGAGAGCGGCTTTCACACGCGTACGGTCACGACCTACGTGCTGCGCGAAGGTTCGACCGAACATCACCTCAGCAACGACTCGACCATCATCGGTCGCGGGACCAGCGTCGACATCATCCTGACCGGCCCGCTCGTTTCTCGGCGCCACGCCGAGCTCACGTTGAGTGACGACGGCTTGATTGTCTCCGATCTCGGCAGCCGGAACGGCGTGTTCATCAACGGACACCGCTTGACGCGCCCCACCCTGCTCGCGGCCGGCGATCTACTGGCCGTGGGTGACAACACGTTCACCATCACGGAACTCGAGCGCGCGGACAGCCGCCGCGGCGCGACGATTTCCGACGTGCGCGCGATCCGCGAGCCCGCCCCTCTCGCTCCGAAGGCGCCAGGCGATGAAGAGCCGTCGATCGCCACTCGGCGCGCAGACGCGCTCCAGCTGTTGGGCGGCGTCGTCGACAAAGCGCTCGCGCTCGGACACGGCGAAGATGCCGAGCGCATGATCGGCACGCACCTGGTCGCGGCCCTGAGTGACGCCACGGCAGGCCGCGCCGTAGCGCCGGAGGTGGCGCGGGCTGCCGCGCAATATGCCGTGAAACTCGCCACGGCCACCAACAAGTCGAGCTGGCTCGACTTCGTGTTTCGACTCTATCGCGCCCTCGACACCACGCTTCCGCTGCCCGTGGTCGACGAGATGTATACCGTCTTGCGACGTGTTCGCGGCGTCGACCGCGAGCTACTCCGCACTTACGCCGACACCCTTCGTTCACGCGCGGCGACGCTCAGCGCGCCCGAGCGCTTCGTGCTGCAGCGCCTCGAGGGTCTGGAACGACTGGCCGCCTGGCAGCCCGCGAGCTGAGCCGGCCGGGATCGATCGGGGGCGAGGGCGATCGACTTAGCCTTTCGCGGGCCCTAAGCTGCCCCCAAGATGAAAGCCAAACACTTGGTCCGCTACTTCGTGCGTGGCTGCCTGGTGCTCGCACCGCTCGGCCTGACGCTGTACATCATCTTCACGATCCTGAAGACGATCGATCAGCTTTTACCGATCGGCATTCCGGGCGTCGGTTTGGTGCTGACGCTGATCCTGATCACGTTGGTCGGCTTGTTGACCTCGAACGTGGTCGGCCGTAGCGCGCTCGAGTTCACCGAACGTTCCCTCACGCGCTTGCCGCTCGTGAAGCTCCTTTACACCTCGATCAAAGACTTGGTGCGCGCGTTCGTCGGCGACAAAAAGAGCTTCGATCGCCCCGTGGCCGTCTCGTTTCACCCGGGTAGCGGCACACGCGCACTCGGCTTCATCACCCGCGACGGCCTGCACCAATTGGGCTTACCCGATCACGTCGCCGTGTATTTCCCGCAGTCTTACAACTTCGCGGGCTACATCGGTATCGTGCCGCGAGATCAGGTCGAAGCGCTCGACGTGAGCAGCGCCGAACTGATGACGTTCATCGTTTCGGGCGGCGTGTCCGGCTTTGGCGTGGGTGCGTCGATCCTGCCGCCAGCGCCGCTCGGCTGAACTTCAGACGCCGTCTTCCGGTTCTAGCGCTCGAGAACCGAGGTTGAGCGCGCCGTCTTGAACCGATTCGAGGATCTCGCCCGCGGCCTCTTCGTCGAACCCGAGGAGGGTCACGAGTTTGTTCAGCAGTTCTTTTTCGCTCTCGCTCTGCTCGCCATCGGCGTGCGTGAGCAGCGCGGCGTTGGCCAGTAATAGCTCACGCTCTTCGGCGGAAAGCTGCGCCAGCGGCGCGTCCGCGCTCAGCGTGCGCTTGTGCTTGGCGTATTCGAGGATTTCCAATTCTTCCTCGTCGCTCGCATCGAAGCCGCACAGCAGGCCCTCGATCACCCCAGACTCCGGCGCGGCCACCTTGCCGTCCGCCCAAGCCACCGCCACCAAACATTTAACGATGTTCTTTTCGCCCGGGGTCATTTTGCTCACCAGATTACACCGGCTCTCGGAGCGCTGCCCCGGCAAAATTCAGAGAAGGCACGCACGCGCCGAGAGACTCGACGCGCGCGCCTTTCGAACCGGTCGATTTCGGGCAGATCCGGCCAAAACGAACGGACCTGCCCGGAACCAGTCTCGCTCAGTAGCGGTAGAGCTCCGGCTTGTACGGGCCGTCCACCGGGACGCCCAAGTACTCGGATTGTTTGGCCGACAGGCGATCGAGCTTCACGCCGAGCTTGCCCAAGTGCAGCCGCGCCACCTTCTCGTCCAGCTTCTTCGGCAGGATGTGCACGCCGACCGGGAATTTCTCGCCGAACAGCGCGAGCTGCGCGAGCACCTGGTTCGTGAAGCTCGAGCTCATCACGAAGCTCGGGTGGCCATTGGCGCAACCGAGGTTCACGAGCCGACCACGCGCGAGCACGGTGAGGCGCTTGCCGTCCGGGAAGATGAAGTGGTCGACCTGGGGCTTGATGTTCTCCTCGCGGATGTCTTTGTTGCCTTCGAGCCAGGCGACGTCGATCTCACTATCGAAGTGACCGATGTTGCACAAGATGGCTTCGTTCTTCATGGCCAGCATGTGGTTACTGCGCACGATGTCGCAGCAGCCGGTCGCCGTGACGATGATGTCGGCCATGGGCGCCGCTAGATCCATCGTCGTGACCTCGTAGCCTTCCATCGCGGCTTGCAGCGCGCAGATGGGGTCGATCTCGGTGATGAGTACGCGAGCGCCGAGCCCACGCATGGCCTGTGCGCAGCCCTTGCCCACGTCACCGTAACCGGCGACGACCGCGATCTTGCCGGCGAACATCACGCCCGTGGCGCGCTTGATGCCGTCCGTGAGCGACTCACGGCAACCGTACAGGTTGTCGAACTTGCTCTTGGTGACCGAGTCGTTGACGTTGATGGCCGGGCACTTGAGCGTGCCTTTCTTGAACATCTCGTACAGGCGATGCACGCCCGTCGTGGTCTCTTCGCTGAGGCCGCGAATGGAGTCCGGGCCGTTGAACAGCTCCGGGTGCTTGTTGTGAATCCAGACGGTCAAATCGCCGCCGTCGTCCAAGATCATGTTCGGGCCCTTGCCGCCTTCGAACGCGAAGATCTGCTTGGCGAGGCACCAGTCGTATTCTTCTTCGGTTTCGCCCTTCCAAGCGAACACCGGCACGCCCGTCGCCGCGATGGCGGCAGCCGCGTGGTCTTGCGTGGAGTAGATGTTGCACGACGTCCAGGTGACGTCCGCACCGAGCGCGACGAGCGTCTCGATCAGCACGGCGGTCTGGATCGTCATGTGCAGACAGCCGGCAATACGCGCGCCCTTGAGCGGCTTCTTCTGACCGTACTCTTCGCGCAAGGCCATGAGGCCCGGCATCTCGGTCTCGGCAATCGAGATTTCTTTGCGGCCCCAATCGGCCAACGCCATGTCGGCGACGCGGTAATTCTTGCCCTCTACCGTCGCGACACTGTTCTGCTTGCGGCGCTCGCCTGCACCGGTTTCAACGCTCTGCACCATGACTGCTGTCTCCTTGTATTGTCTCGAAAACCCGGCCTACCGGGTGTGAGTCGTTTTGACCTGAGGGCGCTTACCCGAGAGCAAGAGCCAGCTCAAATGGCCGTCGATACTATTCTGAAATAGGCCGCGGGAAAGCTCCCGCGTGCGGACCTTCTCGAGCCCGGCGAAAGTCGCGAACTCGGTCAACTCGGCGGACTCGAAGCCCATCCACACATCGGCCTGGGTTTCGCGCAACCCTTCGTCCGCGTGGCGCGCGTAGTCCAGCACGAGCAGGTAACCGCCGGGGCGGAGCAGGGCCGCGAGCGCCTTCACCGTCTCGCGCGGCAGCGGAGCGTGATGCAAGACGCGCGCTGCAACCACTACATCTGCCCCCTCACCCACCGCCAAGCGCACTGCCCGATCCGAGATTTCTGCCGAAAACAGCTCGACGTTGTCGTAACCGCGCGCTTCGACGCGCCGCTCCGCGCGTTCCAGCTGCGCAGCACTGCGGTCGAGCGCCACCACGCGCGTGAAGGCGGGCGCGAGCACGTCGAGCAATGCGCCGTCACCGGTGCCCGCGTCTACCGCCAGCGTGTTTTGCTCCAGGAGCGACGCCAGCGCGGCGATGTACGCCGGCAACTCGGGCGCCAGCACGAGCGGTTCGTCGGCGCGTGGAGCGCGTGCAAAAAACTCGCGCGTCTTCTGATCGCGCGCGCGCACTACGCCAGCGATCCGCGCCAGACTGCCATCCTTCTCGCACAAGCCGCGGCCGGTGAGCAGCGCGTCACTCACCACCGCGTCGGTGCGCGCAGCGCTATCGAGCCTGACCAACGTGCGGGTGCCCTGCCGGCGTTCTGACAACAAACCTGCCTGACGCAGTGGCGCCGCATGCCGAGAAAGGTTCGGCTGCGATTCCCCCAGCAAGTCCGCCAGTTCTCCGAGCGCCAACTCTTCTTCAGCGGCCAGCGCGAGCAGGCGCAGCCGAAACGGGTCACTCAGCAGCCGATACAGCTGCCAGCGCGCGTCGAGTGGGGCGGCTTGGGACATCGAATGCGCTTATAGTTACAGATATTCACAAGTCTGCAACTATCTAGATTTACCAGTAGTTTCCGCTAATTACTGAACCGCGGACCGAGAGAATCGGACACGGGCGATGGAAACGGCGTCGCAAAGCCTCGCGACCTTCGAGTTAGACTGAACGAATGGATCGGTTCCGTCGATTCGACGAAGCGTACTACCACCGCTTCTACGAATCCCCCCAGACGCGCGTCGTGACTCCCGAAGAGCACGCGCACCTTGCCAGCTTCGTGTTCGGGTTTGCGCGTTGGAACCGCATCGACCTGAAAAGCGTGCTCGATATCGGTGCCGGGATCGGCCTGTGGAAGCATTGGATCGAAAAACACGAGCACGGCCTCGCCTACACCGGGACCGAGGTGAGCCAGGCGATGTGCAAGAAGCACGGCTTCTTGAACCGCGACATCGCTCGTTGGCGCGACCGTAAAAAGCACGACCTCATCGTGTGCCAAGGCGTCTTGCAGTATCTGCCCGACCCAGACGTGGCGCCCGCCGTAGCGAACATCGCCGCGATGTCGCGCGGCCTTGTGTACGTCGAGGTGACGACGCGAGCTGATTTGCGCGACCGTACCGACAAGACCCGCACCGACAACGACATCTTCATCCGCAACGGTTCTTACTATCGCGGTATTTTGGCCAAACACTTGATCAGTGTGGGCGCGGGCTTGTGGTGGGTGAAAGACAAGCCGCCTCCCTTCTACGAGCTGGAAACCGCCGGCTGAGCGAGGATCGCCTTGGAAGCACGAAAGATCATTCGACCGGTGTTCGCACTCTTGTGCTTGGCCGCCACGGCCCTCGGGCTGCTCAACACCTATGGCGACAACACCGAGGTCAAAGCGCTCGCCGAGCAAACCGCGTGCGGCGCGCCGCACTGCAGCATCAACCAGCTGCGCGAATCCCGCTCGGCCCTGACGCAATCGTTTTCATTTCAGGTCGCGCTCGTGCAAAAGGGTAAAAGCTCACAGGGCGCGAGTGTCGACGTGGAGTGCAAGCGAGCGCAATTTCTGTTCGGTGCCTACTCCTGCGCGGTGACGAGCGGTGGGCTCCCCGCCGCCAAGTGAGTTAGTTCTGAGCGCTGCGCGTGTCTTGTTCGAGCCGGCTCAAGAAACTGCGCACTTCAGCGACATCGCCGGCATGGGGCAATGCGCCCAAATAACGCTGCAGTTTCTCGATGGCCGCGTGCGGGGCGCCTAGTTTTGCGCACAAGTATCCGTAGTCACGCAGTTCATCGGTGACGTCTGGCATCAGGTCGATCAGGCGATCGAGCGTGAGCAAGAGCCGCGGATAATCGCCCTGGCCGGCGTAGATCCCGCGCAGATTCATGAGCATGCGCGCGATGATGTGGCGCACGGGCGTCGCGTCCAACATGCTCTCGTGAAACTTGAGCTTGCCGCCGACGCGCTTCAGCAGGTCGTGCAGGTCACGACGAGCGAGCGTCGCGCCACCAGCAAACGGATCGACCATCACGCTCGACTCCGCATCGTCGACACGAGCCAAGAAGTGACCCGGGAAGCCGACGCCGCGCGCATTCACGCCAGCGCGCCGCGCGACCTCGACGAACAAAACGGTCAGCGAGATCGGGATACCGACCTTGCGCTCGAGCACCTCGTTCAAAAACGAGTTGCGCGCGTCGTAGTAGTTGTCGGCGTTGCCGCGGAAGCCGCTACGGATGAACAAGTGATCGCCGACGGCTCGCGCTTGAAGCGCAGCTGGAAGTTCGTTGACGTGCCTCCGGCGGAGCGGTGCCGCCAGCGCCTCCAGCTTGCCTTCTAGGGCGTCGAAATCGAGCCCAGGGTGCGCGTCCCGAGCGATGAGCAGGGCACCGGTGAGGAGCTCGAGGCGATCGTCCGGCTGGGCAGCATACTGCCGAAAATCCACGGCACTAGTATACCCCGTGCGGCCGAAGCATTACACTACCGGTATTCCGCGGTACTTTCCGACCTGGTTCGGGGCACGCGACGAGGATCCCCATGAAGATCGACGAAATCATGACCCGGAACGTACGGGGCATCGCGCCGGACGAAACCTTGGGCACCGCCGCGCAAATCATGTGGGAGAATGACTGCGGCGCCGTACCGGTGGTGGAGAGTGACGGTCGCCTGGTCGGCATCGTGACCGACCGGGACATTTGCATGGCAGCGCAATTGCAGGGCGCACCGCTCCACGACTCGCGCGTCTCCAGCGCCATGGCCCGCGACGTGAAGACCTGCTCGCCTCGCGATACGCCGGCCACCGTGCAAGCGATCATGCAGCAGAACAAGATCCGCCGCGTCCCCGTCGTCGATGACCAAGGGCGGCTCGTGGGGATCGTGACCCTGGGCGATCTCGCCTACCTGATGACGAACGAAGCCAACGCCGGTGACGGCATGAGTTGGACGTCGATCGGTCACACCTTGGCGGCCGTGAGTCAGCCGCGCCTCGCGCGTTATTCCGGCGGCTACGGGGAGCGCTCCAACTCTCGTCAGCCGTTTTCCGGCAACGGCAAATCCTAAAGTTCCGCTCGTCGTTCCGCTCGCGCTCGACACACGCCGATCACCGTGCGGTAACGCACGCGCCGGGCACGACCGCCACACGGCTGGCTGGCCATTTGGCCGAGGGCGCGCTCGATGCGATGGCGTTCCTGAGATGGAGAAAGCGCGCTAGCCTTCAGGAACGGTCGCTGTCGAGGAGGCACCCCGCTAAATGACTTCGAAATTTCCCAAGCGCAACGTAACCGGTTCGGTGCTGACCGAGCTTTCGCAGCTGCGTGATGAGTTGCGCATGCGCCTCCACCTGGCAGGCCTCGAAGTGCGTTCGCAGTGGGAAACCGTGGAGCCCAAGCTACTCGGTCTCGAACGCTCGCTCGAGCAGCAGGGCGAAGGCGCGGTGGACGCCGCGGGCGAGCTCGCGCTCGAGGTGATGAAAGCGTTCCGCGATTTTTCGCTGCGCAATCACGAGGCGGGCGCCAGCAAAGCCCCGGTGCACGATGTGATGCGCGTGAGGGTCCACACGTGTCGCGCTGGCGACACGCTGCACAGCGCTGCCCAGGCCATGTGGGAGAAAGATTGCGGCTGCTTGCCGGTCGTCGACGACACCCGCGTGGTGCGCGCGATGATCACCGACCGCGATATCTGCATGGCCGCCCTCACCCAAGGGGTGGCTCTGACCGAAACCCTGGTTTTTTCGGCGATGTCGCAATCGCTCGTGGTCTGCTCCCCGGACGACACGCTAGGCCACGTGGAAGAGCTGATGCGCAAGGAGCAGATCCGTCGTGTGCCGGTCGTGGATGCAGATGGCATCCTCATCGGTATGGTGTCGCTCGGGGACATCGCGCGCTTCGTACGCCCGCGTAGCCCACAAGCGCCGGCGAGCTCGGCCCAATGTGACGTCGTCGACACACTGGCCGCGATCAGTGAGCCGCGCGCACGAGCTTCCACCCCACCGCCAGCTCCCTGAGCGGCGCTAAGGCGGTGCGCTCGGCGCGGGAGAGATCCAAGACTTCGTTCGCAACTCGTCGGTTTCAGCGGCCAAGTCGACGCTCGAATCGATCAAGCGCTGATGCGGCCGACCATTGAACGACACTTGTGCGTCCGCGTAGACCCTCACGCCCGCGTGCCCGCGGCGCTCGAAGTCGTCCGCCACCCAATGCGCGAGTTCCAAAATCATGTCGGGCTGGGTAGCCGCCATCCGCGCTTGAAAGGGCGTGAGATAGGCGCGCGGCTCCACGAGGTAGGTCCGGCCCTGGTTGTCATGCACCGAGA